>RHMF01001489.1_pt1 | contig 10707 bp, 10 predicted proteins | sample 5365151 | NCBI WGS metagenome assembly RHMF01 (sample SAMN10266501, study PRJNA497801) | feces metagenome | isolation source: feces | host: Bos taurus | place: China: Prairie of Fairy Mountain | collected 2017-08-14 | reverse complement strand
GATCTCTCCTGTGAAATCGATCTTGGCCTTGATAAGGTCACGTCCGAAGCGGTAGAATCCCTTAGGATATTTGCCCTTTTCCTGAAGCTTCTGTCCAGCCTTGTCGTCAAGGTACTTGAAATCGCCGTCATCAAACAGCTGCTGTGGTGCGATGTAGTTGCTCTCATATCCGTTGAAGCCATAGAAATCGAGTGCTGCGTCCTTGTAATAGCCGGAGCATATCGACATTCTGACTCCTGGAATAAGTGTCTTGTTGTCGTAGTTCACAATGAACTTGTAACTTCCGATACTTCCTTCCTTTGTATAGGCAGATGCTTCGAAATACCATGTTGACTTAGGATTAGGATATGTGTCGCCGTTTCCGAAATTGTAGAGATTCAGAAGGGCACCGAACTGGAATCCTCGGTCGGCGTCATAAGCGACTACCGGAAGAGGACCGAAGTTTGTACCGGTCTTGATGATTTCTCCCTTTTCGTTATATGTTACTTCCTTTTTCTTCTTGGTGTCCTTCACTTCGTCAGAAGAAATATTCTCTGTCGCGAAAGACGGGATGCTGAGCATCATGGCTGCAAAGGCAGTGATGAATGTCTTTTTCATAATGTTAGAATTCCTTGTTAAATGTCTTGACGATTTCTTCGAATTTCTTTCTCAGGCCTTTCTCTCCGATCAGCTTTATGTCTGAGATGAATCTCCTCATTCCTTCATTGTAGTCAAAGAACATACTGTATGAAGGTATAGTAAGAAGGCTGACAGCCAGGGCATATGGCCATGGAAGCAGGCAGAACGCGAGTATGGTGTAGATCAGGAACAAGATGATTCCCAGTGCCAGCTTTACGCCGAAGCCAACAGTGTTATGGAATGCGCGGTCTCTGGTCTTGCTGCGCAAAAGGTTGTATGTCAGCCACATAGGGGCACTGACGATCGCACTGAAGATCCAGTATGGAAGTCCGATAAGGGCGGCAAGAGATTTGCCAGCTATGTTCAGAATATCATTCTTTTTCCTGAATGAGTATATTGAAATCCTTTCCTTGCGTCTTTTCTTTTCGAATTTCTCTACTTTCTCCAGCAGTTCAGCCATCTTTTCCGGCTTCTCTTCACAAGCTTTTTCTATCCTTTCGACAATCTCTCTGTTCGCAAGCATGCCATCGTGCAGACTCGTACCGAAATCTCCATATCTCACTCCCTGAGAGGTCGCGAGGATCTTTGTGAGAGCCCACTTGTCATGCAGCTGTTCATCGTCCTTGATGTATGTGAACAGCTCGGACATTCTTGCAGCAAGCTCTTGTCTGAGAGGCTCGATGAGCTTCACCTCATTGTCCACGGTCTGTTCCTTGACGAATTCGGTGACATTTATCGGTTTGCCTAAAGTCACTAGAGATGTGCTTCTGTAGCGGAAATAATCACCATATTCGATTCCGGTCGGAACAATGTATATAGGGAATCTGTCGCCGAATTTCGCATTTGCAGCAAGTGCGGCTCTGAACGTTCCCTTGCCAAGTGTCTGAAGGGAATGTGCCGGTCTGTGCCGTCCTTCCGGGAACATGCAGAAACGTACTCGGTTTTCAAGAGTCTCAACAATGATCTCCTGTGTCTCATTGTTCTTGAGCACATTACGCAGGCCGTCCCTCTGGCGGACCATAGGCAGAATCCTGAGGAAGGTCATGATCTTGCCTATGAACGGATTGTTGAAGATGTCGGCTCTTGCTCCGAATACGGTAGGACTCTTGAAGGCCCTGAGAATCACCAGGGCGTCCATAAGGGTGTTGCAATGGTTAGGAGCGATTATTACGGCTCCGTCAGAAGGAATGTTTTCTTCTCCTCTGACTTCAACCTTTCTATAGCTGTGCTTGAGATTCCAGTCAACAACTGGCTTGAGCAAAGTATAGCCTGTATATTCTTCGTAGATTTTCTTCTTTCCCATATCAGTCTTCATTCACTTCCTTTCTGCCACGCAGCCTCCACACAAATGCAAGTGTCAGGCCTGAAATGATGTGCCATACACCCCACCATGCTGTAATCACGAGCATACCTCCGTTATTTGCCCATGCTCCAACCTCAGGGAATATGTTCGGATTGAGAAGGAGGATAAGGCCGAGGCCTGAATTCTGGATACCGGTCTCGATCGTTATGGTTCTTCTGTCCTTATATGGCAGCTTCATGATTGTACTTGTAGAGAAACCGATTCCGAGTGCCAGAAGATTGTGCAGCAATACGATCAGGAAGATATACTTTATCGCCTGCATGAAGACGTCGAAATTGCCCTTGAAGATGATTATCACCATAGCTATGAAGACTATGATGGAAAGGTGCTGCAAAGGCTTCTTCAGGATTTTGGCAACTTTAGGAAGGTACTGCCCGCAAAGGATACCCAGGATAAGAGGAATACCCATTATGATGAATATGCTCTGGAATATGTCTCCAAGCGGAATCTGAAGTTCAGGGAGATCACCGATGTTGCGGTTGCCTGCGAAGTTGAGATACATCTTTCCCCAGAATGCGAAGTTCAGAGGAGTCGTGAATATGCAGGCAGCAGTATTGAAAGCTGTCAATGATACCGAAAGTTCCGAATTTCCTCTAGAAAGAGAAGTTATGAAGTTTGAAATATTTCCTCCCGGACATGCAGCTACGAGAATCATTCCAAGGGCGATCATAGGTGAAATCCAATCACCGCATATCATTATGAGTACTAATGTAAGTGCCGGAAGAAGAACCAGCTGGCAGAGTATGCCGGTAAGGATTGATTTCGGATTCTTAATTATGTCAACGAAGGTTGCAGGCTTGATGCCGAGAGCGACACCGAACATTACGAATGCGAGAACAATATTCAAAAGTGTTGAACCTCCGTTCATTGTGACATTCAGTGCATCTAGATTACAAATGGCTTCTGGACTCATTACGATTCAGGTTTAGTTGTTACATAATTGCAAAGATAAGATTTTTATCTTCTATGTCAAAACTTCTTTTAATAGCTTGTTAAATATGTGGTTAAATCCATCAATATGTTGTAGGATTGCTGAAATATCCTTATATTTGTAAATCTAGCGTTTTGGTTATGCCTTACATTATTCTATTGATTTACCTGGCCATAGCCTTCGCCCTTCAGTTTCTGGCGGGTGATTTCCCTGTCTCGTTCTTTTCATTCCCTCTGAATATCATCCTGTTCCTGCTTTGGGCGGGAGCTATGATATGGGTATGGAAACATCATAAGAAATCCTTGTTCGTCTCCTTCATGCTTTCGAAGGGAGCATCTGTCTCTTCCATAACTGTCTTCATCCTTTTTGCTCTCGTCATAGGCTTTACAGGAAAGGAATCTATCGCTTCCGGGTGGGGATTCGTAGCTTTCATGCTGTATTTCCAGACCGTGCTTCTTTTCGTCATCATGCGTGGATTCAGGGCAAAGACTGCTACGGGGGCTCATTTAGGAGAAATCAGATGGCGTTTCATTCTGAATCATGCCGGTTTGCTGATAGCAGTCTCATCTGCTTTCTGGGGTGCGCCTGATTCTGAAACCGTACGCCTTCAGGCTTTCATGGGTACTCCGGTACGTGAGGGTGTCATGTCCGACGGCTCCAGTTCATGGCTGTCATATGATATGGAACTTAAGGATTTCATCGTCGAGATATATGAAAACGGAACCCCGGCCATGTTTGAAGCAGAAATGCTGATCGACGGCAAGCCGGTGACCTTGAAGGTGAATCATCCTTACTCTAAAGGATTCGGTGAGAGCATATATCTGACCGGATATGATTCAGCTGCCGGAAAAGACTCCCGATATTGTATAATTCAAGTCGTCAAGGAAACATGGAAATATGGGGCTGTCGCAGGTGTGATATTGATGCTTGCCGGAGCATTGCTGCTCTTTATTGCAGGTCCTGAAAGACGATATGGAGAGGAGGATTGATATGTTTACATGGGATATGTTCATATGGTTCGGAATAGTTTCTGTAGCTCTTTCTGCTGCAGGGGCAGTGGTGTCCATGTGCGCAAATGATCATTGGTCTCAGTCTTCCCTCCGCTACAGACGACGTCGCAAGATTGCAGTCTCATTTGCGTCAGCCGCTTTAGTGGTGCTTGCCTCCTTTATCCTCGGTCTCTGGATCAGTCTGGGCAGGCCTCCTTTGCGTACCATGGGGGAGACCAGACTATGGTATTCTTTCTTTGCTCTTGCCGCAGGACTTTTTACTTATATCCGCTGGCGTTACAGATGGATCCTTTCCTTCTCGACGGTTCTTGCGACAGTATTCATAATGATTAACATATTCAGGCCGGAGATTCATGACCAGACCCTTATGCCTGCTCTGCAGAGCCCTTGGTTCATTCCTCATGTCACGGTCTATATGTTCTCTTATTCTTTCCTCGGTTGCGCTTTCCTGCTTGCATTGGCCGGCCTCTTTACATCGAAGAACAACATCATGTCCGCTGCAGACACGTTAGTATATATCGGAATGGCATTCCTTACTTTCGGAATGCTTTCCGGGGCGCTTTGGGCTAAGGAAGCATGGGGACATTACTGGAGCTGGGATCCGAAAGAGACTTGGGCTCTTGTCACGTGGCTTAGCTATATGCTTTATATTCATCTGAGACTTTTCGGCAGAGGATCCCGTAAGGCTCTATGCCTGCTCCTGATATTCTGCTTCATATGTCTGCAGATGTGCTGGTGGGGAGTCAATTATCTTCCTGCCGCTCAAGACAGTATCCATGTATATAACAGATAACAGATATGTTGAATATGAAAAGAATGCTAAGATGGTGTGCAGTCGCGCTGCTGGTGGCAGCCGCTGCTATGGTTGTGGTCTATAGAGCCATGAACCGTGTTCCTTCTGCTGACCTGCCTCAGAACGAGCAGGTACTTCAGATTTTTGATGATGGCGGCTGTCTGAGCTGTCACTCTGCTGATCCGAAGCTTCCTTTTTATGCAAAGATGCCAGTTGCCGGCAAGATAGTCATGAAGGATATAGATTCCGGCTATCGTGCTTATGACATCGAGCCTGTGATGAATGCACTGAAGATTGATGAAAATGCAAGTGCTGTGGATCTTGCGAAAATTGAAAAGGTCGTACTGGATGACAGGATGCCTATGCCAAAGTACTATCTTGTACATTGGGGAAGTTCGCTTACATCTGCCAAAAGGAAAATCGTCCTTGACTGGGTAAGGAATGAGCGTATTGCCATGTATGATGACAACTTGCCTGAGGATAAGGCTGCAGAGCCTGTACGTCCTATAGATCTTTCTGCTGAAGTGGATCAGGAAAAGGCTGCCCTCGGATATGCACTTTTCCATGATGCACGTCTTTCTGTTGACAATACCGTATCATGTGCTACATGCCATGCGCTGGAGACTGCCGGCGTGGATAACCATCAGTATTCACATGGTGTGGATGACCAGATCGGTGGTGTCAATGCTCCTACCGTATATAATGCCGTATATAATTTCGTGCAGTTCTGGGATGGACGTGCCAGGACTCTTGCAGATCAGGCTGCCGGCCCGCCGCTCAATCCTATCGAAATGGCTTCTACCTCTTTTGATGAGATCATTGCTAAGCTTCAGGCTGACAAACCGTTTGCAAAGGCTTTCACAGCCGTTTATCCTGACGGTCTTACCGAAGCGAACATCACTGATGCGATAGAGGAGTTCGAACGTACGCTCATCACTCCGAATTCCCGTTTCGACAAATGGCTGAGGGGTGATGATGAGGCTATTACTGCAGATGAACTTGCAGGATATGAGCTTTTCAAGAAATATGATTGTGCGACATGTCATGTAGGTCCTAACCTCGGTGGACAATCATACGAACTTATGGGACTTCGCAGGCATTATTTCGCAGAGAGAGGTCTTGAACTGACCCACGAAGATAACGGACGTTTCAAGGAAACACAGCAGGAACGTGACAGACATCGTTTCAAGGTGCCTGGCCTGAGGAATGTAGAACACACATGGCCATACTATCACGATGGAACACGCGAGACCCTTGAAGATGCCGTACGCGACATGGGACTGTATCAGAGCGGTGTGGAACTTACTGCTTCCGAGACAGACCTGATCACATCCTTCCTTAAGACTCTTACTGGAGAATATCAGGGCAAGCTTCTTACCAACGAGACTTCCCGTGATGTGATCCATGACCATGATCACGATCATTAAGAAGTATCCATGCAAGGTTGAATGAATAATGCAACCTGCTTGACAAGATATGGATAGTGCCGTCAGGGGACTGCGTACAAGCGAGATAACCTCGAGGTTCTGCATGAGTCTCATCCATGATGAACTGACTTGTCCATGCGCCTCCGTCCAGCATTCTCTCAGTTCCATCTGTCATCAGTTTCCTGACGGGCCATGTCTTTCCATCGTCATATGAAAGAGCTGCATACATTCCGTAACCTTTCATATCTCCGAAGTTCATTCCACGGTCTTCGGCCGGAGTCCTCTGAGGATGATCTGTGAATGAAACGAGCATCAGAGGACCTTCGTTCAATCGCTTCAGTATCAGTCGTTGCCCTCCGTCAATAGGGGGCAATTCTGTTGCATGGTATGTCCATGTCTTTCCTCCGTCCGAAGATATGCTCATCGGCATATGTTTCTTACCGTCTTTTCCGATGATGCTGTTGCCTCTTCCAAGTGCCATCAGAGCGCCATCTCCGAGCTCGACAATGCCAGCGTGTATGCCGGCAATTGTTGTTCCTGTACCTCCGTCGATGAATTCCGGCAGGGGAGAGCCGTCCCATGGGTCTGCCCATGTCTTGCCTCCGTCATGGCTTATATGAACTGCCGTACCGTCATGACTTCCTGCACCGGCATCACAACATTGTATTATCCTGCCGTCGGTAGTGATTATGGGACCAGCAATTACCTGATGTCTTTTCTCATGTTCCGGAGCAATCAGTTCCGGTGCTGACCATGTGGATCCGTTATCATGACTGATTCGTGCGGCCATTGCCAGATTCTGCCAGTCACCTGCATTCGATACACCGTTGATGTGCATTATGCTTCCGTCTCCAAGTGTAAGCAATGAGCAACCTGTAAGGTTCCTGTCGGGAACAATGAAAAACAGACTGGCCTTTTCCCATTCTTTCTTTCCTTTTCTCAGGCGGGAGCCAAGTACGACCATCTCGCGTCCGCTTTCAGCATCACATGAAAACCATATTGCAAGCAGGTCTCCGTTAGGACACCATGTGACCGCCGGCTGATGATTGTGTCTGTAGAAAGGAGTGTCGTCTTCCGGTTGAATGATGTAAGGTACAGGAGCATTCCAGAAGGCCTCCTCACGGATTTTCCATGATGTCTTCTTCTGTCTGATCCTGGATTTCTTTTCCTCTTCCGGTCCGATGTGATTTAAGACTGCAGCGGATTCCACCACCCTGAATCCGATCTGGCAATGTTTGTCAGACGGTATTGCGGCTGATCTGTTCGCACTTCTCAGGAACGCATGCGGCGTATTGTGGCTTCCTCCTCTCGTGACGCGGTATATGCCTGTCTCAGGTCCTGCCGGTTCAGTCAATTCTTTTTCCGGATATCGACCGTACCAATCATAGCACCATTCCTCGACATTTCCATGCATGTCATAAAGACCGAAGGCATTCGGCTCAGATTGCATCACCTTCAAAGATACAGATACCAGATCACGCTCAGTCTGCTGATGCTTCTGCATAGGTCCGGGGAGCCCGTCTCCAGTATAATACAGGGTGTAAGTGCCTGCCCTGCAAGCATATTCCCACTCTGCTTCTGTAGGCAGACGGTATGATGAACCTGTCTTTTCTGACAGCCATCTGCAATAGTCCATGGCATCGTGGAATGAAACATTTACAACAGCCTCATCATCTCCTGTCGAAAACCCGTTCTTGCCTCTGAGGGCCTTATGCTCAGGTCTGAATTCTTCATACTGGGCATTCGTTATTTCCGTTATGCTCATTCTGAAGCCCTCGCTGATTCTTACCTTATGAACAGGAGCTTCATCATAATCATGTCCCCAGCCTCTGGAGCCCATCCAAAAATAACCGGCAGGAATCTCCGTCATGACGGGAAAACTGCCGGCTTCTGTCTGGTTCTGGGCATGGAGACCGGCTGACAATAAGATTGCAGCAGTAAATATCTTCAGTCTCATGTGATTGAATTATAATATGTTAAGACTCTGTTCCTTGATCTTTTCCAGTTCGTCCTTCATCTTTACCACCAGCTTCTGTATCTCTGTATGATTCGCCTTTGAACCGGTAGTATTTATTTCTCGTCCCATTTCCTGCGCAATGAAACCGAGCTTCTTTCCTGGATTCGGTTCATTGTTCAATGTGTCAAGGAAATAGCGGCAATGCTGACGCAGGCGTACCTTCTCTTCATTGATGTCCAGCTTTTCGATATAGAATATCATTTCCTGTTCGAGGCGGCTCTGATCCGGCTCAGCCTTGATTTCAGCGAAGCGACTCAAAATTTTTTCCCTGATAGCCTCTGTACGCTCTTTCTCGAATTGCTCCACCATCGTCGAATATTCCAGGATCTTGTTCACCTTTTCAGTCACATCATTGCAGAGAATCTCTCCTTCCTGAGCTCTGAAAGAATTGATGTTGCGGAGAGCTTCGTCTATGCATGCTTCCACTGCAGGCCAGTTGTCCTCTGTAATCACATCCTGCTTCTTTGCGTCCATCACCTCCGGCATCCTCAGTATCATTGCGAGCAGGTCGTTAGGGTTCTGGCTCCATAGATCATGAGCTCCGAGCCTGCTTCCGAGAGCATCTATCTGCTGGTAGTATTCCATGGCAAGGTCCATGTTGATCTTCTTAGCGCTGTCCGCTGCATTAGGCTCGAATGTGACGAAGAAGTCTATGTTGCCTCTCTGCAGTTCGTTGGCAATCTTGTGACGCACAGCGATTTCCTTGTCTTTCGGAAGCATCGATGTCTTTATGCTTATATCTGCTGTCTTGCCGTTCAACGAACGCACTTCAACTGTCAGTTTTCCTGTCTCAAGTATGGCCTCGGCCTTGCCGTAGCCTGTCATTGATTTTATCATATTTTATGTGTGATCTGATTTGCGGTGCAAAAATACGGTTTTTTCGGGACATTCTGTACGTTTAATTATATATGATTATATTTGCAAGGATAAATTCAGGAATATGAAGAATATAGCATTAAGACAAGTTTATTATGGCGGTGTTACCATTCAGGTGCCGGAAATCTGGGAAGTTGAGACAGAAGAAATGCTTGAGGAAGACGGCCAGAAGTCATATTCGATTGCAGTCGCTGCCACTGGAAAGGATGTCAGAAGTATCGATATAAGTTTCGGTCCCATGCCTGAAGGCTCTGATGCATATGCTGAGGCTTGCGGTACATATGAAGAAATAATGGAAGAAGAGGATATTCAGGCTAATGATGAACCAATCCTGTGTTTCGAATTCCAGGGCAGGAAGGCATATGGTTTCAGCATGACCACTGACAATGCTCTGCCATGCTTCTTCTTCTGTGCAGATGTTCCTGCAGGAAACAGGACCGATCTTCTGACCGTGTTGCTCTGTGCGGCTGATAATGATGACCTTCAGAGCCTGCTGGAATTTGTCGAAGAGTATATCTCCATCAAATGATGAATCATATGTTCAAGGTTGGAATCCTTGGAGCCGGGTGGATAGCCAAGAAGATGGCGAGAACTCTGGCTTCGTTAAATGACTTCTGTGTCTATGCAATTGCTTCAAGATCAATGGATAAAGCGGTTGCATTCGCTGAAGAATGGAATGTTCCCAAGGCATACGGAAACTATGAAGATATGGTCAATGACAGTGAAGTTGACCTTGTCTATGTCGCAACTCCTCACTCCCATCACTTCCAGCATGCGATTCTGGCGTTGAATGCCGGGAAGAATGTGCTTGTAGAAAAGGCTTTTACTGCAAATGCAGCCCAAGCTGAACATCTGACCGGACTGCCAGGGAAAAAGGACTGTATCTGGCGGAAGCCATATGGACCAGGTACATGCCTCTGTCCCATAAGGTCAGGGAAATATTGGAAAGCGGGGTGATAGGAGAACCAAGAGCATTGACAGCAAGCTTATGCTACATGATCGAATCCAAGGAGAGAATCCTGAGGACTGACCTTTGCGGAGGAGCACTGCTTGATCTGGGCGTATATGTGCTTAATTTTGCGAGAATGTATTTCGGAACAGATATAGTCAGGACTGTAAGCAACTGTCATGTTGGCGCGACCGGAGTCGATCTGCATGAATGCATGTCTCTGAGTTTTGCTGATGGAAAAATGGCCAACCTTCAGGCTGGAGCCCTATGTCTGAATGACCGTCAGGGCATCATAAGCGGTACTGAAGGATATATCAGAGTCGATAATGTGAATTGTCCGGAAGTTGTGGAGGTTTACAGGAATTACGAGCTTGTAGAAAGATTCCTGAAACCTGACGATATGATAACAGGGTATGAATATCAGGTCATTGAGGCAAAAAGATGTATAGAAGCTGGGCTTCTGGAGTCTCCGATGATGCCGCATGAAGAAACAGTCGATATCATGAGGCTGATGGACGGATTAAGGAAGGAGTGGGGAGTGATCTATCCGATGGACTGATTCTCTGCTGTGTAATCATACGTCGCATCCTAAATGCTATTTTGACGACACATATGAGGTAGTGTGCTGAAAAATCCGTATATTTGCCCGATTATTTGCAAATTCAATAGACCAACCATATGGAAGAGGTAAACAAGGAAGCAGTTGAGACCAGGAATCTCAAC
>RHMF01001488.1_pt1 | contig 10710 bp, 15 predicted proteins | sample 5365151 | NCBI WGS metagenome assembly RHMF01 (sample SAMN10266501, study PRJNA497801) | feces metagenome | isolation source: feces | host: Bos taurus | place: China: Prairie of Fairy Mountain | collected 2017-08-14 | reverse complement strand
CTTCTTAAATTGCAATTAGGAGATATGAACCTATTGTTCTTGGATGAGATGCTTGCGAGTATTGATATAAATGGTGTTTCTGATATGATGAGTATCTTGAAAGATTTGAGTGTCGAACTGAATATGAACATTTATCTTATTCACCATGCACAGGTTGAGAATGTGGTTTTTGATAATGTTCTTGAAACATCGAAACCAGATGGGTTTAGTAAAATCACTATATTAAACTAAAAGAGAGGGACTTATTCCCTCTCTTTTTTATTTCCATCCCTTCCCTTGTTTTGCTAAAAGAGCAACTTTTTCAGCATATGTTAGTTTTGATTTGTTTTTTGATGATAATGTTGAATTGTCGGGGAGAACAGGTTCTACTGATTTTGAGAATAGTTCATCATTATATATTGGAGTATATAAAATATCTCCTTCATCAATAGAAAATGGATTAAATATGTGATTTGCATACATTAAAATATCTATTGCATTATAGTCTTTTGATACATTTGTATAGACAAATCTATCTATTCTACCTTTACAGTCTTGATTTACCTTTATATATCCGTTGATTTTTATATTGTTGATATCAACAGTTGGAGATGTGAGGTTTAGAAATTCCTCCCCATCTCGTGATGTATATGTTATTTTATTGTCAAATAATTTATCCATAATTACTTACCTAAATTTGCACCGATAACTTTTAGTTTATTAATATTCATTGGTCTTGAGTTTTTGTCAAAATCAATATTTGTTTGTTGTGATATTTGATCTGCATTTCTTTCTTGGAAAGCGCCCATATTATCAATATCAACAAATGCATTTAATTTATCTGCATCTGTAAATGAATAAAATCTACCTTTGGATCCATTAAACATATTTTCTATCGCTGCATTATCTCTTGGCATACAATGTTCAAGTTCAACTGTAAATTTGATTTCTGTAGGAAAATCGTCATATCCTAAAACATCATTAAATTGGACGCTTGTTTTTGTTACCGCCATATTGCCCATCATTGCAATAGGATCTAATGGGTTTCCAACTGTAACATGCCAATATCCCGTTGGTTTACCACTTAATAATGCCGTTGGAACTTGAGCCTGACCACTTACACCGACATTACCACCAAGTAAATTTCCAAACAGTCCTTGTAATGCTCCTGATGCCAAGTTTTTAATTCCAGACCAAAAATCACCACCTCCACCATTTGCGGTGCTGATGTTTTCAAAACCACTTTTAACATCTGACAGCATAGATTTAAAATATCCTTTAAAATCACCATTTCTCAATTTTGAAGGATCTCCGAATTGGGGTGCAATACTTTTTTGACCATAAAATCGTGTTTCTCCTCCCCAGAACGCACCATAGTTACCTGTTAAAATCAAGAAATTTGATAATATATCCATCATTGCAACTCTTGGATTTACACATTTTAATGATTTTAATGAATATTCAAAGTTTAGAGTGAAGTTTCCGCTATATGTAAGACCTCTTGAACGAACTTTTGCTTTATTGATTACATTCACATCTCCATATATATTTTCACCATACACTTGAGCATACTCATTGCCTTCAAATCTGTGGCTTGCTGCTATCGCATCCTGAGCATTCTTACCTCTCATGCCTGTTAATACGGAGAATTTTATTGCTTGTTTTACAATATTACCTCTTCCACCCAACTCTTGTGATGTAGCCTGACCACTTGCAAATGAATCTGATATTTTAAATTTATCTCTCATTTGAGCAGCGAGACCACCATCTGTATTTTGCAACATTTCTACCTTTGCTTCCTTATCTTCATAGTTTGCGCCATAATCAAACTTTAAAATATCGGATAGTTTATTACCAGCCTTTTCGCCCATATATGTTACAGCGGTAGCAAGGTTAAAATGTGATTCTTCATATCCATTCAGAAAGTTTATATCTTCTGCAGTCATATCAAGACCAAACATATGATCTTCACATGGGTGAGTGTATCGCCTAAGTGTTATCATATAGTTGTTTGGGATTTGATTATAATATTTCAAATATATGAAATCCTGCATTTTGTAACTCGCCAGACCATATGGGTCAAAGGACTTGTCACTATAATATTTTAAAATATTCTTATATGTTGGATTTTGTTTATCTTGCAAATATAAGTTATAAAATTCATCGTTGCTTACACATTTTAGATAGTCATCATAATCGGTAAAGTTGGCTGGTTCGCCCTCATTTGTTACTGATGCATATCCATTATAAATTGTTCTATAATTAATGGCAACATTTTCATTCATTATAGATTGTGGAAGACTCACTTGACCTTCGCCATCTTTTGGGGTATAGAAATTTAGACCATCATCAATGACAGATACTTGTAATTCTGGTTGAAACAATGCCATTTTAGCATCAACTCTACATGCGGTGTTATAAAATGAAGCCATATATTTTATATATTATATAGGTATTTATGTAATCTACATAAATAACTTATATAAGTTTATATTAAGATGATACAATATTATCAATTAACTCCTGAAATATTATTGGAATATAAATGTGATAGTGAAAGTGGATATATCAAAAAGGATTTATATACTACTAAAACAATGTTGTTAAACTCCGATGTGTTTTCGTCAAAATATTTGTGTTTTAAAGATGAATCTGAAGGGTTAGATAGCATTTCAAATCTTGTATTGCCATTGAACAATACCGAAACGCAATTTGTAGTTGCTAAAAGCAAATATCAAAATTTCTATAGCAAATCCAATGCTTTAAATAGGGTTTCCACTAAAAATGGAAACGGGTATATATATGAAGATACCGAATATGATAAAGAAATTATAGAAAAGAAAGAAAAGTGTGAAATTAATTACAATAAATTAATTATACACTTTACCAGTAGAAATTACTTTGGAAGTTATGATTCTTTGATTTTTCAATCTTATGTTTATATGAAAGATAAATCAAAATTATATTTATCTTCATTCTTATTTGATAGAACAACAAATCCTGAATTTAAATCGGAGAACATGTTGTATAATGGCAAATTATACACATCACATATAGAATTTGAAATACCAAGTATTTTTGATATTTTTAAGTATAATAAGTATAATATTAATCAAGATAGTGATAATGGTGATTATCAATATATTGGACAAATAGAATTCAATAATGCATTAAAAAAACAAAACATTGAGTTATTAGAAAATACACCTATTGGGGTTAGTGTATATGGTGTGAGTAATAAAATAACTGGAGGAACAGATAATTATGTAAAACTAAAAACTCTTAAAATAAATACAATTTCAATACCACATGTCTATAATAGATGGGATGAAATAAATATCAAAATAAGCGAGGCGACAGATGGGGATTATTATGAAATAGACCCAGAAATTGGTCGCGGATATACATCTATTGCAGATTATGTAAAAAGTATTGGTGATGATATTCGATCTTATATGATAATGCACGAATTGTGGTTGGAGGAAGTAATTGTAGGAAGTGACAATATACCATATTCAGAAATCACACATAAAGAATATCATATTATAGATGTAAACGAAGATGATACAGATAAAGAAATATCTGAAAAGTTTGATGATAAAATAAAGTTCAGACCAGTATGTATTCATAATCATGATGGTGATGGCTGTCCAGCAATAATACATGATAGTATAAAAATTATAAATACAGTAGATGGTACATCATATGAAGTGAGCGGGTCATGTAATATTAAAAAACCGCAAAAATATGGTAAAAAATTGGTTAGGTTAGGAATAAAAGATGAATCTCGCCCAATAGTTAATGTTTATAATAAAAAGGTTTCTGAAGATAATAGTGTTGGAAATAGTGTAATTGGGCTAAATAAAAGCAGAGGATTTGTTATTGAAAACAAGACGCAAAATATAACATCCTTTATTGAATCTACAAATATTGGTGTTAGTATAGTTGAATTGTCTCCTGATAATATAAATTAAAAAAGAGAGGTTTAATCCTCTCTTTTTCTTTTTATAATATAATCCATTTTAATTTTGCATTTTCCAATTTTGTTAATCTATCATCAACTTCTTCCAAAATTTCCAATTTCCCAGCGTCTATATCGGAAAGGTTCTCCACTAATTTGCGAATAGAAGATATATCGTTATTTATTTTCTCATCATCTTTTTTTAACTCATCTTTTAAATCAATTAATGTTTCTTGAAAATCTTTATCTGCTTTTTCTAATGCAGTTAGTCGTCTATTTGCTCCTTCTAACGATTCAAAACTATCTACATTTACACCAGTTAGATATTTTATTTTTTCTTTTATTGATAATATCTCTTTGTTTATTTTAGTATTATTTTCTTTTATTATTTTATTATCGGATATTATCGTTTCATTTATAGTAGCAAGTTCTTGTAGTTTTGACAATATCTCAAAAATATGTCTATCTTCTATTTTGAGCGCTTCTATCTCATCATTTATATTGTTTATTTCTTTTTTTACAGAATTGTTACTATTTGTTAGTTTTTTTATATCTTCATTATATTGCTCGATTTTCTCTTGATTGTCAATAAGTCGCTCATACAAAAAATCTATCAAATTTTCCAATTTGATTTTTTCATCCGAAAAGAAATCACTATTATGTGTTAGTCTGGTTCTGCCAAGATATATATCCATGATATTTCCATCGAGTTTCACAATAGATATTGTGCTCGATGTTACATCATTAGCATTATTAAACGATTCAACACTTTTATACCTGTTGAATTTTACAAGATCTTTAAAAAATTCCATTTGTTATAAATTAGTCTTCTTCTACTGGCACTATTTCAAAATCTTTGTTAAGATCATCGTTGTGCTTTTTTAATTTTTTTGTTTCATCAGAAATTTCAGATTGACTTTCTTTTATCTTCTCATTCCAGAAAGTTTCATAGTCGGCAACGGTAGCCTGATAATACCTGATTTTCTTTAATATAAAATTTTCATTTCCCATATTATATTTATGTTTTTTGTTATATTTGAATAAATGTTAATTAATATTTAAAAATGAAGAAAAACTATTATGATATTCTTGGTGTGGATAAAAATGCATCACAAGAAGATATTAAAAAAGCATTTCGCAATTTATCTAAAAAATATCACCCAGATAAAACAGGAGGCGATGATAGCAAGTTTAAAGAAATAAATGAAGCATATGACACTTTGGGCGATGAGTCTAAAAGGAGACAATATGATAATCCAAATCCTTTTGGTGGAGGATTCGGTGGATTTTCTAATGGGTTTACATGGGCATGGAATCACAATTCAAGACCGATGCCTCAAAATATTGAAGTGCATATTGAAATATCTATGACAGAAGCATACTATGGATGTAATAGAAATGTAAGAATTGGTTCTAAAAGTTTTAATGTGGATATTCCAAAGGGAGTAACGACAGGTAAGACGATTGTTTATGCGGGTCAAGGTGGTAAAGGGTATGATCCATTAACTGGTCAAGAAAAATATGGCGACCTATATGTGAAAGTTAGTGTGAGGTCAACCGATAAAATGTATCTGAATAATGATGGAACGCTTGAGATGATGATTGCAATAGATTGGATAGATGCTATACTTGGTTGTGATATGGATTTAGATGTGTTTGATAAAACTGTAAATATTAGAGTTCCTAAATATACACAAAATGGCGGGTATATTTTATCTGCTGGAAAGGGATTTCCTAAATATAAATCAAATGAATATACAAATTTGAAAGTTAATTTTATAGTAAAAATGCCAAAAAACCTTTCTCAATCACAGATTGAAATGCTTGAGAAAATAAGAGAAGAAATAAAAAAATAATTATTATTTTAAATGTGGATATCAAAAATGTGCTATCAACTGTTCAATTGCATTTGAAAAAATATCGTTATAGATAAATGGATAATATAAATAATCATAAATGTTACATAGGCATCTGGTATGATTATCATTATTCAACAATGATAACTTTTAATGAATTAAAAGAAAAAATGTCAGAAAGACCTATGACATATACACTGAAACAATATCTTGATTGGAGATACTCGACAAATTTACAACAATTTAGTTATTGCCCATTTTGTGGTAAGAAGATTGATTGGAAAGAATTAAGAAATTTAATAAAATAATTTAATAAAATATGTTAGGAGATATTATCGTAAGATGCAAAATTACATTGAAACAATTTATTTGTATACATAATTATGTATCAAAATATCCACTAAATGAATTTGGATATTTTACATGTACTAAATGTGGAAAGATAACTAAAAATTATAATTTAATTAAAAAATATAGTAAAATGAAGAAATTATTTTTATTATATTTTACATCCAGATGATATATATGGTGTAGAGTCATCCTTTATAGTTAATATTCAGGATATGGTGGAAGGAATAATTTAAAAATAAAAATAGAGAGTACTGCACAAGACTCTCTATTTTTTATAATATAATTTCTATATTTAGGATAAACAATTAAAATACGAAATCAATAATATTATTTACTGTATTTCTATCGCATAGGAAATCAATATTTATTTTTGCTTCATATTTATTTCCCGTAATTTCTCTTGATGTAAAACCTTTATCTTTAGCAAATGCTTTAAACGCTTTAACTACAATTGAAATTGTTTCAATGTCGTTTGCTTTTGTTAGATCTGCATACACACTTCTACCAATATATAACTTACCAGGTTTCTCAATAACTATATTCGGTAAAATCTTTTCGTTAAAATCTTTACATATACCATCTTTTGGTTTATTTGCGTCAAGGATATAACCATTGAAGTTATTTCCGTTTATAGTTTCGTGCATTAAATAACCAACTCTTTGATATCCATTAATTTCACAATCGAAATAAAATGGAATTCTTTCTTCAATTAATTTATCTATTATAACATCAAGATTTCCGATCAAGTTATCGTAAGTTAACTTTTTACCTTCTTTTTCTGCTTTATATGCAGACAACATACCCTCTGTAACGAATTCTTTAAAATTTGGAATGATTGACATAGTTTAAAAACTTTAATTTACTTTAAAGTATTTATGTTTATAATTTTTTATCATAAATAACTTATATAAAATTTATTTCGTATAATATGTATAAAGATATTGTAAATAAAATTAATTTGATAATTGAACAATCAAATACAGAAAGCCCAAAATGTAAAAATTGTATTAGTCACTGCAATGGTGCTTGTACATTTGGTTGTGTTAATGAAAGGAGTTTAGGAAAATATTTATTCTCACAAAGAAAACTTACATCTCCTGATTATTCTTGTGACAATTTCAAACCAGTATATAGTTTGAATGAAAATACTGTTGATGTATTGAGAGATATGGTGAAAGATATTGAAAAAGTAAATGACGATATTATGAACCTTGATATGATGCTTAATGGTAAGATTAGTGAAAGTGAATTTGTAGATATTGTAAAATAATAAATTGATAATATATTTAAAACAAAAGGAGTGGATAATTAAATTATCCACTCCTTTTTTACTATGAATGTGGTGCTCAACTTATTCTCAGCTACCTACTTCTTGATCATAGTATATAATATTTATGTAAATAAAAATAAAATATTTTTTATTTGTTATATTTAAGTTAAATAGTTAAATTGTTTTTTTTTAAGATGGTAAGTATTAGAAGATTTTTTTCCAACTTAAGGAGAAGTTGTCGATGGTTCAAAAGAATGTGGAATAATTATGATTTTGATGATGCATACCTTATTAAAGTCATTGTTTGGAAAATGAAAGACATGCTTTATCAACTGGATGTTGTTGATAGCGATATTGTCGATTTGAGACATCAGGATCATTTTAAGGATAATGGGTATGATGGTGATTTGCTTAAAAGTCTGGAAGAGTGTATTGAGATTGGAGAAAGACTTCTTGAAGATGATTATGTTATATATCCAGATGTTGTTGAAGAATGGCGTTCGACACATAATAGGTTTATTGATAAAATGCCAGAAGATATTCACAAACTTTTGATTGAAGCCTATAATGATGCAGAAATGAGGCAATGTGAAGATAATGAGAAATTTTTTGATATTATGAAAAAATATCATTGGGATTGGTGGTCATAAAAATATAAAAACATGAAAAAACATGAAAAAAGATTTTGCAAAAGTGTATTCATATACAAGAGCGTATATGTATAGATTATTTGATAGTGGAGTTGATTGTGAATGCTCTTGTTTGAAAGCACATCGCAATAATAGACTATATAACACCAAGATGAACTGTGATAGTTTGCCAGAACACTTCTGTGATGTAAATAGATATGGTATGGTATATAATGTTATTGATTCAAAGGGTGTACTAAATTTAAAATATAATTGGTTTAAGATGAACCATTTTATGCGAGATAGTTCTCTTGAGGTATTTTTTACAAATGGTGATGAACCAGATGAGCGAGTATATTCAAATGAGATATTCAAATATCTCGCTTATGTAAAGAAATATAGTGGATATGATATATCTGGTGTTAGGGATGAGTTTATAAAACAATGTAATTGGCTTGCTGAAAACGAGACTGATTGCGCTCCAGACACAGATGATTTTGGTAATTGGTTTGATAATAAAATAAGTGAATATGAAAACAAAATTGAATGAAGATTTAAAGTCGGCAATGAAGAACAAGGAAACATTGCGATTGAATACGATAAGACTTGTAAAAAAATATGTGCAGGAATTGGAAACTTCTGTTGGACATAGTGGTGAAGCAACAGATGCTGAAATATTGAAAGTCATAAATAAATTGGTAAAGCAAGGAAGGGATGCTGCTGATCAATATAAATCCGCTGGTAGAACTGATTTATATAACGAGGAAATGGGTCAAGTTGTCGTTTTGGAGAGTTATTTACCAAAACAAATGACTGACGATGAGATTTCTATTGAGATTGATAAAGTAATGGTTGAAACTGGATCCAATAATATGGGCGTGCTGATGAAAGAATTGAATTCCAGACTTGCTGGTCGTGCTGATGGCAAGACAATATCAAGAATATTAAAAACAAAATTATAATAATGAAGACTTTAGATTATATAAATATCCTAATTAAAGAAAATGAAAATTTGAAAGCAACATGTAAATCTCATGTTGAGACAATTCGGTCTATCAAAAGGGAGATGAGCAAACTTAAACTTGATATTTCTAAAAAAGATAAAAAAATCTTAAAGTTAGAAAACGATTCTCTTAATGTTAAAGAGCAAAAAGAAATGGATAAATTCAAAAATGAATTTAAAAATTTAAAAACTAAATATGATTCTTTATTGAGTGATTATAACGATGTTGTTAGTGAAAATGAAGAACTTAAGAAAGTTTTTACCGATATTGAAAGTGAGACTGATAGCGACTAAAAAATAATTAAAAAGTAATAAAAAGTAATAAAAACTATAATAAGAATAATGAGTATTTTTAAGACGACGATTAAGAAAGATGTTATTGCAGATATAACAAATAACAATGTTAGAGAGATTAGATTCCCCATTACGAAATTCTGGGCTACAAGACTTTCGGATGAGTATAGTCTTGACGATAAAACATTTAAATTTAAGACTTTTGAAGCATTAGAACTATCATCTCCATCAAATAAGGACACTGGTGGTGTCATATATACATTTGAATTCATTAGAACATTTGTAGATGGGGAAGAATTTGTGATTGAGTTTAAGAAGGATGGTGAAACAAATGATGATAATATTGTAATTAATACTGTAGTGGATGATGATGCTCAAATTGATATAATTGAAGAGAATTCTACTTCAATTACAGAATTAAAGGATACTGTTACAAAAGATGTTCCAGATATGGACGAAGTATCTAATATTGAAGATGATGGTGACTCTGATGATGTATATATCTCTAATGATGATGTGTATGCATTAGTCAAAGATTGGTTTGATGATGAGAGAATTTTAGAGAATTTTTACGAAGATGAATCTGTTTTCGCTACAAATGCAAGACAGGTTATTATTCTCCCTAAAGGTAAGATTCTTGGTTTCAAAAAAATATTGCCTGTAAATAATGATGCTGAAGTGAGAGTTGAGTTTGATATGAATAAGAAGATATATTTTGATTCAATTTCAGATTTTGATATTTTTGAGGAGGAAGTTTTTAGAACTTTGTCTGATATAAGAAAGAACAATTTTGTTTTTATTTGGAAGCGATATACAGGTATTTTTATGGATGATGATGGTAGAGTATATTTTGGTATAAAGTATTCTACAAGAAAATCAATTGGTTTTAATCGCAAATATAATGTGCAGTAAAATGAAAGTCGCGGTAATAGGGGATATACACGGAACAACAAAGTTTCTTGAGTGTTATAAAAAGATTCAAGAAACTGATTCTGATGTGGAAAAGATAATAGTATTTGGTGATTGGTTTGATCCATATTTTCATATCGATCTTGATACGATGATTGAAAGGTATAATGAATTTGTGAAAATTTGGAAGTCTGATGATAGAATTATATCAATACTTGGAAATCATGATATTGCAGGATATATACTATCTAATGAATCTACAAATAGGACTTTGAGATTTGTAAAGTTGAAAAGTAGATTGAGAGAAATCATTGAACCAAATCTGCCTGAATCTTATCTTACATATAAAATTGGTGATTATATGTTCAGTCATGCTGGGGTTAGCCAAGATTGGCTTAACGATATTGGTGAAATTCCTGATTGTAATTATGTAGAAGATATAATGAATTGTAAGAAGG
>RHMF01001487.1_pt1 | contig 10713 bp, 7 predicted proteins | sample 5365151 | NCBI WGS metagenome assembly RHMF01 (sample SAMN10266501, study PRJNA497801) | feces metagenome | isolation source: feces | host: Bos taurus | place: China: Prairie of Fairy Mountain | collected 2017-08-14 | reverse complement strand
GGACCTTTACCTGGTTTAACGTGCTGGAACCATACGATCTGGCAAGGCTTTCCGTTATAGTTCAGGTAGAGTCCGTTCTTGAAATCAGCTGTTGTTGCCATAATAGATTATTATTTAATATTGTATATTTTCAAAAATCGGCTGCAAAAATATAAAAATGTACGCTTTCTGCCAAATTTTTAGACTTCGGGGAATTTTTCCTCCCACTCAGGTACGTACTTGTTCAGATCCAGGATGTGCTCGCTAACTTCCTCCAGCAGCCACTTCGGGGTCGATGTGGCTCCGCACACCCCGACCCTGTCGTCTGCCCTGAACCACTCTCTCTTTATCTCTGACACCGAATCGATGTGATAGCTTCTGATGTTCACTGACTTGCACAGGTCACACAGCACCTTTCCGTTCGAGCTTGCCTTTCCTGACACAAAGATGATGATGTCGTGGTCTAAAGCGAACTTGGCGAGTTTCTCGTGGCGGGTCGCTACCTGGGAGCATATTGTCCTGTGGATGTTCAGCAGGCTCCTGTTTCTGCCCATCTCTTCCTCAAGCCTTTCACAAAGTTTCGAGTACTCTGCAGGGCTCTTTGTGGTCTGGCTGAACACTTCTGTCGGAACGTCGAGCCTGATGGTGCCGTCCTCGATGAACTCTTCCATCATCATTATGTTCTCAACGACAATGGCATCTCCACCTGTCTGTCCGACAAGTCCGAGCACCTCTGCGTGTCCTATCTTTCCGAATATGATTATCTGTCCTGTTCCTTCAGCTATGTGCTTCTGGTGTGCTTCCCTTATCCTTTTCTGGAGCTGGAGCACTACCTGGCAGGTGCAGTCTATTATCTTGAATCCAAGGCTTTCTGCCTGACTGTAAGTGTGAGGCGGCTCTCCGTGCGCCCTTATAAGAAGGACTTCTCCACTGGCGTCAACCATCTCTTCAAGGTCCTCCTTGTCGATTGTCACAAGACCCTTTTCGTTGAGTCTGTTGAGTTCTGCATCATTATGCACTATGGCACCAAGGGAATAAAGACGCCTGCCGGACTTGAGAAAGTCCTCGGCCTTGCTGATGGCCTTGATGACACCGGCGCAGAAACCTGAATTGCTGTCAATATCAACAGTAAGCATATAACTAAAGCATTAGCATCCGAATCTTTCGGAGATCAGGTTCTTGAGCCAGACCATCTGGTCTTCCATCGTCATCTCTGTGTTGTCGAGCTCGACAGCGTCTGCCGCCTTGCTCAGAGGAGAGACCTCGCGGTGAGAATCGATGTAGTCGCGCTCAAGGAGGTTCTTCTTCACGTCTTCGGTGTCAGCTTCCATACCCTTTGCACGCATCTCCTCCGCTCTTCTGACAGCCCTTACCTGGGTGTCAGCTGTCATAAAGATCTTGAGTTCCGCATCAGGGAACACTGTGGTTCCGATGTCACGGCCGTCCATCACGACACGCTTCTTGCTTCCGAACTCGCGCAGCTTGCGGTCCACATAGTTGCGCACCTGGGCCACGGTAGCTATAGGGCTCACCTTGTCAGCTACTGCAAGAGACCTGATGTCCTGCTCCACACATCTGTCTGCGATGTAAGTGCCGCCCTCTCCGAAATGTACGTCAAGAGTTTCGAGAGCCTTTTCCAGCTCTGGCACGTCTATTGTACAGTCGTCGTCGATTAATCCGTTTTCTATGGCGAAAAGCGTGACACCTCTGTACAGTGCCCCGGAATCAAGGTATAAGAAGGAAAATTCTTTTGCGATGACCTTTGCAAAAGAGCTCTTTCCAGTCGAGGAGTAGCCGTCGATGGCGATAATAATATCAGGTATATTCATCAGCGTCCGTGAATAAACGTAAAATCAGACAAAAATATAAAATATTGCGTAAACTCCCAAAAATGTCGATATTTGTAACCTGTCCCCCAATGGGATTTTAATTTTAAGACTTATGAAGATTCTTGTTATCGATGATGAAAGAGCGATCAGAAATTCTCTCAAAGAGATCCTGATGCTTGAAGGATATGAAGTGGAAACAGCAGAGAACGGCGTGCAGGGCATCGCTATGGTGGAGAAGGAGAAATATGATGTGATCTTCTGCGACATCAAGATGCCGGAAATGGACGGAGATGAAGTCCTGGACCGTCTTGTGGCTATGGGAATAGATGCAGCCATCGTGATGATTTCAGGTCACGGCGACATCAATTCCGCTGTTGCCTGCATCAAGCGAGGTGCCTTTGACTTCATCCCTAAGCCTCTTGACCTGAACCGTATCCTGATCACCATCAAGAATGCCACAGAAAAGGTGACCCTGGTCAAGGAGACCAAGGTCCTCAAGAAAAAGGTCTATGGACAGGAGATGATAGGCGAGTCCGAGGCCCTTCTGCATATAAAGGAAATGATCGGCAAGGTGGCTCCGACCGACGCCAGAGTCCTTATCTGCGGCTCTAACGGTACCGGAAAGGAGCTTGTGGCAAGAAATCTTCATCAGCGAAGCAACCGTTCGGCTGCCCCATACATTGAGGTAAACTGCGCAGCTATCCCGTCGGAGCTCATCGAAAGCGAACTCTTCGGCCACGAGAAAGGTTCCTTCACTTCTGCAGTGAAGCAGCACAAGGGCAAGTTCGAGCAGGCAGACGGCGGCACACTTTTCCTTGACGAGATCGGTGATATGTCTCTTGCAGCCCAGGCCAAGGTGCTCAGAGCACTTCAGGAGAAGAAGATCTCACGCGTGGGAAGCGACAAGGACATCACAGTGGATGTTCGAGTGCTTGCAGCTACAAACAAGAATCTCAAAGAGGAGATCGAGAAAGGCAATTTCAGAGAAGACCTTTACCACCGTCTCAGCGTGATAGTAATCAATGTTCCGACCCTGGACCAGCGCAAGTCAGACATTCCTCTTCTTGTGGACCACTTCCTGGACCAGATCAGCTCGGAGACAGGTATGCCTGTCCGCGCCGTGGATCCGGATGCGATGAAACTGCTTGTGGAAAAGTCCTGGACAGGAAACATCCGTGAGCTTCGCAACGTCGTGGAGAGGCTTATGATCCTTTCAGGAGACCGTATTACAGCCTCAGATGTAAAGGCTTACGTTCTTTAGGCTTCGTGTACAGGGAGCGTCACGATGAATGATGCTCCTCCCAGGAGATGGGATTTCTGGTAGCGGATCTCTCCGTCGCACTTCTCTATGATGTTGCGGCAGATGGCAAGCCCAAGACCTGTTCCCGAACTCTTGGTGGTGAAGTTTGGAGTAAACAGCTTATCGAGGTTCTCCTCCTTCACTCCGTGTCCGTTGTCTTCTACAACTACATCATAGAAACCATCCCGTGTGCTCTTCCTCAGACAGATGAGTACACGGCCTTTTTTAGTCCCGTCCTCAGCAGCCTCCTTGTGATGCATCTCTACAGCCTGCACCGCGTTGGTGATCAGGTTCACGAAGACGCGGATCAGCTGAGGCTTAGGAGCCATCACAAATGCCTTCTCCATACCGATGTAAGAGATCTTCACATTCTCCCTGTTGTCAAATATGAGCAGCTGGTCCTTGAGGATGAGGTCAAGGTCGATCAGGACAGGATCCTCACTGTAAAGCTTGGCAAAAGTAGAGAACTCGTTGGCTGTCTCGGTCAGGATGTCGATGTGCTCGAGGATGACCTTTGACACCTCGTTGAACTTTTCTTCCCAAGCCGGATTGTTCATCTGCTTGAGTCGTATTATCCACTGCAGCTGCAGTTTGATAGGGGTGAGAGGGTTCTTGATCTCGTGGGCAACCTGCCGCGCCATCTGACTCCAGGCCTTGTCGCGCTCTGCCTGGGCGAGAAGTCTTGTGGACTCGGAAAGGTCACCTACCATTCGGTTATATGCCTCCACAAGCGAGGAAATCTCATCTTCGCGGTTGTAGGAGATGGTCTTGAGGTCGTGGATGTCCGCAACCTTCATCTTCTTACCCATCTCCATCAGAGGCGAGAACAGCGAGTTCACCTCTCGTGTGCTGAACAGAAGCGAGGCTATCAGCAGCAGGATAAAGAGGTTTATGATGAGGGCGGCGTGGAAGAACGCCTCGCGCTCGAAGTTGAAGTTCCTGTCGGTGTAAGGCACGCCGATGATGGCGACGGTCTGTCCGTTGTCATTGAATATAGGTGCATACATCGCCCAGTACTTGAATCCCGCGATCTTCTCGCGGTGAATGAAGAACCTCTGGTGCTGGTTATATATATTGAAATATGCCTCATAATTTATTCGGCTTCCAAGCACCCTCTGCTCGAACACCTCCGGTGTCGTTGAAAGGAACACCGTGCCTCCCGGGGTGTACAGGGTGATGTCTGATTTTGTGGTCGAACCTATGTTTTCGAGAGTGGTCGAGAATTCCTGAGAGTTGAGGCTCTGCCAGTCCTTCGCAGTCCTGGTCTGTCTTTCAATCAGGGCCTGGATGGTGGTGATCCTCGATGACATCAGGTCGCTCATATTCTCTTCATTGCGCGTGTACACAAAGAACACGCTGACTGCTGTCATACTGATGAGGATCAGGATAGATGAGGTGAACAGGATGGTGTTGATCCTGTTCTTGAAGTAGTTCTTCCTGAATGGCTTCTTCTGGTAGCGCGACTGGGCGAATATGGTCAGCAGACCGCTCAGAATCAGGAAGAGGTAAGAGAAAGAGATGAAGTACACGATTCCTCCACGCTTTGAGCGTGAGATGATTATGAGCTCATTTTCACTCACCGGATTGATGAAGTGTACGTGTCCTTTCTCCCTGCTGACCTCGCGCTTGTTGCTGAGCATATGCCCGTCATCGTCGGTGTTGAAGTAGGTTGGATAAGGGAAGTTGCCCTTATAGGACATAAGCCTTCCGTTCTTGTACTTGGCGTATGAGTAGAATGACGGGATGTTGATGTCTCCCGGCTTCGAGATCGCTCCCAGAATGCTGTTGTAGCCGTGGTCATCCTGGTTGGAGTTGGACTCAATGGTGACGAGCATCCTCATAAGGCCGCTGGCCTGCTTATAGAAGAGGAAGGCTCCTATATACCTGCTGTGCCCGTTGTCATCGGTAAGGAACACGAAGTGCGATCCCGATGCTATAGGGGTGCTGGAACGCATTATGTTGTTCAGGTAATGCTGCCCGGCCACATCATCTTCCTTGAACAGCCTCACCTCTATGTTGTAGCTCTGTCTCAGCCTGTTCAGGTAGAAATCCCTTATCCTGTTCTGGATCATATGACCCGAGTTCTCCATAAAGGCAAGTGTGGAGATGAGCTGGTCATAGGCAATCCCTTCTTCCGCTGTCCTCAGCTGGATTTCAAGTCCCAGATCTCTTTCGACAGAAAGTCTGTTTGCCCACACAGCCACCCTGTTCTGCTCCTTCTTGAAGCCGAGCTGGCTGGAAGTAAGGGTAAAGTAAGTGGCGCAGATGAAGGCGAACACCACAAGAGCTTTTGTCGAAAGCATATCGTACTTGAAACCGGTGAATTCCTTGACAACTGGCCTGAGTGACTGTATGATGAGCAGGATGCTGAACAGCAGTCCTGTGTACGAGAGGTACACCAGCACGGTGTAGAATATGTTCGTGTTCCACCTGTACAGCTCCATCGATATATTGGAGTTGGTGAGAAGGCTCTTAAGTGTAAGGTGGGTATATAATATAGTGCAGATAATGCAGACAATCAGGAATATGCCGTATCCGCCCATCCATTTCCTGAAGTTCCTGCGGTCCATTCGCATCAAGGCGGTCACCCTGTTGCGTACAAGGAAATTGCAGGTTATCACAAGGGTGATGAGGGTGTTCGTCAGAATGAGAGCTCCAAGTGAAAGGAATATACCGCCGTCGGCGTAGATCGTCGGCGAGAACAGGCCGCTGGACCCGTTCATCTGAAGGCCCCAGATGAAGGACATCAGGAAAAGCAGGATGATGGTGGCGACGACAACGCCGTACACCTTGAGGGTCCTGTGTCCTGCAAAGAACATCATCAGGGCAAAGACCAGCAGTACTACAGCCACCCATCTGAGCATAGAGTTGTCGAAGAACTGACTGGACTGGCTGCTGTCATAGAGGATCTTGAACAGCGGTGTGCCGTCGATGGTCACGCAAGAGCCGCCGCTTTCGGAAAGAGGCATTACAGAGTAGTGCCCGGCCATATTCAGCTTGGGGTTCACTCCGTTTTCGTTCTTGTGGGCATCATCGATGAGGGTGTTTTTTATCTCCAGGGCAGCAATCACCTTCACATTGTCGCTTCCGCTCAGGGTCATAGCAATGTACCATTTCGGCCCGATGTCCATATAGGAGATCTTCTCTCCTATGCCGCTCAGCGGCGACACTATGCTGTTCTCCCTGTAGGTAAGCCTCTGAAATACGTGGAACGAAGATATGTCGTCGTTGATGATGGAGAACTGATTGGCCCAGGACTGAAGGGAGTCGTTGATATATCTGTATATCACCATATCCTCAGGCAGCCCTTCCGGCAGGATGAATCTTTCCCTGTCCGTGTCGAGCGCCATAAGGCTGTACTGCTTAAGGATTTCCAGCCTTCTTTCGATACGTCTGCTCACCTTTTCCGCGACCCTGTCTGTGTCGTTTCCCGCATTGTTGCTTGCCATTGACAGAACGAAAAGCAGGAGGGACAGGAGCAGGGCGACCAGAGGCAGCCTTTTATGTAGCCATTTTCTCTTCTTCATCTCAAATGATACTACTCGTGATGGTAGGGTTCTCCCTTCATTATGGTGAAGGCCCTGTAGATCTGCTCAGTGAATATCGCCCTTACCATCTGGTGGGAAAAGGTCATCTTCGAGAGCGAAAGCTTTGAGTTTGCCCTTTTGTACACGGCTTCCGAGAAGCCGTATGCTCCACCTATTATATATACTATATCTTTTCCTTCGTACGAGATCTTGTCCTGAATCACCTTGGCCAGTTCGACGGACGTGTACTCCCTTCCTCTTTCATCCAGGAGGATGACATCGTCGGTAGGACGCAGATTCTTCAATATGAGTTCGCCTTCGCGTGACTTGATCTGCTCCTTGGTGAGAGCAGACACATTCTTCAGCTCCGGAATCTCCACTATGGAGAAAGGTATATAGTGCTTGAGGCGTGACACATAGATGTCCAGCCCCTGCTTTACCCAGTCTCTGTCTGTCTTTCCTACAGTAAGCAATGTGATTTTCATAGGTGTATGAATATATCTTATGATCTCTTGCAAATATATATAAAAACCTGCAAATATCCCGCCAATGTACAAATGGAAAGGGAAGGGTTGCGCGGCTTGAAAATTGTAGTATCTTTGCCCTGCTATTCCAATATATACATATGAGACAATATATTACCGGCATATTTTCGGCTCTGGCGCTGATTCTTTCCTGCAATGCGGTTAAGGCACAGGACAGCGGGTATGATGTATTCAACCCCATAGCCAAATATATAACCCAAGGAGATGCGGAAAAGCTTTCCGCCTGGTTCTCGGACAATCTGGAGGTAACCATCTTCTCGGATTCCAACGACTCCAGCCGCAAGCAGGCAAGAGAGATCCTGAAGTCCTTCTTCAAGTCCTACACTCCGAGGTCGTTCAACATCACCCACAAGGCAGGACGCTCGAATATGAAATATGCCTTGGGCACCCTGAATGCAGGAGGGGAGCTTTTTGTGGTTACGATCTTTGTGGGATATACGGATTCGGCATATAAGATTCAGCATATTAAAATAGAAAGGATAAACTAGTTTGGCACACCCTTTGTAAATTAACTGGTCAAGGTTAGTTTAGTTGTTAATAATAGGGTTATAGTTGAGTGGCGGACAGTCGAGAGACGGTTCGCCACTGTTTTTATATACTTTTTTCTCCTTCCTGTGAACAACGAGAGAGAAGTTTTTATAACTTTAAGGTTCCGTTTCCTAACGTGTAGGAGCAATTCTAACTAATTTAATTTTTTTGAAGGTTATGCAGAACCAGTATCAGGCACAGATGGATAAGGATCTGGAGGATCTCTATCGTCACATCAGGAACAGGATGTCTGATGAAGATATGGCCCGTATCAAGCAGGCCTATGAGTTTGCGGCGTTGGCACACACAGGACAGACCCGTAAGTCGGGAGCGCCTTACATCGTGCACCCGATAGCGGTTTCGAAGATTGTTGCCGAGGAACTTGAGCTCGACGCGAACACCATCATTGCAGCTTTTCTGCACGATGTCGTTGAAGACACTGACTACACTGTCGAGGACATCCGCGAGCGCTTCGGTGATGATGTGGCCTTTCTTGTGGCTACAGTGACCAAGCAGAAGAAGCAGAAGTACAACCACTCCAAGCAGATCGACAACTTCCATCAGATGCTGGCCTCTGTCCACTATGATGTGCGTGCCCTGCTGATCAAGCTGGCTGACCGCCTGCATAATATGCGTACACTCAGCAGTATGCGTCCGGACAAGCAGATGAAGATTGCCGGTGAGACCGACTACTTCTATGCGCCTCTTGCAAACCGTCTGGGTATGTACCAGATCAAGCGTGAGCTTGAGAACCTTTCATTCCAGTACCGCTGTCCTAAGGATTACGAGTTCATTTCCGGACAGATGGACCTCTATCGTAAGGAAAACGAAGAAAAGATCAGGGAAATGGCCCGCAAGTACATCGACTGCCTTGCCGGCTACGGCCTGAAGGTGCGTGCGGAGATCCGCTACCGCACCCCGTACAGCATCTGGCGCAAGATGAAGACCAATGGTTCTGACTTCAATCACATCGACATAAAGCACATTATCCGACTTATCTATGATGTAGAAGGCCAAGGTAATGAATTCCGTAAGGAGAAAGCTACGACCCTGCAGATATATTCGGCCTTGACCGACAACTTCAAGGAGCGTCCGGGAAGTGTGGTGAACTTCATCGACACACCTAAGGAGAACGGCTACCAGAGCTTCCACGTCACCCTCCTAACTGACAGGGGTACCTGGCAGGAAGTACATATATCTTCAGAAAGGATGGTGCGTCACGCCTGCCTGGGCTGTACTGCCGACCAGGACAAAGAGACCAGCCACGTGTGGCTGGAGAAGCTGAGGGCGATTCTGAAGGATATGGCGGAGCACACCGACGCGATCGACTTTATGGACGGAGTCACTTCGTCATTCTACAATGAGGACATTATGGTGTACACCCCTATGGGAAGGATCGTGATCCTGCCGCAGGGAGCGACAGCTCTGGACTTTGCGTTTGAGATCCACGGAGAGGTGGGACAGCACGCGGAATATGCCAGGATCAACGGTTCTCTGAAATCTGTCAAGACTGTGCTTCACAGAGGTGACTGTGTGGAGATCGGAACAAATCCAGAGGTGGAACCTTCGCCTGATTGGAACGACCACGTGCTTACTTATAAGGCCAAGAAGAGCCTGAAGCAGTTTTTCAACAGCAAGAAGAAGCTGGACTATAACCGCTGTCCTTACTGTCATCCGCTTCCTGGCGACGAGGTCATCGGCTTCAAGGAGGACGACGGCACTACGACTATCCATCGCCGAGACTGCCAGAGAGCCATCAGACAGGCCTCGCAGCAGGGCGACTCCATCATAGCAGTGCGTTTCGATGAAAATCCTGACTTTGTCTATCCGGTTCGTATCCAGATCCGTGGAGTAGACAGATACCACCTCCTGATCGACCTGGTGAACTGCATAACCGAAGAGCAGCACCTTTATATGACAGGACTTGAGACCGAGACTGTGGACCGCATAGCCAGCTGTACGATAGACTTCCTGATCCACTCGGTGTCGGAACTTCAGACAACCATCGATTCGATCCTCAGGATCAAGGGCATCGACGAAGTCAACCGCCTGGATATAGAATAAAGGATATAAAAAAAGTGACTGATCAGTCTTCTTGAAGGCTTTTCAGTCACTTTTTCTGTTATTTCTGTCTGAGGAAGACCTGTACCGGACATCCGATGAAGTCGAAGTTGCTTCGGAGCTTGTTCTCCAGGAAGCGGCGGTAAGGCTCGCGGATGTACTGCGGAAGGTTGCAGAAGAATGCAAACGAAGGAGAACGTGTAGGAAGCTGGGTCACGTACTTGATCTTGATGTACTTGCCCTTCCAAGCCGGTGGAGGATAGTTCTCGATCTCCGGAAGCATCACCTCGTTGAGCTCTGAGGTCTTGATCTTTCTCGAGTAGTTGTCATAAACGTGTGCCGCTGCGTTCAGCACGTCCATAATCCTCTGCTTGTTGATCACCGATGTGAAGACGATAGGAAGGTCGTTGAACGGAGCGAGGCGCTCTTTGATTGCCTGGGTGTACTCCTTCATTGTGTTGCTGTCCTTCTCTACTGTGTCCCATTTGTTCACAACCACAACGCAGCCCTTCTTGTTTCTCTGGATGAGGTTGAAGATGGCCATATCCTGAGACTCGATGCCTGTCTGTGCATCTACCATAAGGATACACACATCAGAGTGCTCGATTGCACGGATGGATCTCATCACCGAGTAGAACTCAAGGTCTTCGTGTACCTTTGTCTTCTTGCGCATACCTGCCGTGTCTACAAGCATAAATTCGTGTCCGAACTTGTTGTAGAGGGTGGCGATGGAGTCGCGTGTGGTACCTGCGATAGGTGTAACGATGTTTCTCTCCTTTCCCAGCAGGGCGTTTGTAAGTGAAGACTTACCTACGTTCGGCTTACCTACGATGGTGAAGTGAGGAAGCTCAGGATGCTCGTCTGTGTCAGGATCCTCTTCAGGAAGCTGCTTTACGATCTCATCAAGAAGCTCACCTGTTCCGCCACTGTTGGCTGCAGAGATG
>RHMF01001486.1_pt1 | contig 10716 bp, 9 predicted proteins | sample 5365151 | NCBI WGS metagenome assembly RHMF01 (sample SAMN10266501, study PRJNA497801) | feces metagenome | isolation source: feces | host: Bos taurus | place: China: Prairie of Fairy Mountain | collected 2017-08-14 | reverse complement strand
TCAATCAAAAGAAAGTAGAAATCTTCTCAAGAAAATTTCGCAAATCACTTGCAAAGCAATTTTTAGAAGTTGCCTTAAAACGGATCGGCATTTGCACGCATTGAAACAGATGATGAACGTTCGTATTTTTTGATAGAAATACCATGTAAAGATGAGCTAAAAAGTGAGCTAAAAAGTGAGCTAAAAAATGATTGGCAAAGTATTGAACTACAGGGGGGTGTGTTGAAAACGGATTTGAGAAGTGAGCTAAAAAGTGAGCTAAAAAGTGAGCTAAAAGGTGAGCTAAAAACTATAAAAATTATATTGGATTTAATTAGAGAAAATCCCGAAGCTACTATTGATGTCTTGGTAAAAAAGAGTGGCAAATCAAGAACAACGGTACAAAAATGTGTTAGAAAGCTAAAGGAAGGATTGTGTATAGAACGAGAAGGAGGCAAGAATGGAGGTCGCTGGAAACTGCTGATATAGTGGTCCGCATTCCGTAAAACCCCAAACTTGGCCCTTATAGCTTTATGTTAGAACTTCTAATGTGTTGAAAGGTAAATTGTTATATATACGATATTATTACTGACGAAAAATGGCGAAAATGTTCATTTTCCTCAGTAGGGCAGTGGTAGCTTATGCCTCAAGCCACTAATGAAAACAATGTTCAAATGCAATAAATTGTTATGGTAATGGTTTAAAAAAAACTCCCTAATGCTTTTTTATTTTCTCCCGTATGGTTTTATATTTTCTTCCTAATACTTTTTCAAAACCATTAGGGAGGTTTTCCGAAAGGTCCCTAATGGTTTTTTGTTTCTATGGGGGGCTTTTTGTGCTAAGTGCAACTATCTGCTGTTTGCTGTTGTTACTCCTGCTTGTTTAGTGTGTTATTTTCATTTTTCTGAATAAGCGTCCATTCTCTATTACCTCTAAGGCTTTTTTGTAGCCTTCGTCTGTATCTTTCAATACTTCGTAGTAATATTGAATGCCATATAGGTTGCGAGCTATCAAACCTTTTATCTGATGTTCGATGAAGGTGTTTGATTTATTGATGATTTCTTTATTTTTCTTGTCTTCGTTGGCTGCTTTTTCTGCTACTTTTTCAAATAATTTAGGGTCTTCGAGCAGCTTTTTGGTCATTTCGGAATAGGTGTCGCCATTCAATGTCGAAGCGGTATCTTTTATTTCTTCTTTTAATGCCAAACTTACCCATTGTATTATCCAGTCGGGTTTTACAATATTCTTTTTTATTCCTGCTTTTTCGGTATATGCATAAAATTCGTCTTCAACTTTCAAATGATGGTAGTTTTTATCAAATTCTTCGAAAGTGGGGTATTTCTTCAGTAGTTCTTCGCGGTTTTTGTTTACATATTCCAAGGTGAAATTGTTTATTAATCCTTTGCCGCGAATTTCGATATAATAGTCTGAAGCGCGTGTGGTGTCGATAGGTACAAAAATATCGGGTACTATTCCGCCACCGCCATATACCACTCTTTTCTTGGTTGTAAAGTATTTTAAGCTGTCCGGCACTCGTATGCTGTCGGGGTCTATCAGTTCTTTGTTGTTGTATCGGTTCATTATGTCGTTGTAGTATGCTTCCAAACCGTCGTTATATGGTTTTTGTATGCAACGTCCGCTTGGTGTATGGTATCTTGAGGTGGTAATGCGCAGTTGTCCTCCATCATTAAGAGGAAACATTCGTTGTACCAATCCTTTTCCGAAGCTTCGACGACCTATTATAATACCTCTATCGTGGTCTTGGATTGCACCGCTTACAATTTCGCTTGAACTTGCCGAGTTTTCGTCAATGAGTATTACAAGGCGACCCTTTTCAAAACTGCCTTTTTCTGTACTTTTCAGATATTCATTGGATTGGTTTAATCCTTCGGTATATACAATAAGTTTATCTTTTGGCAGAAATTCATCGCATATATCAACTGCGGCATTCATAAATCCACCGCCGTTGCCACGCAAGTCGAATATGAGGTTTTCCATACCTTGTTCTTTCAGTTCGTTTATTGCGGTTCGCACTTCGTCGGCCGATGTGGCAGAAAAACGTATAAGAGCGATGTAGCCTGTATTTTTGTTTATCATAAAGTATGTGTCTACACTTTTGATGGGTATTTTGTCTCTTATCACATCAAATTCTATAACGTTTTTGTTGTTTCTTATCACTTCAATTTTTACATGTGTGCCTTTTTTGCCACGAAGTTTTTTAAATACCCAGCTGTTAGTAATGCTGTCGCCGACAGCGGGTTTATCGTCGATTCGTATAATTTTATCTCCCGCCAATATACCTACGGTTTCGGATGGACCGCCTTTTGTAACTTCAACTACATTAATTGTGTCTTTCATTATTTGGAAAGCAATCCCCGAGCCTTCGAAATTGCCATACAATGCTTCGGTACTTTTCTTTACATCTTTTGCCGGTATGTACACACTATGAGGGTCAAGTTCGTGAAGCATACTTTCGATACCTTTGTCCATTATCTTGTCGCGATCTATTTCTTCTACATAAAAACGATCGATGTATAGCAGTGTTTGATTTATTTTGTTTTGGTTGCCGAGGCGTTGCGACATGGCACTGAGGCTTAATATCATTAGTATTGCTACGATAAATGTTTTTCTGTTATTCATAATGTGTTGTTATTTAGTGATATATTTGATGTGCTTGTTTCTTTAAATCTTATGCAAATATACGTATTTTATTTGTATTATGAGGTTATTTTATGGGCAAAAAGAAAGGCAGTATAGGTTGTTACGCCAATACTGCCTTTTCTTTGGGTTTATTATCAATGGTTTATTCCATCATGCCTTTAAGACGTTCTGTAAGCATAGGTATTATTTTGTTTACATCACCTACTATACCTACATCGGCAACGTTGAATATAGGAGCAAATTTATCTTTGTTTATTGCAACAATAAATTCACTTTCTTCCATACCTGCAAGGTGTTGTATAGCACCGCTGATACCGCAAGCTATATACAAGTCGGGGCGAACAGTTTTTCCTGTTTGTCCTACTTGACGGCTGTGGTCTATAATGCCGGCGTCAACACATGCACGAGAAGCAGATACTTGAGCGTTAAGAACTTCTGCCAATTCTTCAAGTTTATTGAATCCTTCTTGTGTTCCAACGCCTCTACCTCCCGATACCAATATTTTGGCTTCGGAAATGTCAATCATACCTTTGTCTTCTTTTACTGTTTTTAGCAAGCGTACGCGCGAAATCTTTTCTTCGTTGAAGTTTATTTTATATTCTATTATTTCGCCTTTACGGTTTGCATCGGCAGTCATTTTCTTCATCACACCCGGACGCACTGTGCTCATTTGAGGACGGTGGTCTTTGCAAACGATGGTAGCCATAAGGTTTCCACCAAAAGCAGGACGGGTCATCAACAATTCACGTTCTTCGCCTATTTCCAATTTAGTACAATCGGCTGTCAAACCGGTCGATACTCTGGCCGACAAACGAGGACCAAGGTCTCTACCTATAGTGGTAGCACCAATCATCAAAATGCTTGGTTTTTGTTCGTTTATAATTTGAGTTATAGCTTGAGTATAAGGTTCGGTAAGGTAGTCTTTAAGCAAATCGTTGTCAACTACTAATACTTTATCGGCACCTGCTGCTATAAGGTCTTGAGCTTTGTTTGAGATATTTTTGCCAAGCAAAATAGCCACTACATTTTCTTTTAAAGTGTCGGCCAATTCACGGGCTTTTCCCAAAAGTTCAAGTGCTACACTTTGGATTACGCCTTCGCGTTGTTCACAAAAAACGTAAACATCTTTATATTGAGTTGTATCCATTTTGTATCAAAATTAATTTGTTTAGATAATAAATTTTTCTTTCAATTTGCTAACGATAATACCCACTGCTTGTTCTGCATCTACTTCGTATTGTTCGCCTGCCGGTTTCAAGCTTTTTGGGAAAGCTTTTGCAACGCTTGTTGGCGAGCCTGCTTTACCAATTTTAGCTTCATCAACATTTATTTTGTCGGCACCCCATACTTCTATTTCTCTGTTGTAAGCGTTTACGATACCGCTAACACTCATATAGCGAGCTTTGAAAGCAGGAGCCAATACTGTTACTAAACAAGGCATATCTACTTCTAACATTTGATAACCTTCTTCGGTTTGTTTGCGGATAGTGAAGGTCTTTTTGCCATCGTATTCCAAGTTTTCCAAGTACGATACTTGTGGCAAATCTAAATGTTCGGCTATTTGAGGTCCTACTTGTGCTGTATCGCCATCGATAGCTTGACGACCGGTAATGATAAGGTCGTGTTCGATGTTGCGTAATGCACCTGCAATAGCATTTGATGTTGCCAAAGTATCGGCACCACCAAGTTTGCGGTCGGTCAACAATATTGCACGATCAACACCCATAGCCAAAGCTTCGCGAAGAATATCTTCGGCTTGTGGCAAACCCATTGTAATAACTGTTACATGAGCACCATATTTATCTTTAAGTTGAAGAGCCAATTCCAAACCACCTTTATCATCGGGGTTCATAATGCTGGGAACGCCTTCACGAATTAATGTACCTGTTTGAGGGTTTATCTTAACCTCAGTTGTATCGGGTACTTGCTTTATACAAACTACTATTTTCATTATATTCTGTTTAAATAATTTGAGCTTGTTGTCTACTATTGTTTACGATAAGCTCTTTTTTGTAAATAAACCGGTATTTGTAAAGTGTTTAACTGAAAAAAACTCTTTTCAAATACTATTTCTTAAACAATTTACCTGCTATTACCATACGTTGTACTTCGGAAGTACCTTCGTAGATTTCGGTAATTTTAGCATCTCGCATCATGCGTTCTACAGGATATTCACGAGTATATCCGTATCCGCCATGGAATTGAACTGCTTTTGTAGTTACTTCCATTGCTGTTTCGGCACAGAATAGTTTAGCCATTGCTGCATCTACCGAATATGGCATACCGTTATCTTTTTTGTAGTGTGCACTGCGTACTAACAAACGAGCAGCTTGTACCTTAGTTTCAAGGTCGGCCATTTGGAATTGTGTGTTTTGGAATTGCGAAATGCTACGTCCAAATTGTTTACGTTCTTTGGTGTATTTTACAGTTTCGTCCATAGCACCTTGTGCTATACCTAATGCTTGTGCAGCTATACCTATACGACCACCATCCAATGTTTTCATAGCTATAGCAAAACCACCACCTATTTTTCCCAATAAATTATCTTTGGGTATGCGACAATTTTCGAATATAAGTTCGGTAGTTGCCGATCCACGGATACCCATTTTCATTTCTTTCTTTCCAATGCTGAATCCGGGAGTACCTTTTTCTACTATGAAAGCAGATATACCTTTTGTTCCCAACGATTTGTCAGTCATGGCTATTATGATATATACGTGGGCATAACCACCATTGGTGATAAATATTTTGCTACCATTTAATACCCATTCTTCGCCATCCAATACTGCTGTAGTTTGTTGGCCTGCTGCGTCGGTACCTGCGTTAGGTTCGGTCAAACCAAATGCTCCAACCCATTCTCCCGATGCTAATTTGGGTAGATATTTCATTTTTTGTTCTTCAGTACCATTTTCCAAAATAGGAGCAGCGCATAACGATGTGTGTGCCGAAAGTACAACGCCTGTAGTACCACATACACGAGACAATTCTTCAACTGCCATACCATACATCATATTTGTGCCACCGGCACCACCATATTGTGTTGGAATGGGAATACCCATCAAGCCTATTTTTCCCATTTTTTCTACTGTTTCTATCGGAAAGCGTTCTTGCTCATCGATTTCAGCAGCCAAGGGTTTTACTTCTTTTTCCGCAAATTCGCGTATCATTTGCAAAAAAAGATTCTCTGTTTTTGATAAGTTGAAATCCATAATTTATCTGTTCTTTATTTGTTATTATCTTTATTATATATCTATTTGAGTGTAAGGTGTTGTATATCTATGTTTTATGTGTAAATATAACTTTCCTTACAGTATGCAAATATACGTATTTTTATGGAATATTCATAGTATTATTTCTTTAATTTATCAGGTGTCTTGAAAAAAAAGATATGATAGGAGTGTTTTGGCAGATACTTTTATGTCGGTTGAATGTTTATGAATACTTAGTAATAAGATACTTATGTGATATAGTGGGAGTAGACTTTTTCTTTTCTCAATTGCAGAAATACCGGCGTTCAGTCTTAGTTCTATGTCCGGTGAAATGTTTTGGGAAGATTGGATCTTGTACAAATAAAAAAAGAGAGACAAACTTTGTCTCTCTTTTATCTTGTAGTCCGTAGGGGATTCGAACCCCTGATTTCAAGAATGAAAATCTTGCGTCCTAACCAGCTAGACGAACGGACCACGTAAAAAATGTATAATTAAAATCTTTGAATTATGAATTCTAAGTCCGTTGTAGCTATTACATAGCGTTTACTTGACGCATCAATTTAGATTTCAAGTTCGAAGCTTTGTTCTTATGAATAACCGAACGTTTTGCTAATTTGTCTATTATAGACATCATTTTAGGTAAGCGTTCTACAGCAACAGCTTTCTCATTCAAAGCTCTAAAATCACGCAATGCGTTACGCATAGTTTTAGCGTAGTATCTGTTTTCTATTCTTCTTCTTTCGTTTGCACGAATTCTTTTCTTCGACGATTTATGATTTGCCATTTCTATTTATTTATTTTTTGTAGTCCGTAGGGGATTCGAACCCCTGATTTCAAGAATGAAAATCTTGCGTCCTAACCAGCTAGACGAACGGACCATCTTTTCTTCGAATTACTCGCTCGAAAATCTCTCGTTTGCGGGTGCAAAATTACTAACATTTTTCGAATCTACCAAATAAATTCGACGAAAAATTGCATTTTTTTTTATTCCTATTCTGTATCTGCTTGAAAACGAAAGCCTAATCTTTTCCCTGTTACCATCATTTTTCTGTCGAAAGACATCTTCATTTCGGCTACAGAAACCAATTTTACCTCGTCGTAAGGCGGAGTTAGGAGGTCAAAATTGGTTGTATACATGATTGCTGATTCAATTATCTCTAATACAGTGTTTTCCGTTATTTTTGCAGTATTAAAGTTGTTATATAGCATTCCCAACTCCCTTTTGCCTTCTATGAAATAATGGTTTTCGTTGTTTACAAATATACGTCCTATCATGTAGCCAAGATCGTTGTCGCGGTTGTAGGTGAACGAGTCGGCCAAGAAATTATATATATGTATGGTGCCACAATACGAACGCTTGGGATCTTCTTTTACGTATGGGGTTTTCATTACATCATGGTTGCGCGAAAATTCAAACACATTAGTGTGCATCATAAATATGAGTACATCGCCGGCAAACTTTACTTCGAATTCAAAATCGCCACGGTCTTTAAACTCAAATGCAATATCTATATCATCGTTTTTGGCTTTTTCTTGAAACGAATGTATAAGTTCGCGGGTTGTTTTTCTAAACAATTCAAAGGTATCCTTGGTGGATTGGTATACTTTCTTTTTTAAAGTAGCTTTGTCGAATACCAATTCAGCTAATTCTTTCTTTAGTTCCATATTCTATAATATTTAGGTGCTTCTCTTTTTAATTATGCACGATTAACGTCTTTCTTTATTATATATTGTATAGTAGGGCAAAATTTACTTTATTCTAATTCCTAAAAATAAAATGAAGACTAATGCCTGCATTAATCTTCATTCTGTATTTTTTACTTTGTTTGTCATTCGTATTGTATAGCTATGTAGCTATAAATTTCTGTTTTTTTAAACATCACTCTTTCAAAAATATCTGCATTTCGCAGTCTTTACAGTTGAATTGTAAACGATATTTGTTGTGGTTGTTTTCGAGGTATAGGTTGCCTTTGTAGTTTTCGCCTACCGGGTGCCGGATAAGACATTGGCCTAACTCATAACGTATACAATATTTTGTGGTCATCAAAGCTTTACCCCTATAGTCTTTTGTTTTTTCCAAACCATATTCTTCCACCGTGGCTCTGTGGCGGTTATAAAAACGTTCGCTATATTGGTTAATTACGTTTTCGCGGTAGCCGACCGTTGGTTTATAATATGGTACGTCGTTTGGTGACATATTAAATGGTAGGGGAGTGGCATTGGTTATGCGTTGTGCCGTTAGTTTTTCCACTATACAGCGTCGCATATCGTTTATTATTGCAGCCGGTATAAAGTAGTTTTCGTGACAGTTAAGGTTTATTGTAGTGGCTTCGAATGCCGTGTCGCCCATTTTTGATAATTGTTTGCGTATTTGCTCATTGGCTTTTTCGGGCGAGGTGGCTGTAATCTTATCTGTTGTTATATTGTGTTCTACCATAGTATGGTCTTCGTCGATGGCTTGTATGCAAAAGCCGTCGGCGGTATCGGTCAGTGATAGTTCTACTGCTATTTTGCGTTCTGCCGATTTGTTTTGAAGTTTTTTTTCAAATGCAAAGTCGTTGTTGCGGTATATTGCAGTGCCTGCATTGATTTGTGTACTTTTATTTAGCCATACTTTGTTGCCGTCTACTTTATTTACAAGACACCCTTCCAGTTTGCCATTGGGATCGAAGTAGCATAACCCATCGCCGGCTGTGAGAGGTATGTTGCCTCGTATTATGATACTGTTGGCATTACTCTTGGCCACTTTGCCGATGTATTTTCCACGACTTTTTTGTGTCATGAATGAGGCCATAGGTTGACGTTCTTCTAAAAAGTAAGTAGTAAAACTGCGGTTGAAAGTTCGTTCCAAATCGGGTTCAAACATCAGAGTGGTACGCCCCGACGAGGCTTTGCTATGCTTTTCTTTGCTCGATAATATATTGTCAATAAGTTGTCTGTAGTATCCCGTTACGTTTTTTACGTAGCTGAGATCTTTGAGTCGACCTTCTATTTTGAACGATTTTACACCCATATTTATCATCTCTTCGATATGCACTGCTGCACTGAAATCTTTTAGCGATAGCAGATGTGTGTTGCGGTGTAGCAGGCGTCCGGCTTCGTTGTATAGATTGTAGGCCGAGCGGCATGGTTGCGAACAGCATCCGCGGTTGCCACTATGTTCGTTTAGCGATTGTGACAAATAGCACTGCCCGCTGTAGCACACACATAATGCACCTTGTACAAAGGTTTCTATCTCGGCTCGTGTGTTTTGGCATATCTCACCTATCTGCTTTAGCGATAGTTCGCGGCCAAGTATGATGCGTTCAAAGCCCACTTTATCGAGGAATGCTATTCGTTCGGGATTTATGTTGTGGGTTTGTGTGCTGGCATGTAATGCTATAGGAGGAAGATCCATTTCCAATATGCCCATGTCTTGTATTATAAGAGCGTCGACGCCTATGTTGTACAATTGGTGTATCATTTTGTTGGCATCGTCGAGTTCGTTGTCGTGGAGTAGAGTGTTTAGGGCTATGTATACTTTGGCATTGTAGGTGTGTGCGTATTGCACCAGCTGTTCGATGTCGTTCAAAGTGTTGGCGGCAGCCACTCGTGCTCCGTATTGTGGTGCTCCTATATATAATGCGTCGGCACCATGGTTTATGGCTTCCATACCATATTGCAGGTTCTTGGCAGGTGATAGCAGTTCTATTTTATTCATCGTTTTTTGTGCATAAATACGTTGCAAAGTTACGTTTTTTTTCGCTAACGGAGCAATATATCTTCTTATTTTTGTACCTTTGCAATGCTAAAAATGTAAACCAAGATGAGTCAATTATTTGATTTTCTACAAAATAGTAATGTTTTATCACTCCCTATTATTTGTATTTTGATAGTAGCTGGAGCTATTGTAGGCTTTATAAATACCATTTCGGGCGGCGCCACAGCCATCAGTTATGCACTTTTTATGGCTATGGGTATGCCTATAAGTATGGCCAATGGCACCACACGTCTTGGCGTTACCATGCAGTTTGCCACTACATCGTTTATCTTCAATCGCAAGGGTATACTTCGTCGTCGCGATGCTTTACATGTGGGGCTTCCTATTGCTTTGGGGTCGATAGGTGGCGCGCAAGTAGCTTCCAATATCAGTCCGCATGTGTTTGAAATAATTTTGGCATGCTTCCTTATTATAATGTTGTTTTTATTGGTGTTTGATGCCAAAAGATTTTTGGCACAGCAAGGTAATGGCTTGCAAGATGGAAAGATATCTGTTTGGAAAACGTTGCTATTTGTTGCCATAGGTTTTTATGGAGGCTTCACACATGTGGGCGTAGGGCTTATGATATTGTTTGCTTCTGTGTTGGTTCTCAAAACCGACCTTCTTCATGCAAACGGGATTAAGCAGTTCGCTGTGGTTTTGTATACACCTTTGGCACTGATTACTTTTGCTTTGAATGGACAAGTTAATTGGCCGGTGGCTTTGATTTATGGTATAGGAAATGTGATAGGTGGCTACTTTGGTAGCAAAAAAGCCATCAGTTGGGGGACTAATTTTATACGTTGGTTTACCATTGTAATCATCAGTATATTTGCAAGCTTCCTTTTGATAAAAAACATCTAAAAGTATTTCCATCTCTATAGTATACTGCAATCTTATCTTTGTATAGCTTAAGGCAATATGTATAACGATTATACACCCAATGTCAAATAATTAGACAGTGGAGGATTGGTGCGTTTTTGCTAAATAGTGCATATACAACGACTTGTGTTTTGTGGCACGCTTTTGGTATATATAAATGGTGTAAACACATTAAAACACGAAATAAAGATAAAGTGATGATAAGAAAACTGTTTTTAGTAATTGTAATGAACGCCTTTGTGGCAC
>RHMF01001485.1_pt1 | contig 10718 bp, 8 predicted proteins | sample 5365151 | NCBI WGS metagenome assembly RHMF01 (sample SAMN10266501, study PRJNA497801) | feces metagenome | isolation source: feces | host: Bos taurus | place: China: Prairie of Fairy Mountain | collected 2017-08-14 | reverse complement strand
CATACTTGTTGCGTTCACCTGCGAGCTTCTTCGCGTCGAACCCGCACTGCTTGCCGAAGGAGCGGGCCAGCTTGGACTGCTTTGCCCAGCGGGCGTTCTTCTGTTCTTCGGTCTCAAATTCCTTTTTCTGTTTGTCCTTCATTTGTTCTCCTTAAAGCGATTGGGTTTCCCTCGGTCTCATGTAAAGCCGCTGGTATTCCTTGATTGCGTAGTCGCGCAATACAAAGAACTCCGGCAACAGCATACGGTCGCAGTCGGCACTCGTGTTCGACGTAATCTGCGAGATGACCGCCTTGTCGTGCGCCACGTCCTCCGGCCTATATACCGGAAACGTACTGGTCGGTACGAAAGGGATATACAATATCCACCTTTGCACCGCACACGGGGCAGACATGGATGACGTGGTTTTCGGCGATGAGCGAATGGGAGTTCACGCTGTCGAACAAGATGTGGTAGTCATCAATGTTTCGAAGGTTGCGAAGGTAGTTGAACTTCGCAAGGTGGCGTTTCTTCTCATCCGGGTCGTCGATGCCCTCGATTTCGATTACGGCTGCCGTCGCCGAAAGCTGCATGTGGGCCGTCTTCGGGGTCACGCCGTATGTCGCAACATAGTCCTTCAACCATTCCTGCATCGGCTGGTCGTGACGGCGCTTGCGCGGGTACACGTTGCACTCGCGACCGTCGCTGAAATGGAAGACGAAATAGCCTTCCGGCATGCTGGCCACGAGTTCCTTCGGATCGATGTTGGTTCGGAAGTCCATGTTCTTGAAGGAAATCTGGTAATCCGGGGATGTTTCCGCATATCCGCACTCGTGGCACTTGAACCCGTCGGGATATGGAATCCCGATGTTCGGGAATGACGATATTCGGAGCCACTGGAAGATATAGGCCTCGTCACACCACATGATTTCGCCCGGGAGGACGCCCTTCACGCGGCGCTGGAGGATTTCGTCGAAGATGTCCACGGTGTCATACGGCGTGGCGCCAGACAGGAGGAGGATGTCTTCGAGGGAAAGGCACTGGCCATAGACCGCGTTCTTGTAGAACAGGCCCTTCGACGGAAGCGCCGTGATGAGCGAGTATGCGTCATAGTTGCGGCGTTCGGCGCCCATGTTGTGGGGAACCGAGTTGTCCACCTGGTGTACAATCGGGGCCGGCTGCGGCTGGGGTTCCGGTGCGGGTGCCGGGGCAGGTGCAGGTTCCTGGCCGTATGCGGGTATGCCGGTAAGAATCGGATCAGGAATATGGCGCTCGGGAGCAGGGGCTTCCGGGAGCTGCATTGCCGCTGCCGGGATTTTCGGGAACTTCCTCGGGGCCGGGCGCTCGACACGGTCAGCCGGAACATACTCGGGCGGTTGCTGAACGGTCTCGATTTCCTTGGGCGGCTCCTCGGCAGGAACTGCTTCCTGTGCCGGAACCTGGCGCACCATCGGGCGCTTCCTGCGGGGAGGCTTCGGTGCAAGCGCAGCGCCCTGATCGAGTTTGGAGTTCATCCGGGCCATCATCTGGGCAGGAGTTTCTCCTTCCTGGAAATCCCCGTGCAGTTCGGCGCTCTTCTCTCGCGCAGCGTTCACATACGCGGCGACTTCCGGCGGAAGCTGAACTTCGCCAGCCTGCGGGACGCGTTCCGCCTGCGGAACCTGCTTGACCATGTTGTTCATCATTCCTCCGATACGAGCTCGTAATGGTATCGCGGACCGTTATACTGCTCGCCGTTCTTGAAAGTGCAGGACAGCTGCTCGCCGTCCTTGCAAGACTTGTTTCCGGCATCGACAGCCTCCTGGGCCTGTACCGGGTTGGTATAACCCTGTCCGAGAGAGACAAGGGTCTTCCCTACGGGAAGGGACCCGTCAACCGGATCCCCAAAGCCGTTAAGCTCGCGCCTGGCGAACATCACCAGGTCATAACGGGCCGCGTAGTACATCACTTCGCGGCTTCCCCCGCTTCGATGGCTTCCGCCGCGGTGTCGCCATCAGCAAGCATCTTCTTGATGGTGTCGGCACGTTCGGCAGAAACGAGCTTACCGCACATCACGCCGTAGTAGCTACCCATGATGGCGTCGCTGCCGACCATTCTGGTGTCAAGCAGCTTGCGCTGTTTTTCGTGGGCGTTGTCCCAGCTTACGCAGGAACTCCACTTCGTGATGAGGGCCACGAACTTTTCGACCGTGATGGAGTGGCCGAAAGTGAGGCCGGTTTCCTTACAGATATGGACACCGTCATCGTAGTTGATGTCGTCAATCTGCGCGATTGCGACGGCACCGCATGCGACAGCTTCGAGAGCGTCCGTATCGGCATCGGCGACACAGTAGATGCAGTCTGCCGGGTCGTCCGGCATCGTGAGGATGACGAAGTCGAACGGCACGTCACGCTCGACAGCCTGCGTGTGCAGGAGAGCGCGGTCGCTGAGGTTCGGGTGGGACCAGTGTACGATGTTCTTGATCTTCCCTTCGCAGAGAAGTTTGTACACGCGTTCCTGGAGGACGCCACCGGTGGAAATCGTGATGTCGGCCTTGTCGTGATAGTGGAAGATGTAGTTCTGGAGGGCGGTCGGGATAACCGGGCCCTTGAAGAGGATTTTCGGCTTGCGGATGCTGGAAGAGTTGCTGCCGGCACGCTTGAAAATCTTGTTGACCGGGTAGAAGCGTTCGCTCATGAACGTCGGGACAACGGCGATGTCCTTGTTGCCGACGAAGCGGAATGTACCGATGAGTTTTGCCATCTGGGTGTTCGGGACGACGAGGGCGTCACAGGACACGATGAGGTCTTCCACCGTCTTGACGTAGTTGACGGTATTGCTGCGGCCACTGCCAATCGGGCCTTCCCAGATAAATTCGTCGAGCGCGTAGATGAAACGGGTCGAGGAGATTGCACGATATTCGGCAACATCCGCCAGGTATTCATCGCGTTCCTTGACGATTTCCTTGAGGGCCTTGGCGGCAGCCTGTTCTTCGTCGGTTTCCGTATGGTCAGGACCACCGGCAGCGACTTCTGCTGCGGCAACCGCTTCTTCATACTTCTTGGAAGCTGCGGCAATTTCCTTTTCAAAGTCGTCAAGGTCTTCCTTCCAGCCAGGAAGGACATCTTCCGTTATGCGGAGGCGCTGTTCGTCAACAATGCGGGAAAGCTCACGGTTGGCGACGTTGTCGAACCACACGATGCTGAACTTGGAGAAGTCCGGCTTGAGCTGGCATGCGCGGGTGCTGTCCATCGTGACGAGGGAAATCTTGGCCGTCTTGCCGCTCGAATCGTAGAAACGGGCAAAATCTTCCATGGCAGTGATGCCGCGGAGATTATACATACGGGATGCGCCGTCTGTGATGAAGAGAATGTCGAAACGGTCAACCTGCTTGACGCGTTCGGCAACCTTCTGTTTAAGCATTTCCTTAATATCTGGCATTGTAGTACCTCATTTATGGCAGAAAACTAGGTTTTCTGTTCAATCAGTTTCGTCTCTTCCGAACTTTCGTCGGTAATCTGTGCGGGGGACCGGTTTGCGAACTCCCGGTCAAGGTCTTCCTTGCGCTTCTCCTCGGCCTTCTTGTCCCAAAGTTCGACAAGGTCGGCCATCTGGGTCGGGCTGAAATCGTAGGTCTGGTTCTCGACGTCCTCCTCCTTGACCTCGGGCTTGATATACTTCTCGTCGTAGTGTTCGCCTTCCTCGCGCAGCACCTGGACGACCTTGATTAGCTTGTCAAGGGACTGCTGGACGGAGTTCACCATCGTGGCGATTGCCGTGCACATGTTGGGCGGAGGGGAAACCGTGCCCATGAAGGTTTCCTTCATGGACATGAACAGCTCCTTGACATTCTCATACATCTCGAACGCTTCCGTCCTGATGCGCTCACGGTCGGAACGCAGCTGTTCCGGGTCAATCTTGGCATAGCCCTTGGCGACCTGCTGCTGGGCAGCGACAACATTGTTTGCCTGGTTCTGGAAGGAAGCTGCCGTCTTCGCGATGTTGGTCGTGTTCTTTTTCAGCACGGCAAGCGCCTGCTCGGTGGAGCCGTCAGGCAACCGCAGCTTGCTTTCGATTACCGCAAACGGGTTGGGCTTCTGTTTTGCGGCCCGGGGCGTAGGACGTTCGTCCATGCCGGCAAAGTCAATCGGGCCGGCGTCGACAGGCGGCTCATCCCCGTCCGACGTAAAGTCAAACGAGTGGAAAAAGTCCGTCGGCTGTATCTGCGAGTTCTGATCCATTTGCTATCCTGATTTCTTCCGGTATTTCTTCCATTCGTTTTCATCCGGGATAATCTTGCCGATTTCCACGCCGAACTGATAGACCGCCGTAAGGGCCTTCGCATTGCTGGGGTAATACCGTATCTGTTCTTGTCCGGCTTTCAGGAAATCAATGTATTCCTGCTGCCGGTCAACCATAGATTGGAGTTTAGAGACAGAATACTTGTCGAGTGCACGCATCTCGTCCGTATCGCCGTCTATATTGGTCTCCGTGTTGCCCTCAACGAGCGTATTTATCTCCGAGTTCGTGGGAGACCAGCCGATGCGCGTGTTGCGCATGCGTTCCAGCGTCCTTGCCTTCTTCTCACGGAGCATCTTCTGCATGCTTTCCAGGCGGAGCTTTTCCTGCATGACAAGGCCGGCCATCTCGATTGCGGCCGCGCCCATGTTGTATGTGCCGTTATAGACCATCTTGTGCAGGTCCGGGTCGCCCTCCTCGTTCGTGGAGTCCAGGGTGGCCATGAGGAAATCCCTGACCTTGATAATCTTCTCGTCCGTCTGGAGTTCCGAAATCGGGACACCCTTGGTCCGCTTCGGCTTCGGCTTCGGTGCCGACGCCACGACCTGCTCCTGCTGGGCCGTAAATTGCTGGGTAGCCTGTCTGGCCATCGCATCGGTGGCCTGCTTATATGCTGCAAATGGATCACTCATGTCCAAAATATACCAAAATTAGGGACCAAATACAAGAAAGCCGGCCATCGCTGGCCGGCTTGTGGGAGTTGAAACGTGTCCGGTTGATTACGGCTTGTCACCCACAACTACATAGCCCTTCTTCGGGACGTAGATGTTCGGGCGGTCATACGCGAACGTTGCCGTCCACGTAGCGATGTCCGCCTGTTCCTTGTACTCCGGCGTCTGGTCAATCTTGACCTCGAACGGCCAGGCGTTGACGTAGCACACGCTCATGATGCAGTTGAGGTGGTGCCAGTCGAACATCTCGCAACGGATTGCCGCGTTGCGGAGAAGGCCGGAATACTCGTTGCCGTAGTTCGCCTGCTGGCCAGCACCAAGATAAATCTTGTTGTTGCCTTCATTCGTCGTGCGGCTAGAGTCGGAGTCGAGCATCGCCGTGGTCGGGCTTTCGGAAAGAAGGCCGCAGTTGAAGAGCTGCTCCTTCCAGGCGACGAGCGTCTCGTAGGCCTTCAAGTCCTCATAGAGGTAGCCCTTGATGCTGAACTGGCCGGCAATGCCTTCCTGTCCAACAGGGACCTGGTGAGGGAAGTTCGAGTACACGATGCTCTTCTTGGCGATCTTGACGTTCGGCAGTTCCGGCATCTTCAAGATGCGGATTGCGAACTCATGCTCACCGCCACTGTTGGCGAACGAGTCCCCGTTGGAGGGCTCAACGCCGACAAGGCCGAAGATGCTGGTCGGGATGACCAAGCGTGCACGGGTGGTGCGCCACGGATCCGTGAGATGGTCAATGGCGCCGCCCCAGAAGGCGACCTTTTTCTGCTCTTCCGAGAGGGTATTGTATATTCCTTCGCTTCTTGCCATGATTCATTCTCCTTAGATCAGTGCGGTTGTGACCTGGTTGCCGTTTTCGGTCTTCACAAGTTCGGTCTTGAGCTGGATCCAGCGGGCCGTCTTGGTCGGGCGAATACGGAGCCAAACATTGAGTTTGCCCTGGTAAATCACCGGTTGCGGGTTGTTGGTTTCGTTACAGATGCACTCTGCCATGTAGAAGCCGGACGGGCGGGCGTTCTTGATGGAGTCGAGCGATGCCTGGATGGTGGACTGGATGTCCGCACGGACTTCCGGCGTGTTCAGGTCGAACACGTAGTTGTCCAGGTAGTGGTAGTACATCTTGTGGATGCCGGCCACCAACATCGCAACGTGGATCTGGTTGAACGCAGTGTCTTCCATCTGCAAGGTCCAGTCGCCCCAGAAGAAGTTGCCCTTCTTGGTGCAGCGCGTCGGGTTGACGTGGATGTTGATGAGCCTTGCGATGTCGGACGTGGTGTCTTCCGGGTAAGAGTAGCGGCGCGGGTACTTCTCGGAAGTTCCCCATGCGCTCGGGACACCACCCTTCTTCTTACCGGCAGGCGGGTACCAGAAGATGGAGCCGCTGCGGTTTGCCGTCACGAGGGCAGCAATCTGAACGGACTTGTCGATGTCCACCACGTTGTGCGTGTAGAAGTTGTCCATCACGCGGCCCTTGCCGTCGTAGAGCGCGGCCCAACGGCCGAGCGTAGTCGGGAAAGAGGTTGCGCCGTCATACTTCTTCAACGCCTTCGCGATTTCGGCTTCGCCGATACCGCCGAGGAGCGCGAAGCAGTCCTTACGGGCTTCGCAAACCGTCATGATTGCGCTCATGACCTGCGTGTTGAGGGTTTCGATGTCCTTCATGCCGAAGTTGTTGATGTTCGTACCCGCGGAGACGAGGAACGAGACATCGGAACCGTCCTTGTCGAGGAACAGGTTCCAGACCGTGGCGAGGGTGCTCGTGGACATGTTGTTGGCAGGCTGGTAAACCCACACAGCGTCGTTCACGATAGCCGGATCTTCCGGGTTGAAGGAGATGCAGGTGCTTGAACCGTCGAGAACACCGTTGTAGATGGTCTGGGACAGGTCGTAGGAGTTGTTGTCCAGGAAGTTGTCGAGCACGCCGCTCTCGTTGAGGAGGAACGACACGCCGGTGTCCGCAAGTTCGAAGCCTGCGGCGTATTCGATGGACAGCTGGGTCTGGCCGTTGAGCACATACGGGACAACGGTTCCTTCGAACTCATACACGTTTCCGTTGAAGCGATACTGCACGTTGAGGAAGAGGCGGGCGACGTTTTCGCCGTCGGCAGTCAGAGCATACACCTGCTTCGGGTTGCCGGTGAACTCGACGTCCTCATACTTCGTGGTAGCGAGGCCGAGGCCGAGGAAGGTTGCACCGATTTCAGCGCTTGCGAGGCACTTGCTGGACTTTTCGACGATGTACTGGTCCTTGCCCATACCCGGGTTGATGTAGGCCTTGCCGTCATAGTCGGCAACGAGCACCAGGTTGGTGTCGGTGACCAACAATGCACCGGTATCGGTTGCAAGGGCCTTGCCCTGGGTGGTCAGGCTGAACTGGGCAGCGTTCTGGGCAGCCGTCGGAACATAGAGCGAGTAGGCGCCGACCACGAAGAACTGGCCGATGTCAACGCTCTTGGTGAACTGGACCGTGTAGGAGATGCCTTCGCCGCGGAGCTTCTTCAGCGGGTCCTTGACGATGACAAAGCCACCGGTGAGACCAACCACAGTGAACGTCTGCGGATCCGGGTCAATGTAGGAATTGTCGCCATCCGTAATGGCCAGCACGTCCCCGACCTGAACCTTGCCGTCCAAGTCAGTGTTTTCAATGGCCATCTTGGAGCACTCGACACCGTAGGTTTCGACACCGCCGGAAACTTCGGACCAGGTAGTGTCGTCGAGGGTGAGCACGGTTTCGATGGTATGTGCACTTGCATACACATCCATTGCGGCGCCGGTGAGGTCAATCAACTGGTAGAAGTGTTCACCGGCAGTGTCGTCCATGCCTTCCGGGAGGGCGTCAAGGGTGATTTCGCCGGTCATCACGTTGATTGCCGTGATCTTGGCGGTGCCAACGACCGGGTTGTGCCACTTTTCCATGAACTCGGTGATTTCAGCTTCCGTGTTCACCTTGGTAGTGCCGGAGCCGAGCACGACAGCGACTGAATCGCCGACAGCGTATTCCAGCGCGGCGCTAGTGTCGAGCTTGAGCTTGTTGGCCTTCAAGTCGAAGGTGACGATGTCATTCACGACTGCACGGTTGTTGTAACCGACCGCGGAAGTGCGGAAAGCCTTGGCGATGGTCTTGACCACGTCGCCCCAGCTCTTTGCGTCGCTGATGTCGGCGAACACGCTGTCAACCTTTTCGCTGAACTCGGAGATGTAGGAAGATTCGACCGCGATAGAATCGAGGCCAGAACCGTCGAGCTCTTCGTTCGGGGTGCAGAGATACTTGGCAGCATTGGTAACAGTGACGGTCGTCGTGCTGTATTCGGTGTATGCGCCGGAAGAAGACACGATGAACTTCACTGTGATGACGTCGCCATCAAAGAGGGTCACGTTGCCGTCAGCATTTTCGATGCGGAACACACCTGCCGGGAGGGCGTTGCCATCCACGTCAGTGGTCTTGAAGGAGATTGCGCCGAGCGAGTTGAACTCGTTGTTGATGACGCGGACCGGGATAATACCGTTGTTGGCATCGTTCACGATGATGCAGGAGCCGTTCGGGAGAGAATCCTTGACGGAGAAGCGTTCGCCGGCAGCGAAGTCGGCAATGTTCATCACCGTGAAGGTCTTTGCACCACGACCGGCAACGGCAGTCTTGACCGTGAGGTAGTCGAAACCGTCGGCAACAGCAGTCGCGTCGCTGCAATAGAAGGCAACGGACGGACGGTTGTAGCTTTCCAGGTAGGAGCTGTCATCCGGGGACACGGAAACGTCGAACTCGTCGATGGAGAGAACGGTCGCGCTGGCGAACTGGTTGCTTGCGCCACCTTCCGTGATCGGGAAGTAGAGCTTTTCGCCGACCGAGAAGGTCGGACGGGCACCGAGGGTCAGGGTGAGCGTCTTGCTGACCAGGTTGGTCTGGACTTCGACGATGTCGTAGGACTCGTAGGCGCGGTTGGCGCTGCTCGGGTCGCTGTTGATGATTGCGAAAAGGACGGTGTCGGTCGGAGCCTTCTTGCGTTCGTTGTCGTACCAGCGGCATGCCTTGCTGTCGGTGAACTCTTCACCGGCGCTTACTGCGAAATCAACGTTCTTGCCGGACTTCACAGTCTCGGCGATGTTGTTGATCTTGCGGCGCACGCCGAAATCGGCGGCAGCATCGGTCTTGAAGCGGGTTGCCGCGAAGTGCTTCATCTGGAAAGAGTTCTTCGGCTGTCCATCATACCGGAAAGCGTTGCGGTCGTAGGTCACGACGAACGCATCGGACTTGAGGTCCCTCTTGTAAGGGCTGGACTTGTCGATTTCTTCGCCGTAGGGGCGAACGAACTCAACCACGCCACCGTTGTCGATGACGCCACGGGCGGCATACAGGCCCTGGTTGTATTTGGCATTGTTGTAGCCATATCCGAGTATGGCATCCATCGCGCCGGAGTTCGAGATGTTGAGGATCTTGTTCATCTCGCCCTTTGCGGCGAAACCAACAATACCGGCAATGGCGGACGGGTTCTGAACCTCGCCATAGGCGGAATTATCCTCGATCGAAAGCAGAACTCCAGGGGCGCACAGGTCACCCATCTTTGTAGCCATGATTTCCTCTCAGGTTGGTGATTTTACGCTTCTAGTTTAATAGGTGGGCACGTTTTTTCGTGGCATGCCGGCACCGGGGATATAAACTATGGTCGAAAACCACACAAAACGCCCGAAAGAGGAACCATGGACGGAGTCGCAGTAAACGAAGAACTGAACAACATCAAGGACCGTTTCCCGGAGGAAACCGCCCTGGTCGAAAGTGTGCAGAAGCTGTTCAACAAGGAAGTACAGATTATCTCGGACCGCAGCATCAGGGCCCTGAAAGCCTTCCCGATGCAGTTCACGAAGCGAATTCCGACAGCCGACGGCGAATGGACGACCCAGTTGCACATCTGGGCGGATAACCAGGTCGCCGAACTGCTCGACATCGACCCGCTCGTCCTCACCGCCCGCAACTCCGACGGCGAATGTGTCCTCATGAGCCTCCTCATGGCGGCAACTGGCCGCTTCACCCAGCAGGTGAACTATCCTCTCATCCAGAAAATCCTCGACAAGGACATGCAGTTCCAGTACCTGACCGAACCGGGCGACGAAAGCTCGGTCCAGACCGGAAACGTGTGGGACGAGGAGGACCTCGACCACAAGACCCCGCTCGAATACCTCGCCGACTTTGCGAAGGGAACCGGCGTATTCGGTGGCTGCGGGCAGGATCCCCTCGTGAGACAGATGCTCGAAAACTTTGCAGACCGCCCCGAACCGGACAATGGTCCCGGCAAGCCGCTTTCCGACCCCAACTTCGACGAAGAACAGGCCAAGAAGGTCATCGAACAGTCGGAAGCGCAGATCGCGACAACCGCGGAGACCAACCCGCAGAATATACCTACCGCGGACCAGATTGCCCAGCAACAGCAACAGGCCCAGCAGCCAGCCGCACCGGCACAGCCGGCAGCACCGCAACCTCAACCAGTCGCACCGCAACCGGCACCGCAGGCACAGCCTGCCCCGGCCCAAGCTCCGGCTCCGGCACCCGCCCCGGTTCAAGCACCGGCACAAGAACCGGCCCCTGCGGAAGAACCGACACAGACCGTCCGTGAACGCTGCAAGCAAATCCTTGAAAGCAACCCAACCGTGAACGACCCGGACGCTGCCCCGATCGCCGGGAGCAAGAAACTGCTCGAAGCGCTCGTCACTATCGGGAAGAACACGATAGACTTCTCCTAATGAAACTCATTTTCTGCTCATTCCCGCTTTTCAATGAAATACTCCCCTCGCTAGACAGTG
>RHMF01001484.1_pt1 | contig 10720 bp, 11 predicted proteins | sample 5365151 | NCBI WGS metagenome assembly RHMF01 (sample SAMN10266501, study PRJNA497801) | feces metagenome | isolation source: feces | host: Bos taurus | place: China: Prairie of Fairy Mountain | collected 2017-08-14 | reverse complement strand
GGCCGCAGCCGGTAACATGCACACTATGTCCCACCACCATGGCGATGGCTTTTTCCAGGGTCTCCTGAACCGTGGGCAGGTTCTTTTGCATCTGCCAGCCGTGATAACCGGTGCCCTCATAGGTAATAAACAAAGCAATATTGCGCATTTTTACCTCACAGTCCATATCGGACCAGCATAATCACGCCGGCCAGCAGCACTGCGCCCAGAAGATAAGCAAGATAATCCCGGCGCATATAGCGCAGCAGTTTCATCTTGGTGCGGCCAGTGCCACCCTGATAGCAGCGGCATTCCATGGCGGTAGCCAGTTCATCCGCACGGCGGAAGGCGCTGATAAACAGCGGCACCAAAATGGGGATCAACGCTTTGACGCGTTCCATCAGCTTGCCGGTCTCAAAATCGGCGCCTCTGGCCTTTTGGGCAGACATGATCTTATCCGTTTCCTCAATGAGGGTGGGGATAAAACGCAGGGCAATGCACATCATCATTGCCAGTTCATGCACCGGCACCTTGATCTTCTTCAGAGGATTCAGCAGAGCCTCCAGGCCGTCTGTCAGGGCGATGGGCGAAGTGGTATAGGTCAGCAGGAAGGTTCCGCTGATGAGCATCAGGATTCTTGCCATCATCATAACAGCACGGACAATGCCTTCGGTATATATGGTGAAGATCCACCAGTCGACCAAAGGATCTCCCTCTCCGGCTGTAAGGAACAGATTCAAAATACCGGTGAACACCAAAATGATCACCAGAGGTTTCATACCCCGCAGAATAGATTTGGGCGGGATCCGGGAAATGGCGATACTGGTAACCAGGAATGCAAACATCACGCCGTAGGAGATCCAGCTCTTTGCCATGAACAATGCAACAATGTATACCACCAGCAGGATCAGCTTGGTGCGGGGATCCAGCTTATGGACCACAGACTTGCCGGGAAAAAACTGACCCAGGGTAATGTCCTTAAGCATTGGCATTTCCCCCCTTCAGCGCCTTGATGGCAGCAACGGCCTGATCCATAGTATACACAGGCTCCACAGGAAGTCCCAGCTCCTTCAGGCGCATAAACACACGGGTGAGCTCGGGAATGTCCAAACCCATTTCCTCCAGTTCCCAGGCACGGCTGAACACCTCACCAGGCGTTCCGTCCATGGCAATGCGGGAGCCGTTGAGCACCAGCAGCCGGTCTGTCAGCCGGGCCACATCGTTCATGGAATGGCTGACCATCATGATGGTGGCGTTCTTGGCGCTGCGATACTCCTGGATATTGGAAAGAATGTCCTCTCTGCCCACAGGATCAAGACCTGCGGTGGGCTCATCCAGGATCAGCACCTCCGGCTCCATGGCAATAACGCCGGCAATGGCCACGCGGCGCTTCTGACCGCCGGAAAGATCAAAGGGAGAAACCTCCAGCTGCTCCTCCGTCAGGCCGACAAAGCCGGCGGCCTCACGAACCCGGCGGTCGATCTCTTCTTTGGAAAGGCCCATGTTTTTGGGACCAAAGGCGATATCTTTATAAACCGTTTCCTCAAACAGCTGATACTCCGGATACTGGAATACCAATCCCACCCGGAAGCGGGCCTGGCGGGTCAGCTTCTTGTCCGACCAGATGTCCTGGCCGTCCAGCAACACCTTGCCGGAAGTGGGCTTGAGCAAACCGTTGAGATGTTGCATCAGCGTGGATTTACCGGAACCGGTATGACCGATGATGCCAATAAACTCACCACGCTCTACAGAAAAATTCATTTGATCCAGCGCGGTATGCTCAAAGGGCGTACCGACACTGTAAATATGTGTAAGGTCTTGGACCTGTAAAATAGGTGCCACGTTCATTCCTCCCGCGACGTCAAGCCTCCACCTCGTTATAGAGTGCCTGCGCGCATTTTTCTATGTCCAGCTGATCCAGCGGCAATTGGAAGCCTTCCTGATTCAAGGCATAACACAGCTCCACCGTTTCAGGAGCTGCCAGGCCGATGTTGTGCAGCAGCTCCACCTCGGAAAATACCTGCTCGGGCGTACCGTCTGCAGCTACATCGCCTTTGTGTAGCACGATGACCCGCTGTGCTCTGGCGGCCTCGTCCATATGATGGGTGATCAGAACAACGGTAATGTTCTTGTCCCGATTGAGCTTTTCCACGGTCTCCATGACCTCTTTGCGGCCTCTGGGGTCCAGCATAGCGGTGGGCTCATCCAGCACGATACACTTCGGTTCCATGGCAATGATACCCGCAATGGCAACACGCTGCTTCTGACCGCCGGAAAGCAGATGGGGCGCATGCTCACGGTATTCGTACATGCCTACCTGCTTCAGCGCCTGATCTACCCTTCTGCGGATTTCAGGGCTGGCAATGCCCAGATTTTCCGGGCCGAAAGCCACATCCTCTTCCACAACGTTGGCAACGATCTGGTTGTCGGGATTCTGAAACACCATACCTACATTGCGACGCACCCGCATCAGCAGTTCGTCATCGGAGGTGTCCAGGCCGCAGACATAGACCTTGCCGCCACAGGGCAGCAGAATGGAATTAAAATGCTTGGCCAGAGTGGATTTGCCGCAGCCGTTGCTGCCCAGCACCGCTACGAAGCTGCCTTCTTCAATGGTCAGGCTCAGATCCGTGAAAACGGCTACGCCGGGTGCATCATCCACGCCGGGATAGGCATAGTTCAGATGTTCAACTTTGATCAATGCAGTTCCCTCCCCTTAGGGTGTCCAACGTCCGGTGGAGCCGCAGGGCAGCATGATACCGGTGGACTTGACCGGCAGACCCAGTTCGCCCACGGCAGTATGACCGCCATGCTTTTCTCCAAACACAACATCGGATGCATAACCCACGGCACTGGGGGCCAGGCCGGTGGTATAGGAATTGATGATGACAAACAAAGGATCATCCGTCAGCAGTTTGGCAGTCTCCAGCAGGAAGGGATAGAAGCTGGTCTCCATCTTCCAGATCTCACCGCTGGGGCCACGGCCATAGCTGGGGGGATCCATGATGATGCCGTCATAGCGGCGGCCACGGCGGATCTCCCGCTGGATGAACTTGGCGCAGTCATCCACGATCCAGTGGATGGGACGGTCAGCCAGGCCGGAGGCAGCCGCATTTTCCTTTGCCCAGGCCACCATGCCCTTGGAAGCATCCACATGCCAGACTTCCGCGCCGCCGGCAGCGGCAGCCAGGGTGGCGCCGCCACTGTAGGCAAACATATTCAGCACCCGCACCGGGCGGCCGGCATTGGCGCACTTCTCCCGGATGAAATCCCAGTTGGCAGCCTGCTCCGGGAACACACCGGTGTGCTTGAAGTTCATGGGCTTGACATTGAAGGTCAGATAATCCTTGTAGCGGATCTGCCAGCGTTCCGGCAGATCATGGTCCGTCCATCTGCCGCCGCCGGTATTGGAGCGCAGATAACGGGCATCGTAGTTTTTCCAGTTGGGGTCAATATGCGGGGTATTCCAGATCACCTGGGGGTCCGGGCGCACCAGGATATACTTACCCCAGCGCTCCAGGCGCTCACCATCGGAGGTGTCCAGCACCTCGTAATCTTTCCATTCATCAGAGATCCAGATCATGTTGTTGGCTCCTCTGTTTGCGTATTTCCCTCCGGGACGGGATCCAAACCGGGGTTGGGCTCAGGCGTGGGGCCGGGGCCGGGGCCGGGTTCGGGTTCCGGAACGGGATCGGGATCCGGAGTCGGCTCCGGATCGGGAACAGGATCGGGGTTCGGTTCAGGCTCGGGCTCGGGTTCGGGCTCAGGTTCCGGCTCCGGTTCAGGCTGACCTCCATCGATCCAGGGATGTTCCTGCTTATACTGTTCCCAGGACTCTGCGGTGTGCTGTGTGCAGCCCTGGTAGGGCAGTTCCAGACCGGCATTGATATCGCCGTGGAAACCGAAGAAGTTCTGAGGATTGCCGTAAGAATCCACCAGGTAGATATAATCATCCCGCAGATAATGGGCCGTCATACCCTTGCCTTCTGCTGCCTTGATCTCATCCAGGCGGCTCTGGGTCATCTTGACCAGGGCCTTGCCCTGGATCCGGGCAGCGCCAACGCTGGCAAACTTCTTACAGTATTCATTTGCGACGCCATGGCCATGGACACAGTAGTCCACCGTCACATGCTGATCGCAGAAACGGGTGGGGGCATCCTCGGGATACACCAGCACCTGCCAGGTTCTGGAGAGGTCGTTGGTACGGATGTCATTTTTACAGGCATCCGTAGCCAGCAGGCCGGACTCCATACAGATGGTGACGCTGACCATGTTGCTGGCATTATACAGAGGGATATTCTCCTTGCCCTGGTGAATCTGCAGCATGACCTTCTTCCACAGGCGGCAGGAGGGATTGGAGTAATCGCCCACCAGGTTGATAACCTCAGGGTTATCAAAGCCGGTCCAGACCGCTGCGGTGTAGTAACCGGTGAAGCCGGCAAAGTAACGATCCTTGTTGTTGCCGGTGGTACCGGTCTTGCCAGCCACATCGATGCCCAGCTCGTAGTACAAACGGGCAGCGGTACCAGTGCCTTCATTCACCGCGCTGTTAAGGCAGTAGTTCATATAGTCCACGGTCTTCTGGCTCAGCAGCTGTTTGCTTTCTTGCTTGTTATCCAGGACAACATTACCGTTGCTGTCCAGCACCAGGGTGAAGGTGCGGGCCTCCCGGTAAACGCCGTTATTGGCAAAAGTAGCATAGGCATTCGTCACATCGCGGACCGTAATGCCACGGGAAAGTGCGCCCAGCGCCAGGGGGGCGACTCCGATGTCGGACTGGATCTCACCGGTCCAGGGAGAGACATAACTCTCTTCCAGGCCGGACAGACCAAACTGGTTCTTTGCGAAATTGAAGCTGTAGCGCAGGCCCAGCCGGTCCAGGGTGTTGCTGGCCACGGCGTTGACAGAAGACACGATGCCACGCCAGATGGTACGCTGGTAATTGTACTGGCGGTTGTCGTTCAGGGGATAGGGATTACCGTCGTTGTAGGTCAGCGGCAGGTCATCCATCAGGGTCGCCGGGTTGATCAAACCCGCCTCAAAGGCAGGTGCATACACAGTCAGCGGCTTGATGGAAGAACCGATCTGCAACCGTGCATCCGCAGCGCGGTTATAGGCGTCAGCCGTTACCTTCTCACCGACACCACCAGCCAGGGCAATGAGGTCACCGGTGCGGTTGTCGATGATGACGATGCCGGACTGCAGCTGCTGGCCACTTTTGACCTCGGGGATCTGCTCCAGGTCGGTGTAGATCTTATCCACCGCTGCCTGGACCTTGGGATCAAAGGGCGTGTAAATATGGTAACCGGCACGGCAGATACGGGAGACATAGTAGTCACGCATTGCGTCTTTGTACTCCACGCCCTCGCTCTCTGCAAGAGCCTTGGCTACATCCTCCAGGACTGTATCCACATACCAGGAATACACAGAGCCGGACTGGGAAGCATCGGAGGTGACGGTGATCTTCTGACCACAGTCGGGGCAGCGATAGGTGGTCTCCTTCTCCCCTTCCTCGGCGATCAGATCGCGCACAGGGCCATCATAACCACAGCCCTCGCTGACCAGCTGCTTGTTTTCATCATAAACATCCTTGCAGTAGGTCCAGCGGTCCTGCTCATCAATGCCGCTCTTATAGACCAGCTTGGCGCGGTAAGCCTCCAGATAGGCCTCTTCCGTCAGCCAGCCCTGCTCATACATCTGGGTCAGCACCACCTGCTGGCGGTACTGGTTGCGGCCGGCGCCGTCACGGATGGCACCCTGGTACTTATACTCCTTGGTGGAGAAGGGGTTGAACATGGAGGGGTTATTGGTGATGCCGATCAGAGCTGCCATTTCACCGGTGGTCAGATCCTGCAGTTCCTTGCCAAAATAAATATCCGCAGCACTCTTGACGCCGTAGCAGCCTTCGCCAAAGTAGACGGTGTTCATATACCACTCCAGCACCACTTCCTTATCATAGACCTTCTCAAAGGCCTGGGCGCGGAAGATCTCCATCAGCTTACGCTGCACCGTCACATCGTCAGCGGTGGGATCGTGCATCAGTTCCAGGTTCTTGATCAGCTGCTGGGTCAGCGTGGAGCCGCCGAACTTACTGCTGCCGCCAAAGAACATATTGACGCAGGCCTTGGCAGTGGTGATCCAGTCCACACCCTGGTGCTGATAGAAACGCTGATCCTCGATGGCGATGGCAGCATGGATCAGGTCCTGGGGAATCTCCTCATAGGGTGCCCAGCGACGGTCCATGGTGGTGGACAGCTGCTGCAGAATCTGCACATTGCCGTCTTCGTCGAAGTAGTAAATATAGGAGGTTTTTTCCAGATCATAGTCCTCCAGGTTGATCTCTGCCTTGGGCATCAAATCCTCCTGCAGATGGTCGCCCAGCAGGGTAATGAACACGAAGCCGCAGATCACGCCGATCAGCAGCACAGTGGCCAGGGCGCCCAAAGCCACCTTTGCCACAGACAGACCGATCCGCCAGGTTCTATATAAGACCCGCACAAAAGGATTGGGATGCCAATCCTGGCGCTGGGCTTTTTGCTTTTTCTTTTCTTTTTCAGCCATAGCTTAATACCTCCATAAGAAGCGGCCCAACCGGGCAAAAGGGGTTGCAATTGAGAATACGGCATAGTATCTCAGTATTCATCATCACATTATAGCACATCCTTGCAGAAAACGAAAGACCCAATTTATGAATAATCCTAAAATTATACAATATAATATAGCGAAGAAAGCGGCGGCATAGAATCAGCCGCACCGTACATACTATAATATACGCCACAGCAGTGAGACTATCCAAAAAGGACGAGCGCTATGAAAAAGACAAACCGCAAAAATGTTTTGACCCTGTGCCTGCTTATGGGATTTCTGTTGGGAGTCCATAATGGCCGGCTGGCTCTTTGGAAAGGGCAGGATCCCAAACCATACCGCATCTACCCCTGCCCTGTCTGCGTGCTGCCAAGGAAGGAGCAGGCCGCGCTGCGCAAAGGCATCCGCATCGACAACATGGAAGATCTGGACCATTTTCTGGAAAATTTTCTTTCCTGACCATATTCCTCTTGATTTTATGGCCGCCGGATAGTAGAATAAAAGCAGAAACCTAACCGGAAGGAGATTTCCCATGACCGAAGAATATGGCTCTGATTTTATGACCATCGTCGACGAGGACGGCACCGAATTTGAACTGGAGATCCTGGCTTCTCTGGAATACAACGGCTTTACCTACCTGGCTGTGATTCCCGCTGTGGACGCCGAGGAGGAAGCAGATCTGGAGATCAGCATCCTCAAGTCTGTGGAAGAAGACGGCGAAAGCGTTCTGTGCGCCATCGAAGACCAGACTGAACTGGACACTGTGTACGGTCTGATCATGGATCAGCTCTACGAAGAGGAAGAGGAAGAAGAATAAGTTTTTCTTCCTGCTTGGTGCGTAGTGTGTCCTTTTGGACCCACATTTTTATATCGGGACGTTAGTTTCCTCCCTGGTTTGCAGACCTCCCGCCCGCGCTTTGACGACGGGTGGACGTTGGGAGCAGTAAAGGGGCGGAGCGGCAACCCACCTGCCATTACGTGCAGGTCATAATTGGATGCATACGGCCGAAGCGGGTGCGTGGGGAGTTCTCTCCCCACGCTTTTTTATGTTTTGCAGGGTCATGTCCCCTTATTTTCCTGTAAACTTTTTTCGTTTTTTCAGTTTTTTCGTATATTGGGACTTGAAACCTGGAGATAAATCAGTTATAATGCTTTGGTCTATGCGTGAAAGAATACCATCGCGCGACCATTTTACCACTATTCGAGAGGAAATGATTTCATGAGTGCATCCAATCAGAAGAAGCTGCGCAAGGAAAAGGCTGCTGCCTACATGTCCGAGCGTCAGCGCGCAGAAGCCAAAGAGCGCAAGAAGATGAAGGCCTACACCACCACCTTCTGGATCGTTCTGGCTCTGTGTCTGTGCATCGTTCTTGGTACCGTTGTTTCCAACCCCATCAAGAACATGACCCGCAGAAATACCGTCGCTATGACCATCGGCGACCACGAGCTGAACGCTGTGGAAGTCAACTACTTCTATATCGATGCTGTTAACGCCTATGTACAGCAGTACAGCTCCTACATCAGCTATATTCTGGACACCAGCAAGCCCCTGAACGAGCAGATCCCCAGCGGTGAGACCGTTACCTGGGCTCAGAAGTTCCTGGATATGGCCAAGGACAACATCAAGAGCACCTATCAGCTGTACGATCTGGCTGTTGAAAAGGGCCACAAGATGACCGATGACGAAAAGAAGAGCGTCGACACCCTGATCAACAACCTGTCCCTGTACGCCACTTACTATGGCTACAAGGATGCTGAGCATTACCTGCGTGATGTCTACGGCAACGGTGCTGACGTGGAAAGCTACCGCACCTACAACGAGGTGCTGGCTATGGCTACCTCCTACTACAGCGCTTACGCTGACTCCCTGGAGTTTGACGACGAGGATCTGCGCAAGTTCGAAGAGGACAAGTACAGCGACTACTGCTCCTACACCTATGTCAGCTACTACCTGAACGCTTCCAAGTTCCGTGAGGGCGGCGAGAAGGACGACAAGGGCAACATCACCTACACCGAGGACGAGAAGCAGGCTGCCATCGAGAAGGCTAAGAACTATGCCGACAAGCTGGTGGAAGGCGAATATGCCGACCAGGCCGCTCTGGACGAGGCTATCAAGGCTTTGGACTTCAATAAGGACAACAAGAACCCCACCCTGTCTTCCCTGAACAAGAACGTGCTCAACTCCAAGCTGAACACTCTGATCAAGGAGTGGATCACTTCCGAGGACCGTAAGGCCGGCGACATGACTGTCATCGCCAACGAGTCCGGCACCGGTGACAGCAAGGTCGTCAACGGCTACTATGTCATCCGCTTCGAGGAAGCTTCCGACAACACCTACAAGCTCAAGGATGTCCGTCACTGCCTGATCAAGTTCGAGGGCGGCAAGTACAACTCCACCACCGGCACCACCACCTACACCGACGCCGAGAAGAAGGCTGCCAAGCTGAAGGCTGAGAAGCTGCTGGCTGAGTGGGAGAAGGGCGACAAGAGCGAAGAGAGCTTCATCGAGCTGGTAAAGAAGAACTCCAAGGACGGCAATGCCAAGGACGGCGGCCTGTACGAGGATGTCTACCCCGGCTGGATGGTGGAGGCTTTCGAGGATTGGTGCTATGACGAGAAGCGTCAGACCGGTGACTACGGCCTGGTCGAGACCGAGTACGGCTGGCACATCATGTTCTATGTCGGCGAAAGCGAAACCACTTACCGTGACTTCATGCTGAAGAACGATCTGCTGGACAAGACCCTGACCGATTGGCACGATGCCCTGGTCAAGGCTGCTGTTCTGGATGAGAAGAATCTGAAGTATGTTGCCATGGACCTGGTTCTGAAGGGCTAATTTCTGAATAAGAACTGCCTCCTGTGGAAAAATCTCCACAGGAGGCGTTTTTTATTGAAGAAAAGAAAAAATCGTTGGGGCGCCATGGTCGCAGGCAGCTTATCGGGTATCATCAACGGATTATTCGGTGCCGGAGGAGGCATGATCCTGGTACCTCTGCTGACAGCACTGACCGACCTGGATGGGCAGGAACTCTTCCCGGCATCCATATCCATCATCCTTCCAATGAGCCTTGTCAGCCTTGCTGTACATGCCATGGCGCAGCCGTTGCCCTGGAAAGTGGCACTGCCCTATCTCATAGGCAGCGCAGCAGGCGGGATCCTGGCTGGTTTCCTGGGAAAACGGATCCCTACTGTTTGGCTGCATAGACTGTTGGGTGCGCTGATCCTTTGGGGAGGCGTGCGATATCTATGGTGAACATGGGCATCGGGATCCTGTTGGGGTTTCTGTCCGGTTTGGGCACCGGCGGCGGCAGCCTGCTGATCCTCTGGCTGACCTTTTGCCAGGGCATGGCGCAGGAGGAAACGAAGGTCGTGAATCTCATGTTCTTTATTCCCTCAGCTGCAATTGCCTGCATTTTTCGGTGGAAGCAAGGCTGTCTGGATATGAAAAAAATGCTGCCGGCTATGATCGCAGGCAGCATTATGGCAGGTATTTTTGCATATTTCGGCAATCAATGGAATGCCGGGTTTCTGAAAAAGGCATTCGGTGGTCTGCTGATCTTCACCGGCATCCGGGAACTGCTGTATCGCCCAAAGCAGAACTGATGTCTTACCGGTGTTTCAGCGAATTCAGGTAGCCCTCCAGGATCAGGGACGCAGCCACCGCATCGACGGTGTTCTTGCGTTTCTGACCGTGGTAATTGTGTTGAGAGAGAATGTTATGGGCCTCCACCGTGGTGCGGCGCTCATCCCACATGGTCACTTCCAATCCGGTTGCCTCCGCCAGCAAGGCCGCAAACTCCCGACACAGCTCTGCTCTGGGACCCTCTGTTCCATCCATGTTCCGAGGCAGACCAACCACGATCTGTCCCACCTCATTTTCTTTGGCAATGCGAACCAGATCCGCCAGAGCCTTCTCCCGGTTGCGGCTGGGCACAACACTGGTGGAGCCAACCAGGCTGCACAGCAGATCGGACAGCGCCACACCCGTACGGGCATCGCCGTAATCGATTCCCATGATCCGTTTCATAGTAAAAATCCCCTTCTCTTTTTTCACAAGTATACATCATTTTTCGGAAAATGCAACGTGAAATTTTATTCTTTCTTCTGCCTTCGGTTTTTCGAAAAAATTATGCATTTTCTTCAGTTTTTACGCAAA
>RHMF01001483.1_pt1 | contig 10727 bp, 20 predicted proteins | sample 5365151 | NCBI WGS metagenome assembly RHMF01 (sample SAMN10266501, study PRJNA497801) | feces metagenome | isolation source: feces | host: Bos taurus | place: China: Prairie of Fairy Mountain | collected 2017-08-14 | reverse complement strand
CTACAACTGCTCCGGCAACCTCTCCAACGCCGTAAGCTCCACGGCCAGCTTCGCCTGCTCCATCGTGAAGGCGACCTGCTACGGCATGACGAAGGTCTTCAACGGGGCGTGGGGGATGCTGACATGAGCAAGCTGGTGAAGACGTTCGTCTTCAAGGAGACCGAAGCGGGGGCGAACGCCTTCGCCGACGGCTACAACAAGGCCCACCCGTCATGGAAGAACCACCGCGCGGTGGTGACGCCACACGGTAGCGGGTTCGTGGTGTGGTATTGGAGGCAGGCGCTGTCCCGATAGGGCGGCACCGCGGGCGGTTCGGGACGAGGTGTCCCGATACCCGTCCCGATAACGGGCAGACATCAACAAGGAAGAACGAATGATCCGTATTACGGGCTAATCGAAAATTTGCTATATTTCCTGCTGGAATCACGGTAGCCGCTAGAAGGCCGCCCAACGCAAGAACATACCAGCAGGAGAAGGACGATGGTCTCCATCATGAAAAAAAGTTTTATTTTGGCATTGCTGTCGGTGGTCATTGCCGCTTCACAGGAGTACAGAACCCCGACCAACCCCCATTACGACTATACGTATTCCTCGCACGGGGAGCCGTTCGCCTACGAAGTCAAGGGCGGCACCGCAATCGAGGTCTCGGGGACCGCAATCTGCGAATACAGGCTGAAAAGCGGGAAGTATTTCAACTACACGGCCGAGGAGATGGGCGTGGAGTTCGGGGAGCGTTGCCCCGACCTGGGGTTCTCGTTCCTCACGATGTGGCAGCCATACGCCAAGAAGGGCCGCTCGGCCCGCTGGGTGTGTGCCTACGGCTGGGGCAGCCATAACGGGTATGTGTTCCGCTTCATGGCCAGGTCGTGCCCCGATGTCATCGTGGCGACTTCCGTGGGCGCCTGGATGGAGGCCCTGGACTTCGGCGAGGGCTTCGGCCCGGGCGACTTCGGCAATGTCCCCCAGGTCCGCGCCTGGTATAACCTCAACACCTTGGAGAACAACCCGAAATTTGCGGCCCGCGTCAAGCAGCGGGCAAGAATGGGCCTCATCTACAAGATGGGGGACCCGTAGAACGAACTTTGACGGGGCGGCCTTCCCGACACGGGGCCGTGACCCGATCCCCTGGTTGGAGTGTCGGAATCACGGGGGGCGTCCTAGCAGGGCGTCCCCCGATCACATAGGGAGCCTACCAACAAGGGAGGCCGATATGGCAAAAGCAAAGCAGGTTTGTCTCATCATTACCCGTCAATACGGCACTGACGGGGAGAAAAAGCTCGTGACCCCGATTATCGGGCGTAAAGCAGCGGGGGAGGCCATGGCCACGCTCCTCGAAGCCGCACAGAAAAACGGCCACTACACCAGCCCGATACACTACACGGACTGGGGGCGATACAAGAACTTCCACCGCCTGACCGTTGACAGTTTCCATGCGAGCCATGCGAACGGCACGGAAAGCTCCGTGGAACTCCAAATCGTGGAGGAGGGGAAGGCGGTCGCCGTCTAGCCCCTTCGGGCCCGTCCCGTGCGGGAATCACGGGTCATTTATAGGGAGCGCTCCCGCCCGTCACATAGGGAGCGTACCAACAAGGAGATACAACATGGCTTTTGAACCGCTTTCACTCGTTTTCAAGTTCGTTTCCCACGACCTCAGCACCAAACGCGAGGACTACAAGGACCACGCCCTCTGCAAGCTCATGCAGGCCTATTCGGAAAAGCGCAAGCTCACCGAAGAAGAACAGAAGTGGGAAAACACCTACTTCAGCGAACTTTGGCACTCCGAAACATACCGCCACGGGATTTACAAGCTCATGGGATGGGCCTTCAACTTCGCCCCGCTCTTCAAGAAATACCTCGTAAAGCTCAAATACGAAGGCTGGGTTGAAATGAGCGCCCCGAACAAGACCTTCATTAGGCGCCACGCCACAAGCCCGTCCTACATACTCCGTATCATTGAACTCGATCCGGCCTAACCCGAGGGGCGCAAGCCCCTTTTTCGGCCCGTGGGGAGACGGAATCACGGGTTTACAGATCATGCCGCTCCCGCCGATAACATAGGGAGCATACCAACAAGGAGATAGCTCATGGCTACAACAAAAAAAGATTTTGAAACGATTGATTTGGAATTTTTGGTTTCCTCCATCAAGTGGCTCAACGAACAGAAGTGCGGCTGCTGCTACAAGAAGGTGGCCGAAACGGACGGGGGCACGGGCCTCTTTATCGTGCTGGGCTGGTCTGACGGGTACGACAAGGCGCCTGCAGGCACCCCGAACGCGGACGGCACGTGGCGTATCAACTCCAAAATCGCATACCAGCATAGCAATAACGCCATGCAATGCGACTTTGACGTGGACTGGAACATGCCGTACAACCCGAAGACGGGCGACGTCGACGACACGTCCACCGAAGTCGCGGCAACCGAAGACGAAGTCAAGCGCCTCAATGACGAGGCCTGGCGCGTGTGGAAGGACTGGAAAAACGAGCTGGACTCCCTCAGCTAGGGGAAGGGGCGCAAGCCCCTTTTTTCTTGCCGTCCGGCGCCGGAATCACGGGAAGCGGGTCTACGCCGCCCTCCCCGATCACATAGAGGGCATACCGAAAACGAAACAATCAACAAAGGAGACAGGTTGAAAAAAATCTTAATTTTAATTTCCATCTTCGCGGTCCTCTCGCTCGCGGCCGAAATCCCGTGCGATGACGTGCTCCGAATGGCGGACACTTCGGGCGTGGTAATCATGCCGAAGACGTTTGACGCCATCCAGGACGGCTCGTGGGTATGCCACGAAGAGGGTGGCGGCTACGTGGCCGTGTCCAAGACCTCGCACCACATACTCCGAATAGAGAACGGGGTGACTGTGGACGCATACGTGGAACGCCTGAGCCGTGGCGAACAGGAAGTGGCAGTAAGGATTGACCAGACCCGCCGACGAAGTGTCTCGTTCCTCCCGTATGGCCGCATAGACGACATGCAGAGACCATACCTATGATACCGGAAGGCGCCCCTTATGGGGCGCCCTTTTGTGCACCCTTGACGGGAGGAATCACGGGTCCCGCGCCCGCGTGCGGATCCGCCCGTAACATAGGGTGGACACCGAAAGGAGATTTAAAAAAATGAAAGTTACCTTGCGCTTCGCTGACGAGGACGCCTGCTTTGACGCCCTTGACGCCCTCAAAAATTTCAAAACTCAGAACCTGCACCCCGAGCACAACGGGGACATTGACAGGGTGAAATTTGAAAAGACCAACGAAACCGAAATCGTCCTCACTGGGGATGACACGGAGGCCATTGACTATGTGGCCGACTATGCAGCCGAGACAGACCTAGACCGCTTCCGCGGACGGAGCAACTCGTAGGAATCACGGGGGAGGAACCTCCCTCCCTTCCCCCGATCACATAGGGGGCATACCAACAAGGAGACGATATGGTAAACATGAACGTGATTGACTTGGAAGTGGTTGACGCCATCATCAAGGCGCACCCCTACATTGACGCGGTGGAAAAACAGCGCACTGCCAATGTGAACCTCATCAAGGGGGCGTTCCCCGACATTACGGACATAGAGGCCCGCCATTCGCTTCTGAGCGACCAAATAGACATTTACATAGACTTCACCCGCAACGGCCACAAGCTGTGCGCAATGTGGCACTACCGCCACGCGGCCGATGAGGGGGAAATGGAAACGGCCACGGGCTTGTCGGTCTATGAACTCTACCGCACGGACGAATGGGAGCCGATTTACACGCCCCATGACACGCCCGAGGAACTCATCGCCCTCATCCACAAGTATAGCGACCGCCCGAAGGACGGCCACGGAATCACGGCCACGGAGCAGGCTGCACCCGCCCCCGATCACATAGGGGGAGCACCAACCAAAGGAGATACGAAAATGAACCGAATGAAAGAACTTTCCGTTGAAGAGCTCCGCACCCTCGTTGCCGCAAAGAACATCCTCGTCCGTTGCGGGGCTGACGAGAACTTCTCTTCGGACACCGAACGCTTCTTCACCGACTGCGCAACGGGATATGCCCGCGAAAGCGCCATCGGCATCATCGGGGCCGTTGAAAAGTGTCAGGCGGGTATCCGAGTGGAAAAGCTGCTCGGGGAAGACTACGCGGACAACATGGCCACGCTGAAAGCCCTCTTCTACCCGTTCGCCCAAAAGCTCAAAGAACTCCGCATGCAGCTCTGCATTGACACCACGGGCGACTACAAGCTCACCGCCATCCCCGACAACATTGAGTGCAACGGGCAGGGCGGTGGCGTGGACACCACGGAACTGCTCGCCGCGACCGAAGCCCTTGACGATGACCTGCTCGTCCTCCACATGGGGCAGGGCAAGGCGAACCTCAAAAAGGAGGAAGCATAGCAAGGGGGCGCAAGCCCCTTTTTCTTGCCGTGGCGGGACGGAATCACGGGAAAATTTAATTTTTGATTTTGCGCCGTAACATAGGGGGCATACCAACAAGGAGATTTTTATGAAGAGCTATTCCGAAATGCAAGTGTGCGTATTCGCAAAGAACCCGAACGCAAAGCCCGATGAATACGAATGGGTGTTCTATGACAAGAATGGCGAGCAGTCGCCCCAAAGTGCCGAACCGCCCTTCATGGACTTGGCGGACGGACAAAAGGCGGTTGAGATATTGGCAAGCAAGGGTGTCAAGGCTCAATACGGCTACGAAATCCCGTGATGCGGAATCACGGGCGAACCGACCCGTATGGCCCCGATTGTCACATAGGGGGCATACCAACCAAGGAGATATGCTTATGAAATTCCATTACAACGTCCACGTCATTTCCGCGCTTGACTTTTCCATGTGGGTTGGCGTCACCATTGACCACAAGTGCGACCCGACCGACCACTTCTGTCCGAACGACAGCGACCTCGGCAGGGCCGCGATTGCCCGAGCATCGGAGCTCTGTCCGTCCGTGTTCGCCGATTGGCGTTGCGAAGAGTGGAACGGGGGCGAACATACTCCCGAGAACGCCGAAGAGCTGTTCCTCGGTGTTGACTATGCCGAAAAGATGGCAGTGCTCAAAGAGGCAGCAAAGCCCCTCATTGCCGCCCTTGACAAGACGGGCATGCAGCTTTGCGTTGACCACCGAGACGAATATTGGCTCACGGCCATCCCGCAATTTACCGATGGCGATGACATTCCCGCGGCCGTTGACAAGCCGAAACTGCTTGACATGCTCATCCCGCTAGGCGATGCAAACCACCTCGTGGCAGTGTTGGAAGCATAACCGAAATGCCCTTCGGGGCATTTTTATTTCATTTCCGATGAAGCGGAATCACGGGCGAACCGATCCGTATGGCCCCGGTTGTCACATAGGGGGCATACCAACAAGGAGATATTTATGATTGAAGTTACCGTCATCCACCTTTCCTTCGGCAAGTCCCGCCCGAAATTTGCCCATCCGAAAATCAAGATGGACACCATCCTCATTGACCCCAATACCGGAAAGGAAACCAGGGCGCAGCGTGCCGTCCGCATTGCCGAAACGCAGAACGGCAGGAAGCTCCGCACACGGCAGGTGCAGAGCAAGCGCAGGAAGCTCACAGAAAAGGCCGTCCGCATGGCCGAGAAGGGGGCGTGACATGCTTTGGGTAGGTCTAGGGTGCGTAGTCCTCGGCACCGCGCTGATAGTGACCAACCCCCGCAACAAGTGGGGGGATGACACGGAATCACGGGACAAGCAAGACTAGGGACTGCCCCCGTAACATAGGGGGCATACCAACAAGGAGATACGATATGAAAGTTACCAGCATCAACATTACCCCGTTCAAGGACGCCCCCGAAGGCGCATCCGTCAAGGGCATCGCCGATATTGAGCTTGACGGCGTGTTGAGCCTCCGCGGGCTTAAAATTTTGAAAGGTGACACCGGAGCGTTGCACGTCGGTTACCCCATAGACCCGTTTCACAAGGGCGCGGAATACCGAAATTCGTTCCTCCCGACCGACAAGGATCTCAAAGCGCACATTGAAAAGGAGGTTTTAGCCCAATACCGGAAAGAAGCCTGCACCCCGCACACTGTCACCCTCACCATAGAGGGGCACTCCGTGAAGGTCACTGGGTATGGCTCCAATGACGTAGAAATCATGCAGGACGCTCTCGGAAGGGTCACGGCCACCATAGACTAACCCCCGCGGGGGTTCCCGCTACGCCCCGCGGAATCACGGGGTGCAGCAGAAGCTCCCGTTCCCCCGTAACATAGGGGGAGCACCAACAAGGAGATACACCATGCAGAAATACGAAATCCACCCCATCCGTTTCAACGTAGGCATCCACAGATATTCCAACTGCTGCACCGCGGGCAGCTTTATCGTGGTAGAACCCACGGCAATCGGTAGCTCGGGGGCATACCTCGGGAGCACTGCCAATGAGCCCATCGTCACCAAGTCCCACTATTACGGGCGTTGTGTCGGGGATGGCGAAGCGATCAAGTGCGACGTTGAAGAGGCCGAGGCAAAGGAAATCCTCAGAGGCCTTAACCGCCTTAAAGATGGCGAACGCACAGTCTTCGCGATTTGGCACCTCGACCATGACTACGAAATCACCGCTCATGCAGTCAAGGCGGACGGCTCGTTCTGCGTGGATAGCAGCAGCCGCTATTGCAACATCAAGTCGCTCCCCGAGGAAGGGAAGGACTACGGCAACATGTGGTTCTACTACACCAAGGAAAAGCTCATTGACGAACTCTTCAAGACTATCCGCACGCAATACACCCCGATTTATAAAGAAATTTGCAAAATCGCCAAAGTGAACAACACCAAATACACCAAGGTGGCGAACTCCGTGGACGTGCAACTTGCAAAAATGAAAAAGGCGCCTACACCCGATGAATGGTGGGCCGCGCTCCCGCCCGAACAGAAGGCCGCCATGATGGCAAAAAATAAGTAATTTTTCACTCCCAATGTTGGGGGAGGGGGTAACGCCCCTCCCATCTTTTGGATTTCCACGGGCGCCGGAATCACGGGTCTGGGAATGGATCCCCCGCCCGTCCGTAACATAGGGGGCATACCAACCAAGGAGATACGATATGAAGCTCGGAAAAGCAATCTGCCACGAACACCGCGTCCTCAATGACGAAACGCTCGGCAAGGTGCTCGTTGAACTCCCCCGCCTGCTCCGCGACCGCGGCATCACGGACGGCTTCTCTTTTGACCACAACAATGACTTCTTTGCCGTCCCGGGGACGTATATCCACATCCATGTGAATGTTCCCGCGGGAAAGTCCCCCACGGGCATAAGCTATGACAACATGACCCTCATCACGGTGGTGATCCATGATGAACTCGAGCACTCATCCACCGAACGCAAGGAACAGGGCCTCCCTCCCGATTGCCAGCAGTTCACGGGCAACGTATGGACTAACGGCAAACGCCGCGGTTACCGCTGCCGCCGTTGGGAAGTGTTGGAGCCGAAATGCCCCTATCATTACGATACGGACATTGGCGTGCTCATGAACGAAATTGCCGATAACGTGGCGGACATGATTAACAGACGAAACCACAAGTAAGGGCGGTGCTCGTAAGAGCACTTGCTTTTATGTTCACTTCCGATGACGGAATCACGGGAAACTTTAATTTTTGGATTTGCCCCGTAACATAGGGGGAGCACCAGCAAGGAGATTGAAAATGGTTGAACTTGACATCGTAAACAAAGACCGCAGCAAATTCGCCCAAATCTGCAACTACCGCAAGATGCCCGTGGTGATGTTCGACATTGGCCTCCCCCGCGACCCGTTCTACCACTCCGTGGGCGGCGTGAAGGTGGCCTACAAGTGGGAATATGACGGCAAGACGGCATTTGACGGGGCGACCATGACCTACTATCAGGGCAACGAACGCCATCCCGCCTCCCTCACCATCAGCGGGGAGACCACCTGCCTCCATAAGGACGTGACCTACCATGACGTAATGGAGACGCTTGACAGGAACGCCGCCCCCGTGCTTGAACGTGGCGAGGAGTTCTGCATGGTTGTCCTTGACCGCTCCCGTGGCAAGATTTTCGGGGTGGTCATCATGAAAATGGACGCCCGTCTCAACAAGTTCTGCTCGGAACCCGTCCATGTTGACAAAGAAGACGAAAAAGCGTTCTGTGACCGCTTCCATGACATTTTCGCGGCCTACATTGAAGCGCAAAGGAAATAAAATTTATTATCTCCCGGTTGGGGGAGGGGGTGGTTCCCCTCCCCGTTTTCTGCCGTGGGGCGCCGGAATCACGGGCCGGAAATATTTTTCGTTTCCGCCGATCACATAGGGGGCATACCAACCAAGGAGATACTTATGGAAAAGTCGAAGATTTGGCACGTAACGAGCCGCGACGGCTACAATGACTGCACCGAATTGTGGACGGCCGATGAACAGAAGGCGAAGGCCGAGTTCGCGCAGGTGCTTGAAAAGGACAACATGAACCTCGTTGAAGGTGGCATTTCCCTGCACTTCTATTGCTACGTGGATGGCATTGAAGTGTATGACAACCCGAACGGATTGGCCGAGTTCAACGAAAAGCACGGCACGTCCTGCAAGGATTGGAAAGAAGCCGCCATCGTTGCGGGCGGGTTCACTGGGGAAGACGGCTGCACAAGCTCCGAAGCCAGCATAGAGGCATTGGACGGCGAAGTCCTCCCCAACGGCAAGGCTGTCGTCTATCAGGTGGTGGAGCTGAAATAGCCCCACGGAATCACGGGGGCGCAGGCCCCCTTCCTTACCCCCGATCACATAGGGGGAATACCAACCAAGGAGATAGCATGATTATTGACATTGACCTCAATGTAGCCAAGGCCATTCAGAAGGACACCCGCCCCGAAAAAATTCTTCTGCACACGCAACGCCTTACCGACCAGTTCATCGAGGAGTTTCTCGGTTCCGAAAACGTAATCGCCCGTTACCACGTATCGGGCGAGGCATACGAGGCGTTTGCACTACCTTTGAAGGTAGCCGAAGTCAAGGACGCCAAGTCCTTCGTGGTGACGGACAACGAGGGCGACACCGAGGTAGGCTCAACCCGCTGTGATACCCTCGCAGAAGCGGTGAACGCCATGGTGAACGGATTGGAGGGTAAGACCGAAGTCACCTTCTATTGCGAGCTGTGCGCGGACAACGGCTGTGCCATTGACGGCGTGGCGAGGTGGTGCCATACGTCCCGCTACGATGACGGAAGGCAGTGGAACTGACGGAATCACGGGGGCGCAGGCCCCCTTCCTTACCCCCGATCACATAGGGGGATTACCAACCAACACGGAGGCCATCATGGCAAAAGTTTCTCTTTCCAAGCAGTTCGAAAACATTATCACTTCCATCGGCGAAGCCGCCGATATGAGCAAGCCCAAGCGCTCATACAACAAGTACGGGCACATGGAATATCAGTCGGACGTGCACTTCAAGGGGCACGATCACAACCGCTTCTCTATCCATTGGGATACGGAATGGGGTGGCGTCACGATCTTCCGCTCGGAAGTGGAACACCACGAGGAAGGCTACACCACCCATTGGAGCGAGATTTTCAGCCCCGAGTTCACCGTCCACTGCAAGAACGTGGACGAGGCGAAGGAATGGATCCAAGCCCGCTGGGACAGGGACGACTTGGCCGTCCGCAAAGCCAAGCGCTTGGCCGCATTGGAAGCCGCGAAGGGTTAGCCCTTCGGGGCCTTCCCCTTTGCCCTGGGGTGGCGGAATCACGGGCCTGGGGACCGCAGGCGCCACCCTGATAACATAGGGGGAATACCAACAAGGAGATACAATATGTTGATTAAGACTTTCGTTAATTTTCAAATCCTCATCGACGGCATCTACGAATGGGGCCCAGGCTACGTAATCGAAAACGGCAGCAAGCAGTGGCTCGAATGTTGCAAGAAGATTAAGGCAGCCGATATTGACGGCTTCAAAACGACAGCTCTGCATGAGGGTATCAACCTCGGGATTTCCCGAACCGAGCCCAGTTTCATCGGCGAACGCTTCTATTGCTATGCCCACCCGATGGAAATAAAGGGCGATTGCCAAAGCTGCCCCAACTGCATTACGGAAAACGAGGGGCACATCTACGGCAACAAAATCAAGGAAGACCTTGAAAAGGTCGTGGCCGTCATCAAGGAGTGCTTCCCGCAGGCCACGGCTAAAATCCGTGTCAAGTGTTTCAAGGTGGACATGGACAGCCCCACCTACGAAGTCAAGGCCTAATTAGGGGGCGCGAAGCCCCTTTCCCTAACATTTTTCTTGATCCTAACATTTCGGAATGTTATGTTCAGGAAAAAATGTTAAGATCGGGGAATCACGGACTTTACAAAACGGGCGGTTCCGGCGATAACATAGGGAGACTACCAACCAACGAGGTAATACAATGGTCGTTTTTACTATTTCCGCTTCCAACCACCCCACCGCGGGCCTCATCGACACCGAGCACCTTTCCGTGAGCGGCGAGCACTATCCCGAGGTCAAGGCCCGCTTCCTCGACCGCATCGGGAAACTCTTCCCCGGTCAGAAACTCAGCGTCACCCTGCAAACGGGAACGACTGAACCGGACGGGACCCACTACCGCCCGAACCGGATATGGTTCGGAGACGGCACCGACATTTTACCATAACAAAAAGGAGACACATCATGTTCAAGCTCATCAAGCTCTTCATCCTCGCGGTCATCGTGGCCTTCATCGCGGGAACCGCGTATTTCGCGAGCAAGGAAACCAAGGACGCGGCAGGCCACGCCATCGCGAACGTGGTCAACGA
>RHMF01001568.1_pt1 | contig 10728 bp, 13 predicted proteins | sample 5365151 | NCBI WGS metagenome assembly RHMF01 (sample SAMN10266501, study PRJNA497801) | feces metagenome | isolation source: feces | host: Bos taurus | place: China: Prairie of Fairy Mountain | collected 2017-08-14 | reverse complement strand
TGAGGAATGCAGGTAGAGGGATGACGTTTAACGATTAACGAATTAACGATTAACGTTTCCCGTTTTTCCGTTTCCGTTTAATTATCGCTCCCTCGCTGTGGATTTAATTGTTTTTATTATGCATAAGATTTTTTCATTTAAGGGTGTTGTAAGGAACACTGATAATATGATTGCTGATGAGGGTGAGTGTATTGAGGTTATGAATATGCGCGTCAAGGACGGTTCGCTGGTGCCTGTAGGGCGTCCGGTGGATGTGGCTGCTCTTGGGTATGCCTATTCGCGTATCCTGTGGCACGAGGCGGCAGGGTGTTATCTCTGCCTTACCGATGAACAGACTCCGGTACTGCACATATATGACAAGGAGTGGACGTTGCAGAAAGATTCCGAAGGAAATCTTCTGTTTCCTTCACTGCGCGGAGTGCGTAATGTGGAGCTCATGGGGTACATCGTCTGCTGTATCACGGACACGGGGATATGCTACATCCTCTACAACGACGGCCGTTATATATGGCTTGGTGAAAAGCCGCCCATGCCGTCGCTGGACATCACGATACAATCCAAATTGAGCCGTACGGTGACCGAGAACGAATATTACACTTCGGGAAACGAGGGTCTCGGGAGTACATGGTACTACAATGCCAAGGGTTTCTTCGACGAGGCAATATCGGCCCATAACCGTGGCGGGTACTACATTGACAGGGCGCTGTTCAAGTTTGCGCTCAGGCTCTACGACGGCTCATATATTGCCATCTCGCCTGCCATGTATGTGAGTGATGACAACGAAGTGAACGGTATAAAACGAGACAGCGGCAATCTCAAGTATGAGGCATCGGGCAACACCATGCCGTCAAAATATATTGTGATGGTGCTTGGCTTCAAGCCGAAGTTCGTGTTCTCGGATATCAATCTCGAGAACTGGAAAAATATTGTGGTCGGGATAGACCTCTTTACAACAGGTTCCATCATGGGCAAGAAGGTGGAGAGTGTCAGGCGTGCGGCAAGCAGTGTGGGAGGTGACCGTCAGGTGGCCGAGTATGATGTATATACCGATAAGAGCCTTGAGGAACTGGGCGGTGACATAACATCGGCTGCCCATTATTACCGCATTGCGGAATATGATATCGAGGGTAGGTTGGTCGATTCTTTGGATAATGTGTCGCAACTGAACCTGGTGCTGCAGCCCTCGCTCGCCAATGACGAGTGCCTGTACAGCTCGCTTGCCCCCTCGTGCAGTTATATGTTCAACAACAGGTTGCATATCGCTGCGCTCAAGTCGTGGTTCTTTAAAGGGTATGACCCGCTTTTCCTGAAAAACGCCGCTGCGGCCAAGGCTGTCGTGGAGCATATTGTCATAAAGACTCGGATAAAGACCATCCAAGGGGTGTCGGCTGTGGTGCGCGAGTACAGGAATGTGGAACTGCCGTATGGCAGTAATGGGTTTGAGCTGTCGCCATTACTCTCTTACCCCGATGCCCGCGCCTTCGAGATGTGTATAACACTTTATGATGGCTCAAAACATGTGAGCAGGAACTTTGCACTCACTCCGCACCGTTATCTGGACCAGGCGCAGTATCTGAACAGTGAAACGCTGTCGGCAACAGAAGATACTGTAGATATCTGCAATATCCCTGTCGACAGCAGGTGGAATACGGTTGGGGGTGATGTTGATGTCAGCGAAACAAATCCCTACGAACTGCGCGAGAATGTGCTTAAGGTATCGGCTGTAGAGAACCCTTTCGTGTTTCCTGCAAAGTGTACATATACCCCTACTCAAGGGCGCGTGGTGGCCCTTGCGAGCAACACGGTGGAACTCTCTCAAGGACAGTTCGGACAGCATCCTCTCTTCCTTTTCTGCAGTGACGGCATCTGGGCAATGTCGGTCGATACCTCGGGCTCTGTAGCCTATCTTGGCTCTTATCCTCTGTCGCGTGAGGTTTGTGTGAACCCAGACTCGGTTTGCGGTATTGACGGTGCTGTGGTGTTCGTGGGCCGGAAGGGTGTGATGCTCATAAGTGGCGGAAAACTGAAGAATATCTCGTCCTGCTTGGAAGGGAGTGCCGATGCCGTGGAAAAGATTCTCACGAACAGGCTTATCGCGAATATACTCGCAATGATGCAGTTGCCGGCCTGTTCTGCGACCGTGGGTTTCACCGATTATCTCACGGATGCTACAATAGGCTATCTGCCGGCGCTGAATGAGATTGTGGTGGCAAATTCCAAATTCGGCCACAGCTACATATATTCATTGCAGAACGGTAGCTGGAGTTGCACTGATATTGTGGCCGATGGTTTTATAAGTCACGCTGCAGTGCCTGCCCTCTTTGCGAATGGTGTAGCCGGTTGCAAGGTCAAAAGGTTTGTCGATTCGTACTCCGGTGACAACAAGGTGTTTCTTCTCACCCGTCCGCAGCTGTGGGGCACCAAACTTCCTAAACGTATCATTCAGCTGATGCTGCATACCTATGCCGCACCTGTATCTGCGCGGACTCCCGGTTTGCCGACCGTCGCCTGCTACATGTTCGGTAGCAACGACGGCATAAACTACTGGCTGCTTGCCGGCAGGGAGTGTGACGGCGAGACGCAGGACCTGAAGTTCCCTTATTTCCCGTCGCAGTCGTACAGATATTATCTTTTTGCTGTATGCGGCGAACTCTCTTCGCAGAGTAGGGTGACAGGGCTTGAGATTGAGATGCAGCCGGCGTGGAACAACAGGATGAGGTGATGTATAATCACAACAAAGGGAGCGATTGAAATTTCGCTCCCTTTGTTGTGATAGATGCCGTGTCTTATTCTTTTCGGCGGTTACATTCCCTCAACAATCGCTTGGCATTCTTCTCGATGTAGATGCTGCACCGTATGAATATGTAGAATGCCGATATGAACAGGATTGTTGCAAAAGTGCTGCTGAATAGCATTGAACCGCAAGCAATCATTATTATTATGGCTGTCAACTGTAACGATACCAGAACTTCTGCTTTCATGATACTCCTTTTTAGTTGAATTTCCAATGTATAAGTCTGTTGCCTTTGCCTGTAGGTTCTCCCGCGATTAGCGTGGCATGGTCGATGTAACGGCCTCTACAGGTGAGTGTAACCCTGCCGATTTCATCTTCCGCATCCGAGGTGAAGGCGTTGTCAATGATTATACCATAACCGTTGAATGCGGCAATCCTTGTCCTTTCGTTGAGGAAATTGCGCACGAATTCCACATTTGAGTATTCCTGTTTCATGGAATATGTCTCGGTAATGTTCTTTGCTGCATCGCTGTTGTCCCTGAATATGTTCCTGAACATTGTACACCATTCGAGAATCTTCTCTTGAAGAACCTCAATAAGATACTTGAGTTGCCTGAATAGATTGGTTTTCATAGTAGTTTTGCTTTTTATCCTTAATTTTTACCCGTTTTTTCACATCTTTCGTTAATATTTCCTTTATTTAGTTGCTGTATTTGCCAAAATGTGCTATGTTTGCGCTTGACCTTCGTTTGTGGCTGTGTAGACGCACTTTTGTTCGGTTAGTCATTCGTAGCTGCAAATGTAGTGTTGAATTTTTGATTCGAGTTGTTGTTTTAGTCCTAAAAAGCTAAAATTGAATCTTTCTGAATTGAATGTTATAATTATAAACTGATAACTAACAATAACGATTATGGATAACAGTATTAAGGAGAGAGTTGTGGCTGTATTGAAGCACATTGGAATGAACGTGAACCGTGCAAGTAAGTTCCTCGGTGTTCCGCAACGTACTCTTAACAGACAGGTTAACGAGGGTGGTAATATCAGCATGGAAATTGTCTATGCAATCCTGAACAATGTTCCCGAGATTTCTCCGGCATGGCTTATCGCCGGCGAAGGTGCTATGCTTGTGGGCGAAGAGGCTCCCAAGGCATGCACTATACCTTTCTATGATGACCTGCCTTTGAGCGCAGGACATCGTGATGCCTTTGATCCTACTCGTGAGAAGCCGTCGGCATACATATCAATCCCGACAAGTCAGGCCGATTTCTATTTCCCCGTTTCGGGCAATTCAATGGAGCCGGAGTTCAATGACGGTGACATTGTGGGCGTGAAAAGAGTGGACCGTTCCGAGGGTATCGTGCATGGCGCAGTGTATATGGTTGTGACAAATGAGAACAGGATGATAAAACGCTGCTATCACGACAACAACGACCCGAACCTCATCTGGTGCGTTTCGCCTAATTATCCTTCGTTCCCCATCAACAAGAATGATGTGTGTGCACTCTTCAAGGTGGTGAACAGGATTGAGACATTCTGATGTGGTTATCCTTGTTTGCAGCCGATCTGTACATATCCGGGGTGAGGTTGTGAAAAGGCCAACATCGTCTTTATTATGAAAATGATATAACCATGGATTTGCAGTAATATTGCACTGCCTCTGCTGGATTAATTGATTTCAGTAAGGGAAATGATTTATGGTGTTTGTTTGATAACTGCGTTTGCTTGTGAAAGCGAACGCGGTTTTATTTTGGTAATAATATAGATGTTGTCCAAAACGTATCGTGTCATGTTGAACGAAGTGAAACATCTCGCAAAGTCGCTGGCAGAGTCCGCTGAGAGATCCTTGACTTTGGCCCCTCCGGGCGTCGACCGTTGGTTCGCATAGCTCAGAATGACACCATCGCAGTAGAATTTGTATCAATGGGCAACTCCTTTGTTATTGCCTTTATTTTATATGTAATCAAGTATTCCTTATTAAATAATTATTAACTGCTTAATTAACACACAATAATCGCCGAGATAGTTGGAAATGTCATAAACAATATTATCTTTGCATTTGAGTAATTGCCGAAATGGGCAATATCTTCTGCGTGAAAGAACTTTGTGTCATTGGACTTTACTATTCTGATACGCTGAGTCGGGTTTGGATGCGCTCTCAGGAGTAAACGTGTTTATAGGACCCGGTGTTGCTTCAATGGGATTATTAATTGATAAATACTAATCTATGTCACAGAATATTGGCAGAATTGTTCAGGTTATCGGTGCTGTCATTGATGTCGCTTTCGAAAAAGCGGATGATGATGGTCTGGTGGTGTTGCCTGCAATACACGAGGCTCTGACCGTTGCAATGCCTGAAGGCAAGGAACTTATCCTTGAGGTGCAACAGCATATCGGGGATTATACAGTGCGCACTGTTGCCATGGACCGTACTGCGGGCCTCTCCCGCGGAATGGCGGTGGTTGCAACAGGGCAACCCATAACAATGCCTGTTGGCTCACAGATAAAGGGCCGCATGATGAATGTGGTCGGAGAAGCCATTGACGGCTTGGGAAGCCTTGAACGCGAAGGCGCGTATCCTATACACCGTGAGGCTCCCAAATTCGAGGAACTGTCAACAGTGCAGGAGGTGCTGTATACCGGTATAAAGGTCATTGACCTGCTTGAACCCTATTGCAAGGGTGGAAAAATAGGACTCTTCGGTGGTGCCGGTGTGGGAAAGACCGTACTTATCATGGAACTCATCAACAATATTGCCAAAGGACATGACGGCTACTCTGTATTCGCCGGTGTGGGTGAACGTACCCGTGAGGGAAATGACCTGTTGCGCGAAATGATTGAGTCGAATGTGATCCGTTACGGCGAGGAGTTCAAGAAAGGCATGGAAGAGGGTAAATGGGATATCTCCAAGATTGATTATAATGAGGTGGCGAACTCTCAGGCAACTTTAGTGTATGGCCAGATGAACGAACCTCCGGGAGCACGTGCATCGGTGGCGCTGTCGGGTCTTACAATCGCGGAGGCTTTCCGAGACGCCGGAATGAAAGAGGGAAAGAGAAACGACATCCTTTTCTTCATAGACAATATCTTCCGCTTTACACAGGCGGGTTCCGAGGTGTCGGCACTGTTGGGGCGCATGCCGGGCTCTGTGGGCTATCAGCCTACATTGGCAAGCGAGATGGGTGCAATGCAGGAGCGTATCGCATCCACTGTCCATGGTTCGATTACATCGGTGCAGGCGGTATATGTACCTGCCGATGACCTTACCGACCCGGCTCCTGCGACTACATTTACACACCTTGATGCCACTACGGTGCTCAGCCGCAAGATTGCCGAGCTGGGAATATATCCGGCTGTGGACCCGCTCGATTCTACATCACGTATACTTGATGCGAATATAGTGGGCAAGAAACATTATGATACCGCGCAACGCGTGAAGCAGATTCTGCAACGCAACAAGGAACTTCAGGATATAATATCAATCCTTGGCATGGAGGAACTCTCCGATGAGGACCGCACAACGGTGAACCGTGCACGCAGGGTGCAACGCTTCCTGTCGCAGCCTTTTACTGTTGCCGAGCAGTTCACCGGTCTTAAAGGTGTGATGGTTCCGATTGATGATACAATAAAGGGCTTCAATATGATTCTTGACGGTGAGGTGGATTACTTGCCGGAACAGGCTTTCCTGAATGTGGGAACAATTGAAGAGGCAATAGAAAAGGGCAAGAAGATGCTTGAACAGCTAAAATGATGAGCTATGGATAATGGAGTGGTGGTGCTTGAGATTCTATCTCCCGAGAAGACTCTTTTCAAGGGTGAGGTCACTTCCGTGCGTCTGCCCGGCGGCAAGGCTCCTTTTGTTGTGCTCCACAACCATGCCCCCATCATTACAACACTTGTTGCCGGTGCAATCATATGGGAGAGTGAAACTGGAGGGGGCAGCGTGGCTGTTTCGGGTGGCTTTGCCGAGGTGAAAGAGAATCACGTGGTAGCGTGTGTAGAAACCTTATAACGACAAACGTAATGAACAGGACAAAGATAATGTTGTATTTTACGACTATGATGATTGCTCTCTTTCTTATGGGTGAATTCATCGTAGGAGAGTTCTTTCCGGGATATACATCGGTGGCACGTTACATAATACCGGCCTTTTATTGGGTGCTCTATTCAGCATTTATACTTGTTGTGAAACTTCCGCTTGACGGTGCCGATATGGCGAAATATTTTATGGCATTCAAAGGTGGCAAGCTGTTCCTGTCGCTGGTGATGCTTGCTGTGCTGGGCTTTGCGTTCCGTGATCAGGCTGTCGGGGTGATAATAAACTTCCTTGTCTATTCGACCCTGCTGCTCATAGCTGAGACTGCCGCGATGCTTTATTTGAAGAAACATTCCAATTGATATCCCATTAATGAAAACCTTACGTTATATATTGCTGTTAATGGCCTTGCTGTTCGCCCCGTTGATGCGGTGCGATGCTGCGTCGCATGGCAGCAGTGACGGCAAGGTCGATGTAAAAGGGGTTATCTTCGGCCACATCAAGGATTCTTACGAGTGGCACTTGACAACGATAGGCGACAAGCATGTGACAATAAGTCTTCCTGTCATTGTGTATTCCGAGAAAAGCGGCTGGAACCTGTTCTCTTCGGGAGTGTTCCACGAACAGGAGGAGTATAAAGGCTTCAGGATTTCTGTCTCAGAGAATAATGAAGGCAAGATCGTGGAGGTCGATGAAATGGGCAATGAGCAGCTGCCGTTTATTGATATTTCCATAACAAAGAATGTCCTTGCCGTCTTCATCAACTCTATCCTACTTGTACTGTTGGTGCTGTATACAGCCCGCTGGTACAAAAGACACGATGTGCGCAAGGAGGCACCGGGCGGTTTTGTCGGTATAATGGAGATGCTCATAACAATGCTCATCGATGATGTGATAAAACCTAATGTGGGCGAGGGCTACCGCAGGTATACACCTTATCTGCTGACAGTGTTCTTCTTCATATTCCTCAGCAACCTCATGGGACTGTTGCCGGTGTTCCCCGGTGGTGCTAACGTGACGGGAAACATTGCAGTGACATTGGCCTTGGCATTGTGTACTTTCCTTGTGGTGAACTTCCTGGGAAACAAGGAGTATTATAAGGAGATATTCTGGCCTGATGTGCCTACGTGGCTCAAGGTCCCTGTACCTCTTATGCCGCTTATAGAACTGTTCGGTGTGTTCGTGAAACCGTTTGCGCTTACCATACGTCTCTTTGCCAATATCCTGGCAGGACATACGGCGTTGCTGGCATTCGTGTGCATTATTTTCATAACAATGTCGGTGAATACATACATCGGCAGCGGAATGACTGTGGTGTCGGTGTTCTTCACGGTGTTCATGAATTTCCTGGAACTGCTTGTGGCGTTTATACAGGCATTTGTGTTTACTATACTGTCGTCGGTGTTCATCGGTCTCTCAAGGCCCGAGCACCACGGATGAGAATAAATGATTTGTTTTATAACTTTAAATATTGTATTTATGTTTTTGACCGTTTTATTACAAGCTGCTGCCGGTGCAAGTATAGCGAAGGCTGTTGCAGCTATCTCTGCAAGTATTGCAGTCATTGGTGCATCGTTGGGAATAAGCCGTATCGGTAGCACTGCGGTAGAGTCTATCGCACGTCAGCCCGAGGCTGCCGGCTCAATACGTTCAAGTATGATTCTTGCAGGTGCCCTCATTGAGGGTGTGGCAATGTTTGCCATCGTTGTCTGCTTCCTTGTACTCTTTGTGTAATATAAAACTGTAAAGGATGTCGTTGTTATTGCCCGATGCAGGTCTGCTCTTCTGGATGCTCTTGGCGTTCGGAATAGTCTTCTTCATCCTGTACAAATACGGTTTTCCTGTTATCACCGGTATGATTGATGAACGCAAGAGGTTCATCGATGACTCCCTGCGCAATGCAAAGGAGGCTAATGAAAAGCTTGCAAATATAAAGCAGGAGAGCGAGGCTATTCTCAAGGCTGCATACGACGAACAGACACGTATACTCCGCGAGGCGGCTCAGATTCGTGAACAGATTATAAATGAGGCGTGTATAAAGGCCGGTGACGAAGGCGAAAAGATGCTTGCCGAGGTGCGCACTCTCATACAGCACGAAAAGGAGAATGCTGTGCGCGAGATACGTGCACAGGTGGCAGAACTCTCTATCTCTATAGCCGAGAAGGTGATACGCAAAGAACTCTCGACCGACGCACAACAGCAGGAGTATACAAGGATACTTGTTGATGAGGTTGTAGAAGCTCAAGATAAAGAAAAATGAATACAGGAGTAATATCTACACGTTATGCAGCCGCTCTTCTCGAGTATGCCCGGGAGCAGGGCGCCGAGGATGCCGTATATGAGAATATGCGTCAGCTCATCGCCACGCTTGGCTGCGTCAAGGATTTTATGCCTGTACTTTGTAATCCCACACTCGGCTCCGAGGAACGTGTCGGGCTTATCTGTTCGGCCGTAGCTCCGTCGGCAGTGTTCCGCCGTTTTGCACAGCTTGTTGTCAAGGAGGAACGTGAGGATATGCTGCTGTTCATAGCACATGCATATCTCTCGCTCTACCGCAAGGCAAAGAATATACGTGCCGTGAAACTTACTGCTGCCGTGCCAGTCGATGAGGAACTGGAAGAGGGCGTGAGGCGTATGCTTGCAGGTGAGAATAATGCAGGAGTGGAGATTGAAAGCATTGTCGACGAATCGCTGATCGGTGGTTTCATAATGGAAGTGGACTCTTTACGTCTTGATGCGAGTGTGCAGGGACAGTTGCGTGAGATAAGAAAACAATTAGTAAAACCAAACAGAAAACTTGTCTGATGAATATTAAACCGAGTGAAGTCTCAAAAGTGTTGCTTGAACAGCTCAGGGGAATCAAGGACAACATGAGATATGAAGAGGTCGGCACCGTGTTGCAGGTGAGCGACGGTGTTGTCCGTATATACGGTCTTTACAATGCCGAGGCTGACGAGTTGCTTGAATTCGACAACGGGATAAAGGCTATCGTCATGAACCTGGAAGAGGACAATGTGGGAGCAATCCTTCTTGGACCGACCGACAAGATCAAGGAGGGAATGACGGTAAAACGTACCGGACGCATCGCATCCATCGATGTGGGTGATGCAATGGTGGGGCGTGTCATAACCCCATTGGGTGAGCCTCTTGACGGCATGGGAGATATCGGTGGCGAGAGGTTCGAGATGCCTCTTGACCGAAAGGCTCCGGGAGTCATCTTCCGCCAGCCTGTGGCTGAGCCCTTGCAGACGGGACTCAAGTCAATAGACTCGATGATACCTATCGGACGAGGACAACGAGAGCTCATCATCGGCGACCGTCAGACGGGCAAGACGGCAATAGCCATAGATACCATAATTAACCAGCGTTCGGCATACGAGGCAGGCAAACCTGTCTTCTGTATTTATGTGGCTATCGGCCAGAAGGGTTCTACTGTGGCTTCCATCGTGAGTACTTTGCGCCAGCATGGTGCAATGGACTATACAACTGTTGTTGTAGCTACAGCAGCCGACACGGCTGCATTGCAGTATTATGCTCCCATGGCAGGTGCTGCTATAGGAGAGTATTTCCGCGATACAGGCCGTCATGCTCTTGTGGTGTGCAGGCTGTCGCCTATCGCGAGGTGTCGCTTATCCTGCGCCGTCCGTCGGGCCGTGAGGCATATCCGGGTGATGTCTTCTATCTACATTCGCGTCTGCTTGAACGTGCAGCGAAAATCATTGACCAACAGGAGGTCGCGGAGAAAATGAATGACCTGCCGCCAAGCCTTATAGGCAAGGTCAAAGGGGGCGGTTCATTGACAGCACTACCGATAATAGAGACCCAGGCCGGTGACGTGTCGGCATATATTCCTACAAATGTAATTTCCATCACTGACGGACAGATATACCTTGAGAGTGACCTTTTCAATCAGGGCTTCCGTCCTGCTGTAAATGTCGGAATTTCGGTATCGCGTGTGGGC
>RHMF01001482.1_pt1 | contig 10730 bp, 10 predicted proteins | sample 5365151 | NCBI WGS metagenome assembly RHMF01 (sample SAMN10266501, study PRJNA497801) | feces metagenome | isolation source: feces | host: Bos taurus | place: China: Prairie of Fairy Mountain | collected 2017-08-14 | reverse complement strand
CTGTAAGGAAGTATATGTCCGATTATGTGCCTTTGGAGTGGAAGGACAGCCTGAAGACATCTTCGCTGCCTGAAAATTGGGATCAGTTGGTGCGACTGGTGGAGAACGATACTGTCTTGAGCCGCGAGACTCGTCGTAAGATAGCGGCGATGGTCGCCGGAATGGATGGAGGACTTGATGCGGTTGAGGAAAGCCTTAGCGCAATGCCGGAGTACAGGTATCTGAGGGAGAAGATCTATCCTAAACTGCGAAATGTGAGTTTCTATTTCCATCTGCACAGGGTGGATATGGCTCAGGATACAGTTTATACCAAGGAACTTGATACTGTCTATATGGACGGAATACTCGCCTTGCAGAATATGGATTATAAGAAGGCGGTCACGGCCCTGAGGCCATATGACGATTATAATGCGGCTCTGGCCTTTGTCTGTGCCGACTATAATCATTCTGCCCTTGATGTGCTTGGCAGACTGGATGATACTGACCCGCGTGTGTGCTATCTGAAGGCCATGGTGCTTTCGAGGCTTGAGCAATTCGAAGCGGCTTCCCGCTACTTTGATCTTGCTGTGGCTTATGACCCGCGAATGCAACATAGGGCTAATCTGGATCCCGAGATGTATGAAATTTTAGAATATAGACAAAAGAAAGATTTATGAAGATGATATATGCTTTGTTGAGGTGCTTGGCTGTACTCCTGTTGGCTTCGTTGTCAGCCTGCTCCATCAAGGAGGACAGGACTGTGTGCCCGTGCAGACTCGTTATGGATTTCTCGAAAATAGATACCCTTGATGTCAGATCAGTTCGCACTTTGCTTGCTGATGGGGAAACAGTGATTTCAAGTTCATCGTATGAGGCAGAAGATTTTATGCCGGAACTGGCCCTGGATGTGCCTAGATCCAAGATTGCGATTAATGTCTATGCTGGAGCAGACCATGGATGCGTCTTAGAGAATGGCCTTCAGATACCGCTTGGACAGGACTGTCCTGAACTTTATATGCATTCATCTCTTGTCGATGCAGAAGGGGAGTCTGCCTGCGAAAGGATAAGGCTGCATAAGAACTTCTGCCGTATGAGGATAGAGTTCGTTAATACTGAAGGCAGGACCTATGTCCTGCGCCTGAAGTCCAACGTCTGCGGCTATGATATGGGTGGAAGCCCTATGGAGGGCTCATTCGCATACGAGCCTCATATGTCGGACGGCAGGAACTGTGAAGTCAGATTGCCTAGGCAGATCGATTCCTCCCTGTCGATGGAGATAGATGATGGTACAGGTGTTCAGAAGGTCTTTTCCTTGGGAGGATATATTGCGGCGACAGGCTATGATTGGGCTGCCGAGGACCTTGCTGATATCGATATAGTCATAGACTGGTCTATGACAAGCATAAGATTGGGTGTGAAGGATTGGGAAAACGTTCACGAGTACGAAATAATGATGTAGAGGGCATTTTTTATTCATATTTTAAAAACATTTTGTATATTTGTGACCGCTTTATCAATGCCCATGTGGTGAAATGGTAGACACGCTCGTTTCAGGTGCGAGTGCTTCACGGCGTGTAGGTTCGACTCCTATCATGGGCACACCCTTTAAAACCAGAGATTTGCTTGAAATCTCTGGTTTTTTGCGTTAAATCGTCACTCTTGTTGATTATCTTTGCACAATGGAAAAACATAAGGTTCGCGACAGCGCGCCGGCAAATATTTGATCATATGAAAAGAAACTGTTTCGTCGTATTGATGTGCGCACTTCTCTGCGCTTGTACAACCGGAAATAAAGTAAATACAGAAAGGCCTGAGCTCAGATTCAAGGATGGTAAACTTAGAATAGCTCAGTTCACTGACGTTCATTGGGATGCAGAAGAGTCCTCAAGGGGAAGCGATGAACGTATACCTCAGATCATCAAGAGTGTAGTGGAGTCTCAGAAGCCTGATGTACTGGTGTTTACGGGAGACGTAGTGACAGGAACTCCGCTTGTGGAGGGCTGGCGTACGTTCATCGACCTTATGCACGAACTAGGACTTCCATATGCAGTGATGATGGGTAATCACGACCCGGAGGCAGGAGTGAGGTATGACTCTGAGGGCAAGACCATCTATTGGGAGACGCAACAGACACGTGATTCGATCTTCACCTATCTGGAGCAGTCTCCATTGTTCCTTGGTGAGAGAGGCCCGGCAGAACTTCAGGGAATGGGAAATTATTCTATACCTGTCCTTGCTTCCGACGGATCGGCTAAGGTGAAGTCAGTGCTGTACTGTATGGATTCGAACGATTATTCTACAGATCCTAGGATTGACGGTTATGGATGGCTTACTTATGAGCAGATCGGCTGGTATCGCCAGGAAAGCAAGGCTTATACAGCAATGAACGGCGGAACTCCGCTTCCTGCCCTTGCCTTTTTCCATATTCCTCTTCCAGAGTATCACCTTATCAAGGGTTTCGAAGATACTGTAGGCAACAGGGATGAAGAGGTCTGCAGCCCGTATATCAACACAGGTATGTTCGCTGCTATGTTCGAGATGCAGGATGTTATGTCGGTCTTTGTCGGTCACGACCATAACAATGACTATATAGGTCAGTATCACGGAATTGCCCTCGCTTATGGTAAGGCAACTGGTGTAGATACATATGGAGATATGACCAAGGGTGGCCGAATCATCGACCTATATGAGGAAGGTAGATATTTCGATACCTGGATCATCGATGAGCACGGTGTTAAGGCTGATGTATATTATTATCCATCAGCGATTTCGGATAATGACCTCCTGACTCATAAGATGCTTCCTTCGACAGATGTGAAGCCGGAAAAGAGGGGCGTTTCATATAAGTATTACGAGGGTATGTTCAAGAGCACTGCGGCTATGGCTGCAGAAGGAAAACTTGTGGAGCAGGGACAGATGCAGGCTTTGGACATTACTGCCGCACAGGTGAAGGACCATTTCGGCTATCAGTTCTCCTGCTGGCTTGACATTCCTGAGACGGGAGTCTACAAACTTATTCTTGGCTCTGATGATGGTGCGGTTGCAATCATAGATGGAAATCTAATCGTCGATAATGATGGTTCCCACAGTTATAGGGAAAAGTCAGGCAAGGCTTATCTTGAGAAGGGTTTCCACAAACTTGATGTAAATTATCTGGACTGGACTCACGGCCAGAAACTCAATCTGACTATAACAGGCAAGAGAATCAGTGCTTTAGAGGACGCTTTATATGTCCGATAAGGGTTGAAAACTCTTGAGTGTTCGGATGATTTTTGTAAATTTGCAGGTTGGTATGAAAGAAAAACTGCTCAGACTCAGCGCTATGCTGCTTGTCCTATGGTACTGCTTCAGTGTCATAGGTTTCAATGTGCATACCTGCAGAGCGAGCGGCCGTAGTTTCATCGCTACTTTTGTGAGCGGACTTTCCTGCTCCGATATCCATCCTGAACACTCTTGCGGACACGATCACTCATCTTGTGCATCGATGGAGACTCCATCTTGCTGCCAGGGACACGGTCATAGTCACGAAACTCCTTCGTGTTGTCACTCGGACCTGCCATCCTGCTGCTCTTCTCACGATGAAATGTCCTTTGAATGCCAGGACTGCTGCGACGATGACCATCTTGCACTTAAACTGACAGGCTGTGTCAGCGAGAAGGCCAATTCTATCGATCAGGTGCAGCAGATCTCAGTTCACTGTTTGTCAGATGTTCACGATTCTGTTCATACGGCCATGGCTCAAAGAGCCACCGGCCTTCTTCTCCCCGTCCGGGGATTGACTGTGCCTTGGGACTATCAGTCCCGTCTTGGCATATGGCGTATCTGATTGCCTTCTTCATAGATGATTCAGCCTTAAAGGCAGGAGAAATGAAGATGACAACAGATATTACATGAATATGAAGAAATACATTATAACACTTCTTGCAGTTATTGCTGCACTTCCCTCATTCGCCCAGGTAAAGGACAGTAAGGGAAATGTTATCGATACTACATCGATCTATGGTGAGCGTGCGGACAGTCTGGACGCTGCCGTCTTCGTTTCCCGTCAGTCGGGAAACTATCTTTCAAAAGGTAAGGAAATCCGTACAGAGGTGATCTCGGCTGCAGGACTCTGCAAAATGGCCTGCTGTAATCTTGCAGAGAGTTTCGAGAACTCGGCAAGTGTTACCGTGGGATACTCTGATGCGGTTACAGGAGCCCGTCAGATCCGTCTCCTCGGTCTCAGCGGCGTGTATACCCAGATGTTGGATGAGAATCGTCCGGTGATGCGTGGCCTTGCGGCTCCATTCGGACTTTCATATGTGCCTGGACAGTGGCTGGAGAGCATCCAGATCGCGAAGGGTGCTTCTTCCGTAATCAACGGAGTCGAGTCCATGACCGGACAGATCAATATGGAGCATAGGAAGCCGACAGATGAGAAGCCTCTTTTCATCAATGCCGCTCTTATGAGTGACACGAAGATGGATTTCAATATCGCCTCATCGCTTCAGATCGGCGAGAAATGGAGCACAGTCCTTCTCGGACACGTGTCAGGTAACGTCGCGGCTCACGATATGAACAACGACAGTTTCCTTGATGAGCCTCAGATGCTTCAACTGAACTTCGCTAACCGCTGGCTTTACATGGCTGATAACGGTATGCAGCTTCGTTTCGGTGTGAGAGCGCTTCAGGATCAGCGTCTTGGTGGTCAGGTACTTACAGATGAGGATGGTGAAAAGATCTATTATGACAAGGACAAGTATGTATGGAATCCTATGGATCCTGCATCAAAGATGAATCCGTGGGGATCTGACATCCTTAACCGTTCCATCAATGCATATGTGAAGTTGGGAATTCCTCTCAATGAGGACAACTCGCAGAACATCGCTATCGTAGGAGATGTCAACTGCCAGAGCATGGACTCATATTTCGGCGCTACTTCATACGTTGCAGACCAGCGCTCGGGCTATTGTAACCTCCTGTATCAGAACCATATGAACGAGAATCATAAGTTCACTTTGGGAGCAAGCATGTCATATGACAGATATATTGAGGATTTCGCAAGGAGCATCTGGTTCAATGCACTTCCTAACCAGGTGAACAAGACAGGTATCGTTACAAATCTCTCGGATGCCGGAATCTTCGGAGAGTATACCTTCCACGCTGGAGACAAGTTCTCTTCAATCGTTGGACTCAGAGGTGACTGGTACAAGAAGACAGGTTCGAAAGTTGTAGGCAAGTTCTCGCCAAGACTTACCCTCAAGTATACTCCGGTTGAGGAAATCGTCATCAGAGCAAATGGAGGACGTGGTGTGAGATATGCAACTCCTCTTATCGACAACATCGGAGTATTCTCGACCGGCAAACTCTTCACAGGTGCGTATAACGACCACATCCTTGAGGATGCCTGGACAGTAGGTGGAAACGTTACATATTATTTCCCTATCGGAGCAACATCAAACACTTACCTCAGCTTCGATTATTTCAGAACCCAGTTCGCTCAGCAGATGGTAGTGGATTATGAGCGTTTCGCCAATACAATCGACTTCTACGCTCTTGATGGAAAGCGTTCATATACAGATAATTATCAGTTGGATTTCTCTATCGATCCTGTAGAGCGCTTCAACATCACTGTGACCTGCCGTTACACTGATGCCAAGATCGAACTCGCAGGCCAGGGCCTTGTAGAGAAACCGATGACAAGTCGTTTCAAGGGAGTCCTCAATCTCCAGTACGCTACAAGGATGAGCAAGTGGACCTTTGACTTCACCGCTTCGTTAAATGGCTCTTGCAGAGTTTATGACTTCATGAAGGTCCTCAAGGGAGAAGACGGAAATCTCCTTTATCCAGGCGGCCGTACCCCTGTCTATCCTATGCTCTACGCACAGGTCACAAGAAAACTCAGGACAGTGGATATCTATCTTGGAGCGGAGAACCTCACCAACTTCAAGCAGGCTCCTGCGATCATCGGAACAAAGGGTACAGACGGATTCGTCAATCCGCGTATCCCGACTTTCGACGCAAGTGCCATCTGGGGTCCTCTTATGGGCATAAAGGCTCATGTCGGCCTCCGTTTCACCCTTTGGAAGAAAGCTTAAAAATACTAAATTTGCATAATTATGAAAAAGACACTTACACTCATCATAGCGGTCCTTATGACTGCTTCGTTCACATCAGTCTTCGCGGCTGATTCGCAGAACGCAACACAGACAGAACTTACACAGGCCAAGAAAAAGAAGGCTGAGGTCAAGGAAGTTACCTTCAAGGTTCATCTTCACTGCGAGAAATGCGTAGCAAAGGTTATGGACAATATCAGCCGTGCAAAGGGCGTGAAGGACCTTCACGTATGCCTTGAGGACCAGATCGTTTCCATCAAGTACGACTCGGCAAAGACCAATGAGGCTACTTTGCAGGCGGCTATCGAGAAACTTGGCTATAAGGTACACGGAAAGGCAGAGCACGGCCACAACCACGCTCACTAAAATATATCCTGACAGGAAATTCATATAAAGACCATGTATACAATCGTATCCAAAGAAATGCTCACTCCGACAATCTGTCGAATGAAGGTGAAGGCTGAGCGTCTTGCAGCCGCCGCGCTTCCAGGACAGTTCCTTATTGTCAGAGCATCAGAAAACGGCGAGCGCATCCCATTGACTATCAGCGATTATGATAAGCAGGAGGGTACTGTGACAATCGTGACACAGCAGATCGGCGCATCTACATCAGTTATTTGTTCATACGAGGAGGGCGAGGCATTCGCCGATGTCGTAGGTCCTCTTGGCATTCCGTCTGATTTCACGGAGATGACTCCTGAGGAACTCGCAGGTAAGAAATATATCTTCATAGCGGGAGGCGTAGGAACGGCACCGGTGTATCCGCAGGTGAAATGGCTCCATGAAAGGGGAGTCGCTGTGGATGTAATCATAGGAGCCAAGACAAAGGACCTTCTCATCTATGAGGAGGAGATGGCTGCCGTATGTGACAACCTCTATATCTGTACAGATGACGGATCGGTAGGCTTCAAGGGCCTCGTGACAGCAATGCTTGAGAAACTTGTTCTCGAGGAGGGTAAGAAATATGACCAGGCTGTCGCTATCGGACCTATGATAATGATGAAGTTCGCGACCCTTACAGCAAAGAAACTTGAACTTCCTATCATCGTCAGCCTCAATACCTTGATGGTGGACGGAACAGGAATGTGCGGAGCCTGCCGTGTGACAGTTGCCGGCAAGACTCGTTTCGCTTGCGTAGAGGGACCTGAGTTCAATGGATATGATGTTGATTTTGATGAGGCTATGCGCCGTCAGCGAATGTATAAGGCTGAGGAGCAGGAGGCTGATCATAAATGTAAGATAGGGAGGGGCAGATAATGGCTAACAAGATACCAAGAGTACCGGTAAGGGAGCAGGATCCTAAGGTACGTGCAGGCAATTTTGAAGAAGTATGCTACGGATATGATGCAGCCGAGGCACAGCTTGAGGCAAGCAGATGCCTTAACTGCAAGAATCCTCGTTGTGTGGCAGCCTGCCCTGTAAACATCAGCATACCTGAGTTCATATCTCACGCTGCTGCAGGTGATTTCGCATCTGCCGCTTCTGTGATTGCAAAGGATTCTTCACTTCCGGCAATCTGCGGCCGTGTATGTCCGCAGGAGACTCAGTGCGAAGGCAGCTGTATCCTTGGAATCAAGGGTGAGCCTGTGGCAATCGGAAAACTTGAGCGCTTTGTGGCAGACTGGAGCAGAGATAACGGTGGTGTAAAGGTAGATGCGGCTCCTGCAAACGGTCACAAGGTGGCTGTGGTAGGTAGCGGTCCTGCAGGTCTTGCCTGCGCAAGCGACCTTGCGAAACTCGGTTATGAAGTGACTATCTTCGAGGCTCTTCACCGTCCTGGTGGAGTGCTTGAATATGGAATTCCTGAGTTCAGACTTCCTAAAGACAAGGTTGTCGCTGCTGAAATCAATGAGGTGAGGGCACTTGGCGTGAAGATCGAGACAAATGTCGTTGTCGGCAGAACAGTGACAATCGATTCCCTCCTTGATGAAGAGGGCTTCTCTGCAGTGTTCATCGGCTCCGGCGCAGGACTTCCTAAGTTCATGAACATTCCTGGTGAAAACCTTAACGGAGTCTTCTCTGCAAATGAGTTCCTTACCAGAAATAACCTTATGAAGGCATACAGGGAGGATTATATGACTCCTATCCATACCGGAGACAAGGTCGTAGTCGTAGGTGGTGGTAATGTGGCTATGGATGCTGCACGTACAGCACTTCGCCTTGGAGCAGAGACTACGATCGTTTACCGTCGTACAGAGAACGAACTTCCTGCACGTCGCGAGGAGGTTCATCACGCAAAGGAGGAAGGCGTTCAGTTCGCAATGCTTACCAACCCTATAGAGGTTCTCGGTGACGAGAAAGGCTGGGTGCGTGCAATCAAGTGTATCCGTATGGAACTCGGAGATCCGGATGAGAGCGGAAGACGTAGCCCTGTGGCTGTTCCAGGCTCAGAGTTTGAGATTGAGACAGATACAGTGATCATGTCACTCGGAACATCTCCTAACCCGCTTATCGCAAGAACAACAGCAGGACTTGAGACAAACAGAAGAGGATGCCTTGTTGCAGATGAGGCTGGTGCGACCACAAGAGAAGGTGTATTCGCAGGCGGTGATGCCGTTACCGGTGCTGCAACCGTGATCCTGGCTATGGGAGCGGGCAGAAAGGCTGCTGCTGCCATCCACGAATACGTGACATCTAAGTAATTCCATGATAAGAAGAGGATTGATATCGCTTATGGCTGTCCTTCTTGCCGTATCTTGCGGCAGGAAGGATAATGCCGGTACTCCTTATATCCTGTATGAAATACACGGTGAGGTAAGGGATGCCGATGGAAATCCGCTTCATAGAATTAAGGTGAGGTCCGGTTCTTCGGAATCAGTCGAGACTTCTGTCAATGGAGTCTTTGTGGTATACGGAAAGTCGGCTCCTGTCGCATCTGCAGTCGTTGATGTTGTCTGTGAGGATGTTGACGGCGAAAGCAGTGGTGGTTCCTTTATGAAAACTACCCAACCTGTGCAACTCAAGTTGAGGTCTGCTGGAAACGGTAATAATAAAGGCAATTACTTTGCCTCCGGAGTCCAGATCACAATGGTGGCAAAGAATGAAGGACTTCAGGGGGATGGATCAGGACCTACTCCTTATTAATCCTTAAAGACATAGTCGGAAGCAGGGCTATAAGATAACCGATCACGGCAACTCCGCCGGCGGTAAGAAGAATGTCCTGCAATGAAAGAATGATAGGATATGCCTGGACAACAAAATGTCCGGGCATTTTTATGAATCCGAAATACTGCTGAGCAAGAGCAAAGGCGATTCCAAGCACAAGACCCACAGCCATACCGCTCAGTGAAATGAACCAGCCCTCAAGTACGAAGATCCTTCTGACCAGTTTCTCCGGTGCGCCCAGGCTTCTGAGTGTGCCTATGTCGGATTTCTTCTCGATGATGAGCATGGAGAGGCTACCGAAGATGTTGAAGGCGATGATGATGATCACGAAGATGAGTATCATGAAGATAGCAGCCTTCTCATATTTCATCATCTTGTAAAGCGACTCGTTCTGCTGGAATCTGTCCCTGACCTTGAACCCGCTTCCTAATTTAGAGGAAATCTCCTCCTGAAGACGTCGTATCTCCTTTTTATCAGTCCCTTCTGCCACTCTGATCTCCACTGCAGAGACCTCATTGCTGTACTCGAGCAACTCCCTCATCTGTTCTATAGGAAGGATGATCAGTTCGGTGTCGATGTCGTTGCTGATGGCGAATGTGCACGACGGCCATACCTTGATGGCCTCTATCGATGCCATAGGGTTCGCTGCGGAAAGTTTCCTGGTCCTCGCAGGATAGTAGATCTCGATCGGAGCGACAAAGCGTGGGCTCAAGCCAAGTTCATAGGCGAGTACGCTGCCCACCGCTGCCAAAGGTATGTCTCCTCTGTGCAGAGTGAAGTTTCCTTCCACAAGATGATTCCTTACAGGGGATTCCTCCTCATAGATCCAGTCCACTCCCTTGGCCTTGGCAAGGCTCTGTTTTCCGTCATAACTTATGAAGACCTGCTCTTCAAGCACACAGCACATACTTTCCACTGACGACTGCTCATATATCCAGTCATAGGTCTCTCCTTCAGGAACAAAGACCTTTCCTTCTGCAGGGCTTATCATAAGATCGGGCTCGACATTGCTCATCATTGACTTGATGAGCGAGTCGAACCCGTTATAAATAGATAGTATTATAATCAGTGCGGCTGTTCCTATAGCCATACCGATTGCACTTATCGCAGAAATTATGTTGATCACATTGTGTGATTTCTTGGCGATAAGGTATCTCTTGGCTATGAAGGGAGCCAGTTTCATTATTTCTTAAGCAGTTCCTCGATATGCTCTACATAATCAAGTGAACTGTCAAGGAAGAATGCAATCTCCGGAACGATTCGCAACTGCTTTCCGACCTTGTTGCCGAGTTCGCCACGAAGTGGTCTTGCGTTCTCCTCCAATGTTCCCATGACAGCCTCAGCCTTGTCCGAAGGGAATACGCTCACATAGATCTTTGCGACAGAAAGGTCCGGGCTGATCTTCACGCCGCTGACAGATACCATCGCGCCGCCGAATGCCGCCATTCCCTTGCTGCGGATGATCTCCGCCATATGCTTCTGTATTTCCTTCGCAACCTTAAGCTGCCTGGTGCTTTCAGTGTTTTTCTCCATTATAGGTCAGTATGAAAT
>RHMF01001481.1_pt1 | contig 10735 bp, 9 predicted proteins | sample 5365151 | NCBI WGS metagenome assembly RHMF01 (sample SAMN10266501, study PRJNA497801) | feces metagenome | isolation source: feces | host: Bos taurus | place: China: Prairie of Fairy Mountain | collected 2017-08-14 | reverse complement strand
GCGTTTGTCGCGTGTGGCGACTATCGTTAAGGGTTGGAATGGCAATAGTAGCGTACCTCGTATAGAGCGTGATTTGGCTCTTGAGGAGTTACGACATATATATGACGAGATTTTGGACTATACTCCCGAGGAGAGGGAGGAGTGCGTGGAGGAGAATGCCGATAGCGCGGAGCGTGAGGAGCGTGCGGTGGTGACCGTAGCCCCAATCGCGGAGAGCATCGCCGATGTTGTAGATGATTTCGACGATGCACTCGATATCGATGCCTTGTTGGGTATTGGTGTCGAGGAGGAGAGCGCACCTTTGCAGGAGGAGAGCGTTGCTGAAGCGGAGGAAACTCCAAAGGAGGAGGTCGTAGAGGAGTCTATGGTTGAGGTTGCCCAGGAGATTGTAGTAGAGTCGGAGCCTGAAATCGTTGCAGAGCCAGAGTCAAAGTCAGAGTCTGTCGAGGAGCCCGTTGCGGAGCCAGAGGTTGAAGTGAGTGCTGACGCAGAAGCAGAAGCAGAAGCAGAAGCGGAGGATGGCACTTCTTCGGGTGCGTTGTTCAACTTGGATGATATTCCAGTTCGTGCGAAGCGTGGCCGTAAGATGGTGCAGCTATATAGCGATAACTTCACATCGCGCGTTGTAACTGCGCCGAAGGAGGATGACGAGGCTGAGAACGAGGCGGAAGCCGAGGAGATAGCCGAGCCTGTACAGCCCGCTGTTGAGCGTGTTGTGGTTGAGGAGCAGAGCGCCGAGGAGCCAAAGTGCCTTGCCGATGTGTTGGGTGGTGGCGTTAAGACGTTGGCCGATGCTATGGCATCGAGCGATGAGCCTACAACACCTCTAAATCGTGTTACGGAGTTGCGTAAGGCTATTGGCCTAAACGATAAGTTCCTTCTTGTTCGTGACCTCTTTGGTGGCGATGTGGAGCGTTACGAGGCTACGATTGACACCCTCGATGAGTTTGAGGATTTGGATGAGTGTATGATATACATCGTCGAGAACTTCCGCTGGAATCCCGACTCGGAGGCTGCACGACTAATCGTCTCGTTGTTGGAGCGTAAACTTGCATAAACATAAGTCATTATGGCAAAACTATATGTAGTACCAACCCCTATTGGTAACCTCGAAGATATAACCCTCAGGGCTATAAATGTGCTCAAGGAGGTAGATTTTATCTTGGCCGAAGATACCCGCACTACGTCGCATCTTTTGCGCCATTTGGGTATCGAGAAGCCTATGCACTCGCACCATAAGTTCAACGAACACGCTACGGTAGGTCGTGTTGCGGAGGCTATTAACAACGGTCGTGATGTGGCTTTGGTATCCGATGCGGGTACTCCAGGTATCTCCGATCCAGGCTTCTTGCTCGTTAGAAAGTGCGTGGAGGAGGGTATCGAGGTTGTGACACTCCCTGGTGCTACGGCGCTTATCCCTGCCGTTGTGCAGAGTGGCTTTCCGTGTGATAGATTCTGCTTCGAGGGCTTTCTCCCGCAGAAGAAGGGACGTATGAAGCGCCTTCAGGAGCTTGCGCTGGAGCCACGTACGTTGGTGCTTTATGAGTCGCCATACCGCGTTGTGAAGTGCTTGGAGCAGCTTGCCGAGACCTTCGGTGAGGAGCGTCGTGTGGCGGTGGTGAGGGAGATAACCAAGAAGTTCGAGGAGACGGTGCGTGGCACTATCGCCGAGGCGTTGGAGCATTTCCGTAGCCACGAGCCAAAGGGTGAGTTTGTTATCGTTGTCGAGGGCTACGATCCAAAGCGCAAGAGTGCTTCGGATGACGAGGAGGATGACGAGTAAATAGAGATTTTATGGCAAGGTTAAGCGTAGTAATACTCAATTGGAACGGGCGCAAGCATCTGGAGCGTTATCTGCCAAGCGTTGTGGAGCATACCACAGGCGAGGCGGAGGTTGTCGTGGCAGACAACGGCTCTACGGATGATTCGCTGGCGTGGCTACGTCTTAACTATCCCGATATTCGAGTTGTTAGGCTCGATAGAAACTATGGCTTTGCGGGTGGCTATAACCGCGCGTTGAGCGAGATAGATAGCGAGTATTACCTGCTTTTGAACTCCGATGTGGAGGTTACAGCGGGGTGGTGGCAACCTTTGGTTGAGGTGCTGGATAGTGAGTCGGATGTTGCGGTTGTAGCGCCAAAGTTGTGCGCCGATAGCCACCGCGAGATGTTTGAGTATGCTGGTGCCGCGGGCGGCTTTATCGACTATCTCGGCTATCCATTCTGTCGCGGACGCATCCTCTCGGAGGTGGAGCGTGACGAGGGACAGTATGACGATAAGCGTGATATCTTCTGGGCAAGTGGTGCTGCTATGTGCTGCCGTAGTGAGGTCTTTCACGCCGTTGGAGGCTTCGACGATGACTTCTTTGCCCATATGGAGGAGATAGACTTGCAGTGGCGTATGCAGCTGGCGGGTTGGCGCATTTGTGTGGAGCCTCGCTCGAAGGTCTATCATTTGGGTGGTGGTACGCTGCCCCCATCTTCGATGAAGGTCTATCTAAATCACCGCAATAACCTTGCGATGTTGTATAAGTGCGCAACACCCTTGCAGCGCGTTGTGGTTGCTTTGGTGCGCCCATTTACCGATGGTGCGGAGGCGTTGGGTTATCTCCTTACGCTGCACCCTCACAAGGCGTGGGCAATTGTGCGTGCGTGGGGTAGGTTTATCGCGTGGCATAGGACTCTTGCGGTTAAGCGTAAGGCTGTGGAGCGAAAGAGAAAGGTAGAGCATATATATGGCTTTTCGATAGTATTGCGTTATCTCTTTGGAGCGCGAAGGTTTAAAAATATGATGTGATGAGAAGACTTATTATTATCCCGACATACAACGAGAAGGAGAATGTCACAAAGATGATTGACCGCCTTATGGCTATGCCCGAGGGCTTCGACCTTCTTATTGTTGACGATGGCTCGCCTGATGGCACTGCGAACCTTGTTCGCGAGGCGCAGACGCGTTATGGCGAACGTGTGGCGATGATAGAGCGTAGCGGTAAGTTAGGGCTTGGTACGGCATATATCGCGGGCTTTAAGTATGCCTTGGAGCGAGGCTACGACCGCATCTTCGAGATGGACTGCGACTTCTCGCATAACCCCGATGACCTACCTCGCTTGGATGCAATGCTTGAGAGTAAGTCGGTGGCTATCGGCTCGCGCTACTCACGTGGTGTGAATGTTGTGAATTGGCCTATGGGACGTCTACTAATGTCCTACTTCGCATCGAAGTATGTTCGTATCATCACCTGTATGCCTGTGGCTGATGCTACGGCGGGATTTGTGGGTTATCGTCGTGAGGTGCTGGAGGCTATCGACTTCGACCGTGTGGCGATGAATGGCTATGGCTTCCAGATAGAGATGAAGTATACGGCGTGGCGTCTTGGCTTCTCGATTGGCGAGGTGTCGATTATCTTCATAGACCGCGAGGAGGGAACATCAAAGATGTCATCAGGAATCTTCGGCGAGGCATTCTTCGGCGTGCTGAAGCTTCCGTTCAGAGATATTAAACGTAAATAATTGATAGATATATGGATATGAAAGAGGCAGAGTTGGCAACGGCGCGACTCTTGGAGGTTATGGATAGACTCCGTGCGGAGTGCCCTTGGGATAGGGAGCAGACGTTCGATAGCCTACGTAATAATACTATTGAGGAGACCTATGAGTTGGTGGATGCTATCACCGACAAAAATATGGAGGGCATCAAGGAGGAGCTTGGCGATTTGTTGCTTCACGTGGTCTTCTACTCGAAGATGGGCGACGAGGCTGGTGCGTTCAACTATGCCGATGTTGCTAATGGCGTGTGCGACAAACTTATCTACCGCCACCCTCACGTCTATGGCGATATTCACGCCGATACACCTGAGGAGGTGAAGCAGAATTGGGAGGCTTTGAAACTCCGCAAGAAGAAGCGTAAGAGTGGTGCGCTGGGTGGTGTGCCACAGTCGCTCCCTGCTATGGTTAAGGCGTTCCGCATTGGCGAGAAGGCTGCTGCAACGGGCTTCGATTGGCAGAAACGTGAGGATGTATGGGCAAAGGTGCGCGAGGAGCTTATGGAGATAGATGCCGAGATTGAGGCAAAAGACCAGGAGCATCTCACGGACGAGATAGGCGATTTGTTCTTCGCGCTTATCAACGCTTGCCGTTTGTATGGCATCGACCCCGAGGGTGCGTTGGAGCGTACAAATAAGAAGTTTATCCGTCGCTTTGGCTACGTGGAGCAGAAGGCCGAGGAGCTTGGCAAGAGCCTTCACGAGATGTCGCTCGAGGAGATGGATATGTATTGGGATGAGTGTAAACAACAGGAAAACAGATAATTAACAAAAAAAACTATGGCTTTGATTAGAAAGGTTCGTGGCTATATGCCCGAAATTGGTAACGATACGTGGGTGGCGGAGAATGCAACGATTCTTGGTAATGTCAAGATTGGCGAGAACTGCTCGATTTGGTACAACGCGGTGCTTCGTGGCGATGTAAATGCTATTACCATTGGTAATAACTCGAATATTCAGGATGGCGTGGTTATCCATACCCTCTACGATGGCTCGAAGAACCCTTCGCAGACACACATCGGCGACTTTGTATCGGTGGGCCACAACGCGGTTATTCACGGCGCGGTTATCGAGAATGACTGCCTTATCGGTATGGGTGCAACGATTCTTGATAATGCCGTAGTGGGTACGGGATGTATCGTAGCGGCAAACGCTCTCGTGCTTTCGAACCAGAAGCTCGAGCCAAACTCTGTATATGCAGGTGTGCCAGCCAAGAAGGTGAAGGATGTAACCCCAGAGCAGCGCGAGGAGATTATCAAGCGTACGGCACGCGACTATCGTGTATATGCCTCTTGGTACGAGGAGTAGAAAATCTTTAAAACAAATAGGGTGAACTGGAAAAATAGCATACTGCCCCACGTTGTCATTGCGTTGGCGTTGAGCCTTGTCATCAACTTTTCGTACCTTCTGGTGCCGATTATCACCGACCAGGGTGCGGGAGAGCGTGTGTATGACGTTGATGAGAGTCAACATAACGAAGGTGTGTTGCATCTCTCGAGAGATATGCACGGATATATCGTCTGCGACTGTGAGATGCGCGATAGTACTTATGTCACAGCGTGGCAGGTGAGGACTATGAAGTTGCAGGATGGCGACACGCTGACCTTCACAACTCGCGAGCCTCGAGATATTCCCGAGAATATTATGGGTGCGCATCCTCGTCTTGATAATGTTGTGATGCGTAACGGCGAGGCCTTCTCGCTCGATATGATTTACGACCGCCCAAGTCGTACTGTGGAGTTTGTGTGGCAGATTGCCTACTATGCTTTGCTATCGTTCTTGCTCATCTATATCTTTGTGGCGCTCCGCGCGAGTGCAAAGTCCTTGGCGGCGTACTACCTTCAGGTTACTACGTTGGCGATATTGGTGACGGGTGTTGCGATATACTTCGCCCCTGTTATGGCGTTCAAGGATGGTATGATGCGTATCGTATTCTTCTTCGACAGCCATCTTCGCGATAATGTCTATCTGGTGGTACTCACCAAGACGCTCTTTATGTTGGTTGTGTCGGCACTCTACTCCTATATATATACCCTTATGCAGCAGCGTCAGATGATGGTTGTGGAGAATGAGCGCCTTAAGACCGAGAATCTCTCGACGCGCTACAATATGCTTGTCGGACAGATAAACCCACACTTCTTCTTCAACTCCCTAAACTCGCTCTCGATGTTGGTGCGCGAGAGGGATGAGAAGCGTGCGTTGGAGTATATTGAGCAGCTCTCGTATACCTTCCGCTATATCATCCAGAATGGTCAGTCGGAGGAGACAACGCTTAAGGATGAGATGGCCTTCGCCGAGGCATACATATATTTATTTAAGATACGCTATGCCGATAAGCTCTTCTTCGACATCGACATCGACCCGATGTATGAGAATTGGACGCTGCCTGCGTTGTCGCTGCAACCGCTTATTGGTAATGCAGTGAAGCATAATAGCATCACGACGAAGAACCCGCTACACGTTGCAATTCGCGTTAGAGATGGTGTGCTGGAGGTTGAGAATCCGAAGCATCCGAAGCTCGATGTGGAGCCATCTACGGGCATAGGTCTTGAGAATCTTCGTAGCAGATGGCAGATTGTTACGGGCCGCGATATAGAGATTATTGACGAGCAGGGACGCTTTATGGTGCGTTTGCCACTCCAGAAAAAGTAGTACGTTATGAGAAGAGTTATAATCGTTGAGGATGAGACTGCTGCGGCGGTGAACTTGCGCAGTATGCTTACGTCTATAGAGCCAGATATCGAGGTTGTCGATGTGTTGGAGTCGGTCGAGGAGTCGGTGGCTTGCTTCGCGAAGGGCGTTGAGGCAGATGTGGTCTTTATGGATATCCACCTTGCCGATGGCGAGTCGTTCCGTATCTTCCAGAGTGTCGATGTCAATATCCCGATTATCTTTACGACGGCTTACGATGAGTATGCGCTTCAGGCCTTTAAGGTAAATAGCATCGACTATCTCCTTAAGCCATTCAAGGAGGAGGAGCTTCGTCGTGCGCTTGAGAAACTCGACAGACTAACCGCTTCGGAGCGCTCGGCGCAGCAGGATAATCGCGAGAAGATGGTGCGTGAGGTGCAGGGCGAGGCGGTGCAGACTCTGCTTCTACGATATAAGGATAAGTTGATTCCCGTTACGGCTGATGATGTGGCGTTCTTCTACACCTCGGAGGAGCGTGTTACGGTTACTACGCTCAAGGGCGACACCTATCCTGTGGATAAGACTCTCGAGTCGCTAAGCCAGCAGCTATCGTCGGAGCGTTTCTTCCGTGCAAATCGCCAGTTTATTGTCTCACGTCGCGCTGTGAAGGATATCGCAGTGTGGTTCGGAAGCCGCTTGGCACTTAACCTGACGCTCGAAACTCCCGAGAGAATCATCATCTCGAAGGCTCGAGTGCCTGAATTTAAGAGTTGGCTGCAGTCAGTTCACACCGACTAAATACCGCTTCAACCGCCACAATGGTCGTTTGGCCGAGAGGTTAGGAGCAAATCGTAGATATGGGTTGTACCTTTGTACTAAGAAAACAGAGGTATAACCCATAAAATTTACTATTATGAAAAAGATTATGTTCTTAGCTCTTATGCTATCGGTGATGGCAGTAGCTTCAGCTTCAGCAAATGATTCAGCTCGTAGACCTTCAGGCGCAATGTTTGGCATTGGTAATGGCGGAGCTTTCGTAGCAATAAATGTAGGTAAGCCTTCAGGCCCTGGCTTCCACGGAGAGTATCGCGGTGAGTGCCCAGGACACCACGGGGATAAGTATCACAAGGGCGAATGTCGTAGCTGTGAGAAGCACGCAAAGAAGATTCGCGAGTGCAAGAGGTGCAAGGGTAACAAGAAGTGTGATTATCACAAGGGTAACGGCGGAAGACCTCACCCGGGCTTCGGTAACCCACACCGCCCAGGTACTCCTCCACCTCCTCCAGCACCACGTCGCTGGTAGCGAGTAGGTGAATGTAGATGATAAAAGTGAAGGGTTTGCCCTTCACTTTTTTATTATTTGTGCGGTTGACCGCCCAATTTTGGCGTTTCACCCCCCAAAGTGTAGCGAAATATGAAAAAAAATATTATTTTCGCAGAGCGAAAAGTACTTATATTGTAATAACAGAAAATAGATATATGGTAAGAAGATTTTTAGCTCTGCTTGTTATGCTCTGCATAGCAATCCCTGCGATGGCACAAAGTGTCAAGATAACTGCAAAGATTGTTGACGCCGAGACCAAAGAGGGTATCATCGGTGCGATTATGGAGGTCATCGACCCTAAAACCGATAAGCGTCGCCACTCGGTGTCGGGCGCTCAAGGTGCTACGACAGTTACGGGTGTTACGCCTGGTGAGTATGAGGTGACCATTGCGTTTATTGGTTATACGACAATCTCGCAGAGTGTTAGTGTTGCGAAGACAAACGTAGACCTTGGTGTTGTGGAGCTAAAGCCTGAGGCCGTAGCTATTGATATGGTTGTCAAGGAGGTGCAGGCGTTGCGTACCTCGCAGAATGGCGATACCGTAGCCTACAACGCTGCGGCGTTTAAGGTAGCTTCGGATGCCGATGTTGAGGGCCTCTTGAAGAAGATGCCTGGTATCACAATCTCGAATGGTCAGGTAGAGGCTCAGGGTGAGCAGGTCAAGAAAATCTTCGTTGACGGTAAGGAGTTCTTTGGCGAGGATGTATCTACGGCGTTGATCTCTCTGCCAGCGCAGGCCGTAGACCGTATCGAGGTATTCAATAAGCTCTCGGATAATGCCGAGTTCTCGGGTATGGACGATGGCGAGGGATATAAGGCTATCAATATCGTAACCCACTCGAATATGCGTCAGGGTGTCTTTGGTAAGCTCTATGGTGGCTATGGATATCAGCCTGATGTAGATGGCTCGCCTGCGGAGTTCCAGTTCCAAAATCCTGATGTGTATCAGCCAGAGGTTGAGGGCGTTACATCACACCATAAGTTCAACCTCGGAGGTAACGTAAACATCTTCCAAGGTTCGAGCCGTGTGTCGGTTATTGGCCTTTTCAACAACGTTAACCAGCAGAACTTCTCGTTCGAGGATATCCTTGGTGTCACAGGTGGTGGCGGCGGTATGGGCCCCGGCCGTGGCGTAGGTCGATATATGGTGCGCCCACAGAGTGGTGTGGCACGTGTAGGCTCTATCGGTGTTCAGTACTCTGATTCGTGGGGTAAGGATGATAAGGTTAAGTTGAACGGTTCGTACTTCTATAACGATACCAAGACTCGCAATAAGAGTCTTCTTGAGAAGTGGTATGAGGCACCATCGCCTGAGGATCATCTTATTCAGGAGGGTGAGTCGGAGACTCATAACTTCAACCACCGTCTTAATCTTCGTCTTGACTGGAAGATTAACGAGAATATGTCGCTTATGTCGCGCACGAACTTTAGTGTTCAGGGCAATGACCCTTATAGCCAGCAGTATGGCGAGCTTTCGGGTGAGAGTGCCGAGATTAAAGGCCTTGAGTATGAGATGATTCACAACGGCTCGGAGGGTTCGTCGCGTGCATATCGCTTCAGCGAGTTCTTGCAGTATCGCGTGAAGATTGGCAAGCCAGGTCGTACAATCACTGTTGATGGCCGCTACTCTACACGTCAGACTCCAGAGTCGTGGACCAATAGCTACTCTATCCGTAAGGCGGGTGAGCCAGAGCAGTATATCGCATCTTATACTCCTCAGGGCCAGAATGATATGAGCGCAAATGTGACATATACCGAGCCTGTGTCGCAGAACTCACAGGTGAGCCTTCAGTATCGCTTCGACTACGAGGATCAGGAGATTGATAAGCGTTCGTATATCACGGGTGATGACTATGTGATTGCCGGAGAGCCTGATGTGCAGCTCTCGTCGCTTACCACAAGCACAAATATGGAGCATCGCGTAGGCCCAGGTTTCCGCTACTCAAAGCAGCGTAACACCTTCATTGCCAATGTCTACTATCAGCACTCGATGCTCGATGCTATGAGCCGTGGTGAGAGTATCAAGCGCGACTACGACAACGTGACCTACTTCCTTATGGGTAATGTGGCGTTTAACCCACAGAACACTATTCGCGTATTCATAAGTTCATATACGCAGAACCCTGATGTGCGAAACTTGCAGGAGGTGCCCGACTTGACAAACGTGCAGTTTATCTCGGTGGGTAACAAGGACCTTCGCTCGTCATATACTCATCGTATCAACTTCCACTATACGCTCTCGAATATCGAGAAGGGACGTACCTTTATGTGGATGTTCTCAACACAGCTTACACAGGACTACATTGGTCAGTCGGTAATCTATAACCCAACTGCGGAGCAGATGCCTAACGTGCCATTGAACAGCGATGGTAACCCATACACTCCTCTTCAGTACTCTACGTACCAGAATATGGATGGTTATGCGTCGGTACGTACACACCTTAGCTATGGTTTCCCTATCAATCCTATTAAGTGTAACCTTAATGTTATGGCGGGTGTTAGCTGGTCACGTACCCCTTCGATGATTGACCAGAAGATTAACATCACCTCGAATATGGGCTACGATGCTATGCTCTCGCTCGGTAGTAATATCTCGGAGAATATAGACTTCACACTTCAGTGGAATGGCGCTTACAACGAGGCTCGTCAGTCGCTTGCAGGTCGTGGTGACTTCAACCAGTACTTCAACCACTCGGCATCAGGTACTCTAAAGTGGGTATTCTGGAAGGGCTTTACACTCACCGCAGCGGTGAACTACAACCAGTATATCGGCTTCACGGATAAGTACAACGAGGATTACCTAATCTGCAACGTATACCTCGGCAAGAAGCTCTTCAAAAATAAGCAGGGTGAGATTCTTGTAGGTGTCAACGACTTGCTAAATCAAAACTCGGCGTTCGCACGTACCGTAGGTAGTGGCTATACGCAGAATAGTTGGAATAGTGTCATTGGTCGCTACTTCACTGTTCAGTTCAACTATAACCTCCGTTTCTTCGGCAAAAACGGATCGAAGAATATCGACGATTACGAGGGTATGGGACAGCATAAGGGTATGAGTCACTTTGGTCCTCCTATGCGCCGATAACCCAGCGATATAGATAATTTTTGCGAATTCGAGACCCTTGGGATGTGGTATTACACCATCCCGAGGGTCTCTCTTTTGTAATATCGGCAATAAATTATTGCTGTTTGCCAAATTTTTTATTATCTTTGCGCGTTATGTATGTAATACATAAGT
>RHMF01004137.1_pt1 | contig 10736 bp, 7 predicted proteins | sample 5365151 | NCBI WGS metagenome assembly RHMF01 (sample SAMN10266501, study PRJNA497801) | feces metagenome | isolation source: feces | host: Bos taurus | place: China: Prairie of Fairy Mountain | collected 2017-08-14 | reverse complement strand
GCGGCCGCCGATGATGGCGATGGTGGCGGGCACAGCGCCGTTGTCACGGATGATCTGCTCCACAGCCAGAGCGGTTTCCACGTTCTGGGGGTAGGGCATGCCATGGGAGATGATGGTGGATTCCAGCGCAACGACGGGCTTGCCGCCCGCAATGGCTTCAGCGACTTCGGGATTGACGTCCAGATACTTGTTCATGATCATTGGTATCACCTGTTCCTTTATTTTAAATTTTGTTTTGTGTACTTATGTATCCATCCGCTGGGCCAGGGCCTCGGCGGACATATTGGGATTGATGGTTTGCTCCGATTCCATGGCAATGGAGCCGGCGGCCAGACCCGCCCGGGCGCTCTCCCGCAGATCCAGGCCCTCCAGGAACGACCAGGTCAGGGCGGCCATGAAGGCATCGCCGCAGCCGGTGGTATTGACCATATTGCCGGGAATGTTTTTCAGCCAGTGGAATCCGCTTTCATCGGCGGCGAAGGCGCCGTCCGCGCCCAGAGAGATGAACAGCCGCTGCATACCCGTATCCAGCAGCGTTTTCGCTGCCTTTTCCAGATCCGCCTTGTTGCGGATGGGCACGCCGGAGAGCAGCTCCGCTTCCAGGCGGTTAGGCTTCAGGGTATGGATGCTGCCCAGGATATTCCGGAGCTTTTCCGCCTTGGTGGTGGAAACCGGGTCGATGAACAGCGGCGCGGGGCAGTTCCAGGCCAGCCATTCCAGGGATTCCTGGGGGATGTTGGTATCCGCCACCACCACCCGGGCATTCTGCAGCAGCCCCAGGTTTTCTGCCAGATATTCCGGGGTGATCTTCTCACAGATGGACATATCGGACACCGCCAGGGCCATCTCGCCCTGCTCATCGGTCAGGTAGAGGTATGTGGAAGTGGTGCCGCCGGGAACCTTCAGCGCATGGCTCAGATCGATTCCCAGGGACGCGCAGGAAGACACCACCTGCTGGCCGTGGAGATCATCGCCATAGGCCGCCAGCAGCCGCACATCGGCACCCAGCAGGCTTAGGTTATGGGCGATATTCCGGCCCACACCGCCTAAGGACACGCTGACCGCACCGGGATTGGAATCCGCCGCGATGAGGGGCGCGAAGGATCGGCCGCCGATGTCCACGTTGACACCGCCGATGACCACGGCATAGCTGCCGGAGCGCAGGACATAGCCTTTTCCGGCAATGTAGCCCTTTTTCGTCAGGTTGGAGATATGGACCGCCACCGAAGACCGGGCGATCCCCAGTTTATCCGCGATCTCCTGCTGCTGGATCATAGGCTCCGCCTCGATCAGCTGCAGAATTTCCCGTTCCCGCTGGGTCATAGCATCACTCCCTAAACACAAGTTTATTGTTGCATCACAAGTTTATTTTATAGGCAGATACTGCCTGTGTCAAGTATTTCCGCAAAAAGCTCCTGCTTTCGCAGGAGCTTTTTGACAGACTTATCGGGTGCCCTTGTCGTAGGGGATACCGGCAGCCTTGGGACCCTGGGACTTCTTGGAAGTGAAGGCCAGAACCACCAGGGAGATGATATAGGGCAGCATGTTGTAGACCACGCTGGGAATGTTCAGAGCAGCCAGGAAATCGAAGCCGGAGTACACATTGCCCAGAGCGCGGCAGCAGCCGAACAGCAGGGATGCCAGGGCGATCTTCAGGGGATGCCATGCGCCGAAGATCATAACGGCCATGGCCAGGAAACCGAAGCCGGCGACGCCGTTTTCAAACTTCCAGACGGAAACACCGGCGGTGATATAGACGATACCGCCCAGACCACCGAGCAATCCGGAGATCAGAACGCCGGCGTAGCGCATCTTGGCAACATTGATACCCACGGAGCCCGCAGCCTGGGGATGCTCACCGCAGGCACGCAGGCGCAGGCCGAACTTGGTCTTGTACAGCGCCACATAGGCACCCACCAGGCAAACAGCAGCAACCAGCATGAACCAGTTGAACTCGAAATCGCCCAGGCGAACCAGCAGCAGTTCCTTGGTGTGGGTGTAGGAAATGTCGGAGGACACGTCATTACCGCCGGACATGGCAGTGTTCATAGCCTTGACAGCCACGGTGGCAGCGGCGGTGGCCAGCATGTTCATGGCAGTACCGGTAATGGTCTGGTCAGCCTTGAAATTGATGGCAGCCACAGCCAGCAGCAGGGAGAAGAGCATGCCGAACAGGGCGGAAACCACCACAGTGGCCAGCACCATCACCAGGGGGCTGGTGGTGGCAGGCAGGAACTTCAGCATCAGAGCGCCGCCCAGGGCGCCGATGACCATGATGCCTTCCAGGCCGATGTTGATAACGCCGGAGCGCTCAGCAAAGCAGCCGCCCAGGGCAACCAGCATCAGAACGGATGCGAAGATCAGAGTGTATTGCAGCAGAAGAGTCATTAACCTTCGCCTCCTTCCTTGGTTTCAGCAGCCTTTGCGGCAGCGGCCTTCTTTTCCTCCTGCTTGCGCAGGAAATTGTTCATGAAGAACTTGAAGAATGCCACGAAGGCACACAGGTAGATGATCAGGGCGGAGATCAGAGAAGAGATCTGAGAACAGTAGACCTGCAGATCCACGTTGCCGCCGCCGAAGGTGATATACTGGATGAAGAATGCGGAGAGGATGCTGCCCAGGGGATTCAGACCGCCCAGGAAAGCAACGGCGATGCCGTTGAAGCCCATGGCAGGCACGGCGGCGATGGTGGTTTCCCACTCCTCGATGCCGGTGAGGTACAGCAGACCTGCGCCCATGCCGGCCAGCGCGCCGGAGATCAGCATGGTCAGGATGATGTTCCGGTTCTCCTTCATGCCAGCGTACTTGGCAGCGTTGTAGTTGTTGCCGGTGGCCTTCAGCTCGTAGCCGAACTTGGTCTTGTTCAGAACCACCCAGACGACCACAGCCATGAGAATGGCCAGAGGAATTGCCAGGGTGACGCTCTTTTCATTGTTGAAGAACTTGCCCAGGCCCAGGCTGGGGATCAGGGCTGCGGGGTTGGTACCCTGGAGGCCCTTGGTATAGGGAGAGGTGGGGCTCTTGACGGTACCCAGGATCAGGTTGGTCAGATACAGGGTAATCCAGTTGAGCATAATGCCGGAAATGACGATGTTCACATTGCACTTGGTCTTCAGGAAGCCGGCGATGGCGCCCAGCAGAGCACCGGCGGCCATGGACAGCAGCAGGCAGACATACCAGGGCATGTTCCAGGCCAGGGCGGCATACAGTGCGGCGCAGGCACCGGCGCAGTACTGACCGGCAGCACCGATATTGAACATGCCGACCTTATAGGCAAACAGAACAGCCAATGCGCACATGAGCAGGGGCACAGTACGGGTCAGGGTCTGGCCCAGGTACTTGATCTTCAGTGCGCCGGGATAGCGGAAGAAGCTCTTCATAACGGCGAAGATGGCTTCAAAGGCACCGCTGGGTTCGATGACCAGCAGCACCAGCCAGCCCACGATCAGACCGCCCAGGATGCACACCAGGGAGGCCAGCAGGGTCTGGAAGCCGTCCTGGCGGAGCAGGGAGGTTTTTTCTTTCTTCATTGCTTAGCCCTCCTTCTTTGCACCGGCCATGTAAAGGCCCAGCTCTTCCACAGTGGTGGTCTTGGGATCCAGCTCGCCCACGATCTCGCCTTCGTACATCACAAGGATCCGGTCGGAGACGGTCATAACTTCATCCAGCTCCAGGGAGACCAGCAGCACGGCCTTGCCGGCATCGCGCTGGGCAACGATCTGGCGGTGGATATACTCGATGGCGCCAACGTCCAGGCCGCGGGTGGGCTGCACATCAGCAGCTGGGGATCCTTGTCGATCTCACGGGCGATGATGGCCTTCTGCTGGTTACCGCCGGACATAGCGCGGGAAATGGTGATGGGGCCCTGGCCGGAGCGGACGTCATACTGCTCGATGAGGCGCTCGGCGTAGGTGCGGATATTCTTGCGGCGCAGGAAGCCGAACTTATTGGTGAATTCCGGCTCGAAATAGCGCTGCAGAACGATATTGTCCTCCAGGGTGTAGTCCAGCACCAGACCATGCTTGTGACGGTCCTCGGGGATGTGGGACATGCCCAGTAAGGAACGCTTGCGGATGGGGGCGGTGGTGATGTCATTGCCGCAGAGCTTGATGGTGCCGGCAGCAGCATTCTCCAGGCCGGAGATGCCGTAGACCAGTTCGGTCTGGCCGTTGCCGTCGATACCGGCGATACAGACGATCTCACCGGCGCGGACCTGGAAGGTCACGTCGTTGACCGCGTTCTTCTTGCTGACCTTGGAGGCCACGGTCAGGCCCTGGACATCCAGCACCACATCGGTGGGATTGGCGGGGACCTTCTGCACGGCAAATTCCACATCGCGGCCGACCATCATCCGGGACAGCTCGTCCTTGGAGGAGGTGGCGATGTCCACGGTGCCGATGTACTTGCCCTTGCGCAGGACGGAGCAGCGGTCGGCCACGGACATAATCTCGTTGAGCTTATGGGTGATAAAGAGGATGGACTTACCCTCGGCTGCCAGATTCTTCATAATCTGCAGCAGTTCCTCGATCTCCTGGGGAGTCAGGACGGCGGTAGGCTCGTCGAAGATCAGAATTTCGTTATCCCGGTAGAGCATCTTCAGAATTTCGGTACGCTGCTGCATACCCACGGAAATATCCTCGATGAGGGCATCGGGATTCACGTGCAGGCCGTACTTCTGGGACAAGGCCATAACCTTCTTCCGAGCCTTCTCTCTCTGCAGGATGCCATTCTTGGTGTCCTCCACGCCCAGGATGATATTGTCCAGGACGGAGAAGCACTCCACCAGCTTGAAGTGCTGGTGCACCATGCCGATGCCCAGTGCGTTGGCATCGTTGGGGTTGTTGATCTGAACGACCTCACCGTTCTTTTTGATGACGCCCTCTTCTGCCTGATACAGGCCGAACAGAACGCTCATGAGGGTAGACTTGCCGGCGCCGTTTTCGCCCAGCAGTGCATGGATCTCGCCCTGCTTCAGCTGCAGGGTAACGTTATCATTCGCGATGATACCGGGGAACTTCTTGGTAATGTTCACCATTTCGATCGCGTAAGCTGCGTTGCTCAATCCAATTACCTCCTTTTTTCGTAACTACCTTACCATTATACACGATACATTGGCAGATTTCAAACATAATCGCACGCGTTATGAAGTTTTTTCGAAGAATTTCATCGACTGAAGAAACAGCCCCGGTTTTGCAACCGGGGCTTTGGGTATCAGGTATCCAGGTAGCGGCAGGCGGCCATGGCGGCGATGGCGCCGTCGGCAGAGGCGGTGACCACCTGGCGGATGCGCTTGCTGCGGCAGTCGCCGGCCACGAACAGACCGGGGGTTTGGGTGGTGCAGTCCTCACCGGAGTCGAAATAGCCCCAGTCGTTCAGCTGGGCCAGGCCTGCGAAGGCCTCGTTTTCCGGCTGCAGGCCCACGGCCAGGAACGCGCCGTCGCAGGCAACGGAAAATTCTTCGCCGCTGTCCTTTTTCAGATCCAGACCGGTGAATTTGCCGCCCTCGGTGCGGTAGCCGGAGACCAGGGTGGAGAAATGGACTTCCACATTCTCCTTTTCCATCAGAGCATCGGCCAGTTTCTTCTCGCCGGTGAAGAAGGGCAGGTTCTGGACAATGGTCACCTTCCGGCAGACCTCCGCCAGCAGCAGGGCTTCCTGCAGGGCGGAATTGCCGCCGCCCACCATGACCACATCCTGGCCGGTATAGAAGGCGCCGTCACAGACCGCGCAGAAGGAGATACCATGACCGATCAGATCCTCCTCACCGGGCAGGCCCAGCATGCGGTGCTTCACGCCCAGTGCCAGGATCACGGAGCGGCCTTCAAAGCTGCTTCCCTCTTCGGTCTCCACAACAAAGTGGTCTGCCAGTTTCTCGACTTTGACCACCTTTTCCAGCTCCACATCGGCGCCCAGGTTCATGGCCTGGTCAGTCAGCGCTTCCGCAAAGGCAGCGCCGGAGATTTCGATGGTACCGGGGATATTCTCCACCTTGGGAGAGAAGGCGATCTGGCCGCCGAAGCTGTTCTTTTCAATGACCAGGACGGTCTTGCCCGCCCGGAGGGCGTAAATGGCGGCAGTGAGGCCGCCGGGGCCACCGCCGACAATGATAATGTCATGCATGGTAGTTTTCTCCTTCTGCATTGAAAGAGCCGGGCGGTGCCCGGCTCTATTCGCGTTTTCTTTACAGGGAAGCGATGTACTTCTTGATTTCAGGCACGGAATAGTGCAGCTGATGGTTCACGCCATCGGTGATCACCAGAGTGGGCGCGCCCTTGATGCCGAGGGTGCGGCACAGATCCAGGTTCTCCTCAGCGATCTTCTTCTCATAGGTCACGCCGGCCTTGCCCAGCAGGTTCTCTGCCACGCGGCAGTTGGGGCAGGTGACACGGGAGATCAGGATGGCCTTGGCATCGGATGCGGCCACAGCGGGAGCGGCTTCGGGCACTTCCTCCACCTTGGCAACGACCTTTTCCACGGGAGCGGCGGCAGCAGCCACCTTATAGGTCTTGCGGTCCTTGTACTCCTGGGACTTGCCGTCGTTCCAGTTCTGGACAGGACGGTAGTAGCCGGTGATACGGCTGTAGACCTCGGTCTTCTTGCCGCAGATGGGGCAGGTATACTCCTCGCCGGCGATGTAGCCATGGTCGGCGCAGACGGAGTAGGTGGGGCTCATGGTGTAGTAGGGCAGCTCGTGGTTTTCGGCGATCTTCCGCACCAGGGCAGCGGCGGCCTTCCAGTCGGGCAGCTTCTCGCCCAGGAAAGCATGGAAGACGGTGCCGGAGGTGTAGAGGGTCTGGAGCTTGTCCTGGATGGCCAGGGCCTCGAAGATGTCCTCGGTATAGCCCACGGGCAGGTGGGAGGAGTTGGTGTAGTAGGGGGTTGCGCCCTCGTGGGCGGTGATGATGTCGGGGTAGCGGGACTTATCGTGCTTGGCCAGACGGTAGGTGGTGGACTCGGCGGGAGTGGCCTCCAGGTTATACAGATCGCCGTACAGCTCCTGATAGTCGGACAGACGCTCGCGCATGTGGTTCAGCACCCGGACAGCGAACTCCTGAGTTGCCTCGTGGGTCAGATCCTTGCGCAGCCAGTTGGCATTCAGACCGGCTTCGTTCATGCCGATCAGGCCGATGGTGGAGAAGTGGTTATTGAAGGTGCCCAGGTACCGCTTGGTGTAGGGGTACAGGCCTTCCTCCATCAGCTTGGTGACCTGCTCGCGCTTGATCTTCAGGGAGCGGGCGGAGATGTCCATCAGCTTGTCCAGACGCTTGAAGAAATCCGCTTCGTCCTTGGCCAGATATGCGATTCTGGGGATATTGATGGTAACGACGCCGATGGAACCGGTGGATTCGCCGGAGCCAAAGAAGCCGCCGGACTTCTTACGCAGCTCCCGGAGGTCCAGACGCAGACGGCAGCACATGGAACGGACATCGGAAGGCTCCATATCGGAGTTGATGTAGTTGGAGAAATAGGGGGTGCCGTACTTGGCGGTCATTTCGAACAGCAGCTTGTTGTTCTCGGTCTCGCTCCAGTCGAAATCCCGGGTGATGGAGTAGGTGGGGATGGGATACTGGAAGCCGCGGCCGTTGGCATCGCCCTCGATCATGACCTCGATGAAGGCGCGGTTGACCATGTCCATCTCAGCCTTGCAGTCGCCATAGGTGAAGTCCATCTCCTTGCCGCCCACGATGGCAGGACGGTCAGCCATGTCGGCGGGGCAGGTCCAGTCCAGGGTGATGTTGGAGAAGGGAGCCTGGGTACCCCAGCGGCTGGGGGTGTTGACGCCGTAGATGAAGCTCTCGACACAGTGCTTGACCTCGTTGTAGCTCAGGTTGTCAGCCTTGACGAAGGGAGCCAGGTAGGTATCGAAGGAGGAGAATGCCTGGGCACCGGCCCATTCATTCTGCATAATGCCCAGGAAGTTGACCATCTGGTTGCAGAGAGAAGCCAGGTGCTTGGCGGGGGCAGAGGTGATCTTGCCGGGAACGCCGCCCAGACCCTCTTCAATCAGCTGGCGGAGGCTCCAGCCGGCGCAGTAGCCGGTGAGCATGGAAAGGTCGTGGATGTGGATGTCGGCGTTGCGGTGGGCATTGGCGATCTCCTCATCGTAAATTTCGCTCAGCCAGTAGTTGGCAGTGATGGCGCCGGAGTTGGAAAGAATCAGACCGCCCACGGAATAGGTGACGGTGGAGTTTTCCTTCACGCGCCAGTCGGAGACCTTCAGGTAGCCGTCCACCAGGCCCTTGTAGTCCAGGATGGTGGAGGACATGGAACGCAGCTTCTCCCGGTTCTTCCGGTAGAGGATGTATGCCTTGGCAACGTCGGCATAGCCGGCGCGCTGCAGGACAGCCTCCACGGAGTCCTGGATGGATTCCACCTCGATGGTGTTATCCATCACCTTGCAGGCATAGTCAGAGGTGACCTGCAGGGAGAGCATGTTGATGATGTCGGGATTGTAGGGAATCTGGGTGGCGTCAAAGGCCTTGGTGATGGCATTGGCAATGCGGGTGATGTTGAAATCCACGGTTCTGCCGTCGCGCTTGGTTACTTTATACATCTTGCATTTCCTCCTATATGCCCCGTAACCGGGTAGTTGGTATGTGAGGAAGCACGCAATTGCGGAGTGCTTCCATTTCTTCCTTGGTAAATCCGCTTACCTCCTGGCAGATCAGGTCGCCGGAGTCCACGAAATTCTGCAGATAATAGTTTTCCGTGCCGGAGAGCCACCTGCCGATGGCTTCCATAGCTTCTTCATTGTGGAAGGGGCGGCACAGCGTGGTGCGAAGCTCGTATTCCACTTTGTTTTCCTTTAAGATGGCAAGGCTTTCCTGAACGGCAGGGAGAATATCCACACCGCCGCAGGTTTCCCGGTACTGCTCCGGACCGTTCTTGATGTCCATGGCCACATAATCGACGTTTCCTTCTTCGATCAGCTGCCGCAGCATATGGGGATTGCTGCCGTTGGTATCCAGCTTCACCAGATACCCCATATCTTTGATCTTCGCGATGAATTGCCGCAGGTCTTTTCGCAGTGTCGGCTCGCCGCCGGTGACGCAGACCCCGTCCAGCAGTCCCTTCCGCTTTTTCAGGAATGCGAAGAATTCCTCCTCCGTCATAGCTGTGGGCGCTCCGCCCAGAACCAGGGATGCGTTGTGGCAGAAGGGGCAGCGCAGGTTGCAGCCGGCCAGGAATACCGTGCAGGCACACTTGCCGGGGTAGTCCAGGAGGGTCAGTTTTTGAATTCCGTTAATGTCCATAGCTTCCCTCCAAAATGCGGTTCGGTACACAGTATATAGTACCGAATCCAGAATGTCAAGCTAAGAAAACACAATATTTTGTGGTCAACGCGGTTATGTAAACACAATATATAGGTTACAATTTGTATCCGTTTCTCTGTCAATAGGAAGATACCACAAATTGTGTCCCATAAACCGGGCATGATTTTTGGCAATTTCGGGAAAGGTCACAAAGTTTGCTTCCATTCTTTGGCACATATCGCAAGTGGCGATTGTGGTCGGCCTTTGCTATACTTAGTGTAAGAAAATTTGTCCAAAAGGAGAAAATACTATGCTGCCGGATATTCATTGGCTGGAAGACCCCACCGTATTCCGCGTCAACCGCCTGGACGCCCACTCGGATCACATTACCTATGCATCCCCGGAGGAGATCGGCAAGGCTTCCTCCCTGCGCCAGAGCCTGGACGGCCAGTGGCGCTTCTGTTGGAGCAAAAATCCCGCCGCCCGGCCTGCCGACTTCTGGCAGGAGGGCTACGATCTGTCCGGTTTCGGCACCATCACCGTGCCCGGACATACGGAGACCCAGGGCTACGACACCATTCACTACACCAACAAGCTCTATCCCTGGGACGGTCATGCTGAGCTGCGGCCTCCCATGATCGACTGGGAGCATAATGGCGTGGGCAGCTATGTCCGGGAATTTGACCTGGAGGCAGGTCTTATCGGCAAGGATGTCCGCATCTCCTTCCAGGGCGTGGAGCAGGCCTGCTATGTGTGGCTCAACGGCCATTTCGTGGGCTACGCCGAGGATACCTTCACCCCCTCTGATTTTGACCTGGCACCCTATATCCGGGAGAAGGGCAACCGGCTCTGCGTGGAGGTTTACAAGCGCTGCGCCGGCGCCTGGATCGAGGATCAGGACTTTTTCCGGTTCTCCGGCATTTTCCGCCCGGTGTATCTGTATGCCAAGCCTATGGTGGAAGATCTGTGGATCCAGCCCACCCTTCGCGATGATCTGACCTCCGGCGAAATCCGCTTCCGCCTGAAAATCACCTACGGCGCAAAGGTTCACGCAAAGATCAGCCACAAGCTGGACGGCATTCTTTTTGAGGGTGATCTGGAGCTGGCGGAAACCGACGGCTATGCCTTCTCCCAGGTGATCCCCTGCCCCAATGTCAGACTCTGGGATTATGGAACGCCTGAATTATACCAGGTAATGCTTACCATTTTCGGTGATGAAGTCACCGAATATGTTCCCTACCACATCGGTTTCCGCCGCTTGGAGATGGGCGCGGACAAGGTGATGTACTTAAACGGCAAGCGGCTGATGATCAACGGTGTGAACCGCCACGAATGGCACTGTGAAAAGGGCCGGGCCATCGATGTTTCCGATATGGAAGCGGCCATGGAGACCATCGTGGCCAATAATATGAATGCCGTCCGCACCTGCCACTATCCCAACCGCACCGAATGGTATCACATGTGCGATGAAAAGGGCATCTA
>RHMF01001480.1_pt1 | contig 10739 bp, 8 predicted proteins | sample 5365151 | NCBI WGS metagenome assembly RHMF01 (sample SAMN10266501, study PRJNA497801) | feces metagenome | isolation source: feces | host: Bos taurus | place: China: Prairie of Fairy Mountain | collected 2017-08-14 | reverse complement strand
GTACAGTAAAAGCGTATAAACACCTGTTAAACAATCAACCAAAGAATCTTGCTTCTTAGCTTAAACTACTAAAAAGCCGAAAGCCTGATAATTTTATCAAAGCTTTCGGCTCTTTTTTACGTCTTCTTTACATCATAGACATATAACGCTCAATTTGCTGAAATACCTCATCCAGACTAAAATATCCGGCTTCGTTTACACAAAGCTTCCCGTCCATATACACCAGCACCGCCGGAGCTGTGAATACCTGAAGCTCTCCTGCAGCCTGCGGTACGGATTCTATTTCCAGATACGCTGTCGCAATATCCGGATACTGTTCAGCCCATGCTTCTATTTTTCGCTGGATACTGATACAGGGTGCACAGGTTTTACTGGCAACCTCTACTATCACAAGGCCATCCTGTTTTATAAAATTATGCAGCTGTTCGATTGATTTAATTTCGTTCATATTTTCACCAGCGTTTCTAAAAATAATCTCTTATCTGATAATAATTCGTTACTATTATAATACGCTCCTTGCCGGAAAACGCAAGAGGCGTATCCGTTTGTATCCATCCAGAAAAAATATAAAAAGCCGAAAACCCTGATACTGTATCAAAGCTTTCGGCCTATACGCCCTCTGCGGGAATCGAACCCACAACTAGCCCTTAGGAGGGGCTTGTTATATCCATTTAACTAAGGGGGCATAACAGGGTGCAGAGGCTGTCTGCACCCGTTTTGTTTTATTTTTATCACAGTCATACAGTATCGGATTTTACGACTGTATCGTTTATCTGCCTATCCTAACATATTCGGCATCAGCCTGCAAGGATGAGCGATACACATTTTGGGCAGATTGCCTCATGCATTACAGTACGTTGCGTGCAATGCGGGAGGTTTCGGCCATGATTTTTTCTACGTCCATGGTCAGCACTTCGTAGTTTTTCATCAGCACTTTGCCGTTTACGATGGTGGTTTTTACATCGCTGCCCTGTGCGGAGTATACTAAATCGCTTACGGAGTTGTTCCATGGTGCAAAGTGCGGTTTGTTTAAGTCTACTAAAATCAGGTCGGCTTTTTTGCCCACTTCTAATGTACCGATTTCGTCATCCCAGCGCATTGCTTTTGCCCCGCCGATGGTAGCCAGTTTGAGAATTTCTTCTGCCGGCAGAACGGTTGGGTCCATGGCATGTACTTTCTGCACGAAGGAGCAGATGGTCATTTCTTTAAACATATTTAAGGTATTGTTGCTGGAGCAGCCGTCGGTACCGATCCCAACGTTTAAACCGGCCTGCAGATATTTTGGAATGTCTGCAATGCCGCTTGCCAGTTTTAAGTTGCTGGACGGGTTATGGGCAATCCCTACGTTGTGTTCTTTTAAGATGGCGATGTCGCTATCGGTTAAATATACGCTGTGCGCTGCCAGGGTTGGCAGTTTGAACACGCCTAAATCGTTTAAATATTCGGTCGGGGTTTTGCCGTAGCCGTCGCGAATCTGTTTCAGCTCATCCTGGGTTTCTGCTAAATGCACATGAATCCCGGTTTTGCACTGATCCGCTGCTTCTACAATTTTGCTTAAATATTCCGGCGGGCAGGTATATGGCGCATGCGGTGCAAACCATACTTTGATGCGGCCGTCTGCTGTATTGTGGAAGTTTTCGTATAAACGCACGTTTTTCTGAATGTTTTTCAGCTCTGGATCGGAAAATACCACGCAGCCTCGTGCCAGATTGGCTCTCAGGCCGGATTCTTCGGTTACGCGAGCCACTTCATGCATGCTGTCGTACATATCAGCAAAGGTGGTAGTACCGCTCTGAATCATTTCTACCGCTGCCAGTGCACTGCCCCAGTAGATATATTCGTTTACGAATTTTGCTTCTGCCGGCCAGATTTTTTCGTTCAGCCATGGCATTAATTCCATATCATCGGCATAGCTGCGCAGCAGGGTCATCGCTGCATGGGTATGGGTGTTTACCAGCCCCGGCATGGCGATGGTGTTTCTGCCGTCAATGACTTCAGCGCCGCTTGCCTGCTCTTCGCTTACATGGCCCAGCACAGCAATTTTATCGTTTTCGATTAAAATATCCCCGGCAAAGGCTGGTGTGCCGGTCATGGTTAAAATCTGTGTGTTTTTAATCCACAGTTTGCTCATTATTTACGCCCCCCGAATAATCCGCTGAAGAAACCTTTTTTGCGTGGTTTTTCTTCTGCAGGTTCTTCTACTTCTTCTAAATCTTCCGCCTGTGGTGCATCCATCATGTCTGCAATATCATCCTGAACGTCAGCGATGAATTCTTCTACATCTTCTTTCAGTTCCTGTACTTCTTCTTTTACATTGGCTTTCAGATTTGCCGCTTCTGCTTGTACTTCCTGTTTCAGCTCAGCCATTTCCACTTTTGCATTTGCTTTAAATTCAGCTGCATCCTGTTTTAATTCAGCGACTTCTTCTTTCAGTTCTTCTACTTTTTCAGCCACTTCTTCTTTGATATCTTCGATGATTTCTTCGGCTTTGTCTTTCAGGCTTTCTTCATCGCTGAAGAGGGCTTTACCGAATGCTTTTGCATCAAAGTATTCCATATTGTCGATGGCTTCCCCGGTACCGATTAATTTTACCGGTAAATCGAATTCGGAGCGAATCCCGATTACAACGCCGCCTTTTGCAGTGCCGTCCAGTTTTGTTAAAACAACACCGGTAACCCCTGTTGCATCGCCGAAAATTTTCGCCTGGGAGATTGCATTCTGGCCGGTAGTCGCATCTAATACCAGCAGTACTTCTTTTAAGCAGCCAGGTGCTTCACGGTCGATTACTTTGCGCATTTTGCTCAGCTCGTTCATCAGGTTGGATTTGTTCTGTAAACGGCCCGCAGTATCTACGATTAACACATTGCATTTACGGGATTTTGCTGCAGCGATGGCGTCAAATACAACGGCAGCAGGGTCAGCCCCTTCCTGATGGCTGATAACATCGCAGCCTACACGGTCGCCCCATACTTTCAGCTGTTCTGCAGCTGCTGCACGGAAGGTATCGCCTGCGCCCAGAATAACTTTATGGCCTTCGCTTTTTAACAGGTTTGCAATTTTACCGATGCTGGTGGTTTTACCTACACCGTTTACGCCAACTACCAGAATGATATTCAGGTTATCTTTGTCTAAATCAAAGCTTGCCACTTCATCGCCCATGATTTCTGCAATTTCTTCCACCAGAGCATCTTTCAGCTGATCCGCATATTTTAATTTGTCGCGTTTTTCCCGTTCACGCAGACGTTCTACTAAATCCACAGCGGTATTTACCCCAACGTCACCCTGAATCAGCAGTTCTTCCAGTTCATCGTATAAATCATCATCAATTTCTTTCCCGGTAAAGCTGTCAAATAACTTTTCTACAAACCCTTTTCTGGTTTTAGATAAGCTGTCACTTAATTTCGAAAATAATCCCATGGGTTCTACCTCCATATATTATCGTTTATAGGTTTCCATACGTTTATACATAATCGCTTACTTTTACCGACATCAGTCGGGATACCCCTTTGTTTTCCATGGCAACACCGTATAATACATCCGCTGCCTCCATGGTGCCTTTGCGGTGCGAGATAATTAAAAACTGGGTTTTTTCCGCATATTCGCGAATAAACCGTGCAAAGCGGTCGATGTTTACATCATCCAGTGCCGATTCAATCTCGTCTAAAATGCAGAACGGACTCGGTTTTACGGTTAACAGCGAGAATAACAGCGCAATGGCGGTCATCGCACGCTCCCCGCCGGATAATAAGGTCAGCACCTGCTCTTTTTTACCCGGAGGCTGTGCCACAATTTCAATACCGGTTAACAGATAATCCTCTGGGTCGGAAAGCTCCAGATGCGCCTGTCCGCCGCCAAACATAGACTGGAACACCTCGGTGAAACGGGCGTTAACCTCTTTGTAGGTTTCGGCAAATTTCTGCGCCATGATTTTTTCCATTTCCTGAATGACTTTGTTTAACGACTGTTTTGCTTCCAGTAAGTCGTTAATCTGACTTTTCAGAAACTCCAGACGCTGTTTTACCTGTTCAAATTCCTCAATCGCGGTAAAGTTAATTTCCCCTAAGCGGTTCAGCTGCCCTTTCAGCTGCTGAATCCGTTTCTGCGCCTGCGGAATATTTTCCAGTTCGATGGCTTTTTCCTGTGCTTCCTCGTAGGTGCAGTCAAAATTCTGCGCCAGACGACGATAGCCGCCGGCTAAATAGCCCTGAATTTTATTAAGCTGAATATCCAGCTGATATTTCTGTTCCCGAATCTGATCAGTGCTCTGCCGTTTTGCTTTTACCGCATCTTCTAACGCACCAATCCGTTCCAGCTGATTCTGACGGGTTTCCCGATACTGAAGCAGAACCTGGTTTTCTTCCGAAAGCTGTTCCTGTTCTGCTGCAATATGCTGCCGGTTTTCGGCAATTTCTTTTTCGTACTGCTCTTTGCGGTAAAGAAGCTGTGCATACTGTTCTTCTTTCTGGGCAAGAGCCTGCATTAAACCATCCAGACGCTGCTGCTCGGTTTTCGCCTGCTGGGCAAGCATTTCCCATCTCTGCTGAGCAGTTGCAAGCTGAATGCTGTTCTGATTATAAACAGCCTGCAGCTCTTTCTGTTTCTGCTGAAAAGCCTGTACCGCCTCTTTCAGCGCTTCGCCTTCCTGATTCAGGCTCTGTTCTTTTTCCTGCAGTTCCACTCTGCGGGCTGCTTCCGCTTTCTGCTGCGTTTTCTGGCCCTCAATGAGACTTTCCTGCTCTTTTAAACTGAACTGTTCCAGACGAATTTCGTTCTGGATTCGTTTTTCTTCTTTATCCTGCTGACTTAACTGCTGGTCTAACTGCGCTGCACGGCGAATCAGGTCTTCGTCTCTGCCATGCAGATCACTTAACGCCTGTTTTTTCTCACCGGTTTCCGCATAATAGGCATCCATTTTTGCATTCTGCGCATCCATTTCATCGGCAAGCTGTTTTACGGCTTCTTCCAGTTCGGCAATCTGACGCTGACGAGCCAGTAAGCCCCCGCGTTCTTTATCGTGGTTCCCCCCGGTTAACGCACCACCCGGTGTTACCAGTTCGCCATCCAGAGTTACCATACGATGGCTGAAGCCTCGTTTTTTCCCGATTGCCACTGCCGATGGCAGGTCTTCAATCACCCACACCTTGCCTAACAGATGCAGCATGATTTTTTCGTAGATATCGTCAAATTCGATTAAATCCACTGCCAGCCCCAGCACATTTTTTTCATCGCTTAAATCCTCTTCGGCACGCTGCCCTTTTACAGTATTTAACGGTAAAAAGGTTGCACGGCCTTTTTTATGCTCTTTTAAATACTGAATAGCTGTCTGCGCCTGTTTATCATCTTCGGTTACCAGGTTCTGCAGGCTTGTCCCCATTGTGGTTTCAATGGCCTTTTCCAGATGCTGCGGCACAGTAATTAACTGACTCACGGTACCGATAATCCCGCTTAATTTTCCGCGGTTTTTCTGTTCCAGCACGGATTTTACCCCGTACTGATAGCCTTCCCCGCTTTCTTCCAGCTCTTTTAACGCTTTGGCGCGGGACTGCTGCTCCTGATAACGGCTCTGCAGTTCGGTAAGATTCTGACGCATCACAAACTGTTCATGTTTGCGCTGTTCGATTTCATGTTCCAGCTTCGAAACTGCCTGATTATGCTGTGTCTGCTCGTCCTGTAACGCTTCACGCTCTGACAGCAGATTGCGTCCATCGGCTTTCTGTTTTTCAAGCTGCGCTTCCAGCTCTGCAAGTTTCTGACCGATTTTTTCACGGCTTCTGTCGCCGCCGGAAAGCTCCTGCTCTAAACGCTGCAGAGCGTTATTATTACGGGCCTGTTCCTGCATATTGGCAAACACCGCATTTTTGTGCGCTTCCTGCAGTTCTTCCTGTTTTGAAATTTCGGTTTCCAGCGTGCGCAGTTCCTGATTCTGCCGGATCACTTCGCCCTGCTGGCTGCGGAATATGGTTTCCGCTTCCTCTGCCTGTTTTTGTTTTTCGGCAGTATCGTTTTGCAGACTCTGCATTTCGCTCTGCTGCTGTGTGCGTTCCCCATCCAGACGGCTCATCTGATCCGCGGTGTTCTCTAACAGCTGCGTTGCTGCGGCAATCTGATTGGTGCGGCGTTCCAGCTGATTCTGCAGATCATAAAATGCCTGCTGTTTTTCCTGGAAAGCGCTTTCCTGCTGCTGCGATGCAAACCGCAGCTCTGCCAGCTCAGCCTCCTGCCCGGATAACCCGGCAGCATGGCTTGCCATCTGATTTTCCAGCTCCTGTTTTTTACCGGAGAGCTGTTTTTCCTGCACCTGATTGCGGGCGATATCATGCACTTCCATGGAAATTTCCAGCTGATCCAGCTCCTCTTTCCCGATATGGTACTGTTTCGCCTTTTCCGCCTGCTCCCCTAACGGGCCTACCCGCTCTTCCAGTTCAGAAATAATATCCTCTACACGAACTAAATGTTCATCGGTATCTTTTAATTTGCGCTCCGCTTCCCGCTTGCGATACTTATATTTAATAATCCCGGCTGCCTCTTCAATCAGGCCGCGGCGATCCTCCGGTTTCAGAGAAAGAATCTCGTCTACCTTACCCTGGCTGATGATAGATAGCCCTTCACGGCCAAGGCCGGTATCCATAAACAGCTCCTGAATATCTCTAAGACGGCTTGGAGCCTTGTTAATCAGGTATTCGCTCTCCCCGGAACGATACAGTCTGCGGGATACGGTTACCTCCTCAAAATCCAGATCAAAAATGCGGGCACTGTTATCTAATGTCAGCGATACCTGCGCCATGCCTAAAGGGCGGCGTTCATCGCTGCCTGCAAAAATAACGTCTTCCATTTTGCTGCCGCGCAGATTTTTTACACTCTGTTCCCCTAATACCCAGCGGATACTGTCTACCACGTTGGACTTCCCACTGCCATTAGGCCCTACAATTGCCGTAATCCCACTGGGAAATTCAAATTCGACCTTATCCGCAAAGGACTTGAACCCCTGAATCTCCAGTCGTTTTAAATACATTGGCTCACCTCGTTTCTTTTTATTCTTACTGCTCGATAATGCCCAGTTTAATCAGGGTGCGGCATGCGGCATTCTGTTCTGCCTCTTTTTTGGTTTTGCCTTCCCCTTCGGCCTGCACCACGTCGTTGATACGTACACAGGCTGTAAATTTTTTGGCATGATCCGGCCCTTCCTCGCGGATAATCTCGTAGCTTACGGTATCATCCTTGCGGCGCTGCACTTCCTCCTGCAGCTGGGTTTTGTAATCGCCGTAATGCCCTTTTCGCACCTGTGCAATTTCCTGCTGGATATTATTTAAAATAATCGGACGCACAGCATCAATGCCCAGTTCCAGATAAATAGCACCTACCATTGCCTCCCAGGCATCAGCCAGATTGGAGGAACGATTAGCACCGCCGCATCCGCGTTCACCTTTCCCGATTAAGAGATATTCGCCTAAGCCTACACGGCGGGCTGCGCTGGCAAGGCTTGCTTCACATACAAGAGCTGCACGCATTTTTGTCAGCTCCCCTTCCGGTTTTTCCGGAAACTCTTCAAATAAATACTGACCAACTACTAAATCCACAACAGCATCGCCTAAATATTCCAGACGCTGGTTGTTAATCAGGATATGACTGCCCTCTTTTTCCAGCAGAAACGATGGATGGGTTAAGGCAATACTGAGCTGCTCCAGATTATCTAAATTTATATTCAGCCGGCCAACCAGCTGTTTTAAATGATGTTCTCTTTTTTGCGGTATCATGGATTCCACATCCTTTCTTATCACAGCTATTCATAGTTATTTACAGAATCGCTATTGTAATTCTGCAATCTTTGTATTATAATATAGGCAGATCTTAATCTACTATATTTTAGGGGGAATTCATCATGAAAATCTGTTTACCTACTCGTGACGGCGTAATTGACGCTCATTTCGGTCATTGTGACCACTACACCATCTACACCATCGAAAATCGTCAGATCGTTGCAGAAGAAACTATGGCTTCTCCAGCAGGCTGCGGCTGCAAATCCGGTATCGCACCTGTACTGGCTCAGGCTGGCGTTCTGGTTATGTTAGGCGGCAACATGGGCGACGGTGCTAAAAATGTACTGAATGCAAGCGGCATCGAAGTTATCCGCGGCTGCTCCGGCCCTGTACGTGAAGTTGCAGAAGCATGGCTGCGCGGCGAACTGAAAGATAATCTGATTGCCTGCGACCATCACGACTGCGGCCATCACTAAGATGGATTATCTGCAGCGGGTTACATCTGTGTGAGAACCCACGGCAGAAAATACGAAACAAAACACATAATCACTGTGGCCATGCCTAACCCGAGAATAATCGGAGGCATGGCTCTTTTTATGCTGATATTCAGCATAGAGGCAATCAGCGCCCCTGTCCATGCACCGGTACCCGGCAGCGGAATGCCTACAAAAACCAGCAGCCCCCAGAATTCATATTTCTGAATGGAATCGCTTTTGCCCATCGCTTTTGCCTCCAGCTTTTCCACCAGAGGGCGAAACAGCGAGGTATGACGAAGCCAGTTAAAAATCGGACGAATTAATAATAAAATAAACGGAATCGGAATCAGATTCCCTACAAAACAGATACATACTGCCTCTACAATCGGAATCCCATATAATGCTGCGGCAATGAGCCCCCCGCGCAATTCCAGAATCGGCATCATAGAAAGCAGAAACACAACCAGCTCTCCCGGAAGCATATCTGCAAATATTGTCGTAAACCAGTCTACCAGTGTTTCGGTCATGTTGTACCTCCATTTCTACATACGTTTCTATTTTACCACAAATGCCGCAGTGAAACAATTACGGCCGAAAATAAATGTTGTTTTTACTGCAAATTCTTTTTCCACTGCCCCTGCCGCATCCCATAACGGGATACTCCGCCCCACAGCATTGAAAGCTGACCGCTCAAAAGCAGAAACAAAAGATACAGACTCCCGCCGCTGATTATCCAGATAAGCAATGCAGCCGAACCGCTGCAAAGGGCATACAGGCCGTTTATCCCTGCCAGCATAATGACACTGCCGGAAACAGGCAGCAGTATTGCCGCTAACGGTATATAAAGCTTTACTTTACGGCTGAGGGCTGCCAGATTTAACAGACACTGCAGCCCGTAACCCAGCACCATACCGCCCGCAATACCAAGGCTGCCCCACCCCAGTACCGAAATACAGTAATACATGCCGATCAATTTTGATGCAGATCCTAAAAAATTATTCACAAACACTGTTCTGGTATCTCCAAGCCCCTGCAAAATACCTACCAGCGTCTGCTCCAGATACATAAACACCGCTCCAAAAGATAACATCCGCATCATAGGCCCCATCCCGCCGATATGAAACAGTATGCGGCAGAGTTCTTCTCCATAGGCATAGATAACCAGTATCACCGGCAGACTGAACATCCAGGTAATCTGGATAGACTGGCTGCATCGAGCCTCCAGCTGCTGTTTCTGCCCTGCTGCATCGGCTTCCGAAATTGCAGGAATGAGCGCCATGCCAAGGGCACTGGTTAATACGGTAGGAATGGTAATCAGGCTTATGGCAACACCGGAAAACTGCCCGTACACAGCCGCAGCCTGACTGGCATTGCAGCCCATAGAAAGCAGACAGAACGGAACAAGACTTGCCTCAATGGCCATATCCACACTGCTGGTCAGTCTGGTGCAGGTTGCAGGCAGGCCTAAGGCTAAAAGATCCGGCAAAAGACTTTTTGAAGCCGATTGCTTTTGCGCACTCTGCCGGTTCTGATTTTCTCTTTTATACTTTCTTCTTTTATAAATGTAAATGCCCCATAAAAGCAAAAAGCCTCCCATCTCCCCCACAATAGCCGAAGCTGCCAGCGCCATGGCAAGCATGGTTACATCACGGGGGCAGATCCAGATTATCAGAACAAGCCCGGTAATCACACGAATGAGCTGTTCTGCAATCTGCCCGAAGGAAGGATACTGCATCTCCTGCATACCCTGAAAATAACCGCGCATAACCGAACAGAACGGCACAATTAAAAGCCCGGGAATCAGCATGAAAAAACACTTTGCCACGCGGGCCTCAGTGCCGAGATAGCGGAATATCTCCGGCAGAATCCATACGGCAGCGCCAAAGGCACAGAGACTTAAAATTCCCACCAGAAGAAACGCGGTGCGCATCATGCGGTGAATCTGGGCATCCTGTTTTTGCGATAAAAAGCCTGCGGTCAGCTTTGCAATAGCGACCGGCATCCCTGCAGTAGCAAAAACCAGCAGAATGCTGTAAAACGGAAGACTCATATTTAAAATTCCTACCGCCTCGGTACCTGCAAACCGCACAACCAGCATCTGATAAAAAAAACCGATTCCGCGCAGCAAAAGACTGGTTGCCAGCAGAATAACTGTTCCTTTCAGGAATTTACTGTTCATATTCTTCCCGTCCCTCTCTCGCTTTTGATTTCTGCTTCGGTTCCTGCTTTATTCTTATGTGCCGGCTGCAGAATTTAGATATGAAAAAAACGGTGCGGAATTAAAAATTTTTAAAAAAATCACAAATAAATAAAGAAAATAAAAGGATTTTATCGAGTTATGTCTAAATAAACTAGTAACTATAAATTACACACAAGGGGTGGACATTATGCAAGTATATCAGACAGGAGATATCCGTAACATCGGTATCGCGGGGCACAGCGGCTCCGGTAAAACATCGTTATTAGAAACCATGCTGTTTAATACAGGCGTGACAAATCGTTTAGG
>RHMF01002083.1_pt1 | contig 10744 bp, 11 predicted proteins | sample 5365151 | NCBI WGS metagenome assembly RHMF01 (sample SAMN10266501, study PRJNA497801) | feces metagenome | isolation source: feces | host: Bos taurus | place: China: Prairie of Fairy Mountain | collected 2017-08-14 | reverse complement strand
AGAACAAGAAATGCGTGATTCTATTCAGATTGGTGATGAAATCACTACTATCGGTGGTATTATGGGTAGAGTTGTTACTGTTAAAGATGACAGCATTGTTATTGAAACTGGTACAGACCGCACAAAACTCAAAATGCAACGTTGGGCTATTCAGACTAACGAAACTGCAAATGCTCGTATGGCTGCTGAGAAAAAAGCTGCAGAAGATGCTAAAAAAGCACAGAGCGAAAAGGCTGCTATTGATCAGGCTGTAAACGGCAAAAAGAAAAAGACTAAAACAGTTGAAAACAAAGGTGCTGTTGAAGAACTTAAAGCCGAAGAAGAAGCTAAGAAATCTGACGAAGAATAATTTTTCATAAAAAAACTAACCTCTGCATATCTTTTATTAAGAATATGCGGAGGTTTTTTTATGCCTGAATTCAAACTGAATAAAAACTCTAAGAAAATTTCAATTATACTTAAGTATTTACCTTGCTTTTTTAAGGGTGCAATTATAATGTTTGGTGGAATACTTGTCCTGACATTAGCATATTATAAAATATCACAAAAATCTGATGTGTTATATTATTTATGCTATTTATTCTTTGCATTTGGAGCATTTGTTACTGGTAATTCAACCTTTCACAAATTGGGGGGTAGGGGAATTGTTTCTGGAACATTAGGTGCGTTACCATTAATGGTAATTTCACTTAGTTTTATTTTAATCTTTAGCTATAAGACTGTAACACCATTTATTTTATTAACAATTCCTGTTTTTATGTTATTCGGTGCAATTGGTGGAATTGTTGGCTCTAATGCAAAGAAAAGATATTAAAAGGAGATTTTAAAGTATGTTGAAAAAAAGTGTTGTTATAAAACGAAAGAAAATGAATATACCACGTTTCAATTATAGAAATCTCGTTTTTTATATCCTTTTCATTTGTGGTCTGATAATTGGTGTACTAACAATGCAAGGTGATGAAAATTCATTAAAAACAGTTTTTAACGAGTTTTTTAATGATTATTTAACTAACAAATCGCAAGAAAACTTTTTTAACAACTTTGTAGATGCATTGATTTTTACTACTATATTACCATTTTTTACATTCATTTTTGGGCTTTGTGCAGTAGGAATACCAATAATTATTGCCATACCCACACTTTCAGGAATCACGGTAGGTATGCCAATTGGTTTTTTATATTCTTGCTATTCTCTGCAAGGGTTAGGGTATGCAACGCTTATAATAATTCCGAGCGTCGCCATAGTTATTGGTACACTTATAAGATGTTGCACAGAAGCAATAAGAATGTCCATTGAAATAATCGCAGATATAAGCGGTTACCAAACAACAAGCAAAAGAAACGAGTTAAAGGATTATTGCTTAAGATTTGTAGTATTTCTTATACCATTGATTTTATCAGCTCTTTTAGAAGTTGGTTGTTTTAAATTGTTCAGTGGATTATTTTCATTCATCTGAATCATCATTATTTATATTTTCGATTTTTTGTGGTCGGGGAGCCTTTATGTTACTTAAAGGGTTTGCCTCGGCTGCATTTTTTAATTGCTCATCAACTATATGTGTATAAATCTGGGTTGTATTAAGGTTTTCGTGTCCCAAAATTTCTTTGATTGAAAGCACATCAACATTACCGTGCTGATACATAAGTGTAGCTGCGGTATGTCTTAATTTATGTGTTGATAAATCTCTGTCAGCAAGTCCAGCTTTAGAAAGGGTGGATTTTACAACAAATTGAACTGTTTTAGGACTGATTCTACCTTTTTGGCGGCTTATAAATAAAGCATCCTTGTCCTTGACACCATCAACAGGTCTTACTGGTAAATACGCGTTTATAGCATCTACACACGCATCATTTAAGTAAATTGTACGCTCTTTATTACCTTTACCAGTAACGGTTAATGTATTATTAGTACGAATATCACTAAGATTAAGAGAAACAAGCTCAGAAAGACGTAAACCACAATTTAAAAACAGGGTAATAATGCAGTAATCACGCTCTTTAAATTTGCCATCAACAGAATTTAAAAGTGCCAAACTTTCTTCTAGAGTTAAATATTTAGGTAAAGCTTTCTTGATTCTAGGAGATTCAAGCTCTTGAAGGGGATTGTCCTTAAGTAGTTTCTTTTGAACTGATAAATATTTGTAAAAAGCTCGTAAAGTAGAAACTTTTCTGGAGCGTGTTCGCTCATTATTGTTTCTATTAATTTTACAATATGTAAGAAACATATATGCATCGTTAAGTGTTACTGACGAAATTAAATCTAATGATATATCTGAAATATCAATTTCATCATATAGAGTTTCTTTATTAACAAGTCCACGGATTATTTTAAGATATCTAAAAAAAGTAGACAAGTCATTTGCATATTCGTTTACGGTTAACTCAGAACTGTTACGAATAACGCTATAATAATTTAAAAATTCAACCACAATTGGTGGTAAATTATCAAAATTTTCTCGTTTCATAGTAAAAGGGCACCCAAATCTTTTTGTTTAATTTTATATATCGACTTATACAAAAGAAAGATTTTGTATAAGTCGGGTAAGGGGTTATATAAAAAAGTGCTTCACATATCAATATATAAAGTTATAACAAGATTTCCATATATCTTATAAAATTCAGATATGTTAACACAAAAACACTTTAATTGGTACTAGTCTTTATCTTTATATTTCTTCATACAAATTAATATTGCAACTGAAACTACAACCATTGTTGCTGTGTAACCGAGCTTTGCAGCAGCGTTTTTTTCAGGATTCTTTGAATTCTTCAAATTAATCAACCTTTCTCATCGAATAGAAATTTTGCTCATTAGGTCTTGTTCATTTTAAATATTTCTATTCGATTGTATTTTTAAGAATTTCTATCGTTTGAGCTTAAATTTGCTCAGTAATTGGTATAATTGAACCGATATCAGTTAATTTATAAGATTTATCATAAATAGGTTTAACATTGTGAGTTTTTAAGAAATCTGAGATTTCTGTATAACTAGGATGCTCTTCTATATTACCATTAAAGAAAATCTCGTTTTTGGAAATTTTACCAGAAGCTCCACCTAAAAAGCCAAAATGCTTATCAGAAAGCTTTATAAAATCAGGTTTTATTTTTAAAACTTCTATTTGTGAATTATTTAACAACCTTGCAATTCCATTATCTTCTGTTATAATTGCATTTTCACTAACGACACAAATTGAGCATTTAGAATAGCCTTGCTTTATATTAATAAGCTTCAAGCTATTATTATTTGCAATAGATAAGATTTTTTTAGATGTGGAATCGAGCTTTGCAATAAAACAATCATTTAGAAATACACAATTCATTAAAATATCGTTCGGATATGGCGAAAAAGGCTCGAATTCAGCCACTTCTACCCTACACCCTAACTCATTTAGCTTTTTATGTAAACGAGCCTGATTGGGCGAAATAACAGCAGTTTTATTATTACAATAGGCGAATTGCAAATCTGCATGAGCAGAAATTTCATTTTCTAGTTTATCTGATGTCTTTACAAGAAGAGTTTCAATACCGATATTTTTTAAAAAGCTGATTGCATTCTCAGCATTTTCACTAATAACACAATGCTTTACTATATTTTCTGGCAAATTAGCTCTTTTTATAAATTGAAAATCACTATGCATTATCTGCCGCCACTTCAAAAGCTTCACGAACATTCCTTACACCTATAACATCAATATCAGTAAATGAAGCTTTGTTTAATTTTTTCATATTTTGTCTTGGGATGATGCAACGCTTAAAACCAAGTCTTTCGGATTCTTTAATGCGTTGCTCACAATTATTTACCATTCTTATTTCGCCAGCAAGTCCTATTTCACCAAATACAATAGTTTCGCTATCAATTACAGTGTCCTTAAGGCTTGAAATAAGTGAAACTGCAACCGCTAAATCAGATGCGGGCTCGTCCGCTCTTAAACCACCAACTATATTTAAATAACAGTCCATATTAGAGAAAAAATAACCAGCACGTTTTTCCAAAATTGCAATTAACATAGCCATTCTGTTGTAATCAAAACCAGTTGCCATTCTTCTTGGATTACCAAAACCAGAAGTTGTGGCGAGCCCTTGAATTTCTGCCAAAATAGGTCTAGAGCCCTCTATAAGACAAGTAACACAAGTGCCAGAAACATTAATTGGGCGGCCGGATAAAAGTGCCATAGACGGACTTTCAATCTGTGAAAGTCCCATTTCAGTCATTTCAAACACACCAATTTCATTTGTCGAACCAAATCTGTTTTTAGCAGCTCTTAAAATTCTGTAAGAATAATTTCTTTCGCCCTCAAAATAAAGAACTGTATCAACAATATGCTCTAAAACCTTTGGACCTGCGATATTACCATCCTTATTTACATGACCAACAAGAATTGTTGAAATATCATTGTTTTTTGAAGTTTGCATAAAAAGATTAGTGCATTCTCTTACTTGTGTTATGCTACCAGTGCTAGAAGAAAGCTCAGGAATACTCATTGTCTGAATTGAGTCAACCATAACAATATCTGGCTTTTCTGTTCTTAAATACTCACAAACAACTTCAGCATCGGTCTCACACATAACAGATAGATTTTCAGATTTTACACCCAGCCTCTTTGCCCTCATTTTAAGTTGATAGGCTGATTCTTCGCCTGAAACATAAAGAACAGTCAAATCTTTGGAAAGATGATTGCAAATCTGTAAAAGTAAAGTAGATTTGCCAATACCCGGGTCACCAGATAAAAGTACTAAAGAACCCTTAACAAGACCTCCACCTAATACTCGGTTTAATTCTGAAATACCAGTGTTAAAACGAAATTCTCTTGACGAATCTATTGAATCTAATTTCAACACATTTAATCCTTTATTAATTACAGTTGTAGCTTTTTTGGATGTTTTAGACTCGGAAATAACAACCTCTTCATCTAAGGTTCCCCATTCATTGCAAGATGGGCATTTACCATACCATTTTGCAGATTCGTAGCCACAATTACTGCAAATATATACAGTTTTCTGTTTTGAAGCCATAATTTTCACTGACCTTCATAATAATTTAAAATTCCTAAAGCTATAGAAAAAGCCATTTTTCTTTGGTAGTCTTTTGTTTTCAAGTTTTCTGCTTCCTCGTAGTTTGAAAGAAAGCCACATTCTACTAAAACTGCAGGTTTAACGGCATTATATATTAAATAAACTGATGTTCCACAAGGCTTAATTTGACGTGTGTTGCCTGGTTGTAAATAGTAAACTATACTTTCTTGAATATTTTGTGCTAAAACGGAGCTTTGCTCACTAAAATTGCCAGAATAAAAAACCTGAGCACCACTATATTGTGATGATGAGTAGTGATTCTGATGAATACTCACAAAAATAGCATTTTCAGTTTTTTCCATAAGAGCCATTCTGTTATGTAAATCAGATGATTTTCTGCTTCTTATTGTAGTTAAACCCTCATCTTCAGTTGAAGTATCAGTTTCTCGTGTCATAACAACTTGAAACCCGAAGAAATTCAAATAATCTTTTAAATATAAAGCTATGTTAAGATTAATAACTTTTTCGCTGACACCATCATCAGTTGATGCACCGCCATCAAAACCACCATGACCAGCATCAACAATAATAACAGGTTTATTTTTTACAGAAAGATTATCTGATACATCCCGTGATAGCTTTTCATTATTTATAACTCCTATTGAAACTAAAAAAGAAAGAAGAACTAAAGCACATAAAAATACGAGTTTTTTCAAAATAATCACCCATAAATTTATATGTAGAAAACATTAAAGTTATCTGAATTCTGTGCCGTCTTTTAACAAAAGTTTATTTCTTGTGATTGCCCAGGAAATATTTTCTGGTGCAAAATCAGCTATAAGTGCATCCTTAAACATAACTGGGTTAATTGTAAAATCATTACCAGCAGGTAAAATAAATGAAAAATGCAAATCATTATCATCAGTTTTTATAAAATTAAGTTTTGTAAGATGCTCTGAAACATTTATTTCTTTAATTTCACCTTTTTTAGTCTTTTTCTGAATTAAAACATTATTACTGTTTAATTTATATAAAATATTTTCTTTTATTTTTTCACCATTATTAGATGAAATTTTCATTTCATAAAGACCCGATGTTATAAATAAAGGTTTAAATTCTGGCGTTTCAATTTTTAAAAATTGAATTCCTGGAACGGTTACCCTGTTCAATTCTGAAATTACGCGTTCATTTGGATAACTTTCATCATCAAGACGAATATCTAAAATCTCACATTCCCCTTCTACACCCAATGGCAATGAAAGACCAAAAACAAGGTGTGGATGCGGATTGAAGCCTTCCGTATACCAAAGAGGAATATCAGTTCTTCTGAATGCTCTTATTAAACAACGGGTTAAATCAAGATGTGAAATATACTTAGCAGTGTCTTTTTTAGTGAACCATATTCTTACAGATCGCATCACACTTACCCCCATTCAGTTTATTAGAGCCACAAGCATTGCATTGTTCTCGACAATGTTTTGATGTTTCTGCTTTTTTAGCTTTTTCGTTTTCTTTTATTAAAAATTCTTTGGTTATGCCAGAATTAATGTGATCCCAAGGTAAAATTTCATCATAAGAACGACGGCGGTTAGCGTAAAATTCAGTGTCTATACCACATTCTTTGAATGCATACATCCATGTATCATATTTGAATTTATCATCCCAGCTGTCAAATGTGCAACCGTTTTTCCAAGCAGTCTCAATAACATTACAGAGTTTTCTGTCACCACGGGCAAAAATTGCTTCAAGAAAAATCTGGTCAGTTGTATGGAAGCGGAATGAAATTTTTTTAGATGTAACAGTATCTTTTAAAAGCTGTTGCTTTGCGGTAATTTCTTCTCTTGTAGCCTGTGGTTCCCATTGGAATGGTGTGCAAGGCTTTGGTACAAATGAAGAAACACCAGCACTAACACTAACAGTTTTACCTTTGGGTTTATTCGGATTACTATAAAACTCTTCAACAACCTTCTGACAAAGCTCATTAATGCCCTTAACGTCTTCATCAGTTTCAGTTGGTAAACCAATCATAAAATATAATTTAACTGCAGTCCAACCGCCCTCAAATGCTTTTCTGCAAGTACCTAAAATTTCTTCTTCAGTAATATTTTTATTTATAACATCACGAAGTCTTTGTGTGCCAGCTTCTGCAGCAAATGTAAGTCCTGAGCGTCTCACTAAAGCTAATTTTTCTCTTAACTCATCTGAGAAATTATCAATCCTTAGGGATGGCAAGGCAACATTAATTTTTTGTGGTGATGCCCAGCTTAAAAGAGCTTCAAGTAATTCTGTAATTTTTGTGTAGTCACTACTTGAAAGTGAACAAAGAGAAAGCTCATCATAACCAGTTTCACAAGCGATTTTCTGACTTTGTTTACTTATGGTTTCAACAGATTTTTCTCTTATAGGTCTGTACCAGAAACCAGCCTGGCAAAATCTACAACCACGAATACAACCACGGAAAATTTCGTGAACAACTCTGTCGTGAACTACTTCTACAAAGGGAACAACAAAGTTTTCAGGGTAATAAATATTATCAAGGTCAGAAACAACCCTTTTATTTATAACACTCGGTGCACCATCGTTTGCAATAAATTCTTTTATTGTGCCGTCTTCATTATAAGAAACATCATAAAGAGCTGGTACATAAATACCCTCAATGTGAGACGCAGCAATTAAAAATTCTTTTCTCGTAGCATTTTTAGCCTTGTATTCATTTAATAAATCAAGGAATTCAAGCATTACCTCTTCGCCTTCACCAATCTCAAATACATCTATAAAATCTGCTAAAGGTTCTGGGTTAACAACACAAGGTCCACCAGCCACAATTATAGGGTTGTCCTTTAAGTATTCACCACGATTTTCACTTCTAACAGGAATACCCGCCATATCTAACATATTAAGCACATTAGAAAATGATAATTCGTATTGTAATGTAAATCCTACTGCATCAAAATCTTTTAAACTGTCGTGGCTCTCGAGCGCAAAAAGCGGAATATTATTCTTTCTTAAAATTTCTTCCATATCACTGTCAGGTGCAAAAACTCTTTCACACCAGTAGTTTTCTCTTGAGTTTATTAAGCCGTAAAGAATTTTTAAGCCTAAATGTGACATTCCAATTTCGTATGTATCAGGAAAACAAAACGCAAATCTAATATCAACATTATTTTTATCCTTTACAATAGAATTGAGTTCGCCACCCGTGTAACGTGCCGGCTTTTGAACAAGTGGTAAAATGCTTTCAATTTTCTTGTGTAACATAAATAAAGATTCTCCAATTTTAATATAAAATTATACACTGCAATTTTACAATAAAATCGGAGAATTATCAAGTGAATTATATTACTTTTTTAATATAATCGTAAGTAACATTAAAAGCGAGACTAAAATGAAATAAAAATTATTATTGCTACTTAAAAACATAAGAATTGAAAAGTAAGTAATTGGTATTAAAACAATAAAAGAAATAATTGTAATTACCCTACTTGCTATAGTTTCATTAAAATAAATTTTCAATATTGCCTCAAGAATTTTGCCACCATCAAAACTATAAAAAGGTAATAAATTAAAAACAGCTAAAATTAGATTAACCATAATTATTTCAATGAATATACTGTTTTCAAAAAACTTATTAAAAAAACAAAAAATCAAAGAAAGATATAAATTCACCATTGGACCAGACAAAGAAATGATTATATCTTTCAGATAATCTATTCTTTCAATATTTTGCGTTTTAATATTTCCACCAAACAAAGAAATTTTAAATTCAAGAATATCTGCACCAAAATGCTTTAACGCATACAAATGTCCAATTTCGTGAAGTAAAGCAGAAAAAATAGAAGTATATAAATAATCAGTTTTTTTTAAAATAATAAGCATAAGTATTAATGCAAAAAAAGTAAAACTAATTGTAATATTTATATTTTTGACTTTAAACTGCATTTTTGGCATCCTTTAAAGCAAATTCCGGATTGTAACTTACATCATCAATCCTCAACTCAAAGTGTAAATGAGGTCCAGTCGATTGCCCTGTTGAACCAACTAAAGCAATAACCTCACCACCTCGGATTATATCACCTTTTTTCACAAAGTGTTTATTGCAATGGCAATAAACACTTATAATATTATTATCATGCTTTATTTTTATATAATTGCTTCCATTGGTCATAAGTTGCCTCAATTACTTCACCATCAAAAACCGCATAAATAGGTTCATTTTCATCTAAGGCTATATCAATCCCCTTGTGCACTCCTAAAGTGCCATTAATTGGATGGACACGCTCACCGAATTCAGAAGAAATTTCTCCACCAATAACTGGCTTGTAAATTTTGTAATTGAGGTTATATTTAGCAAATGAAACATTTTTAATTTCGTTTTCATAAATTTTTTCATCCTTTCCACCCTCGCCTAAAATTTCTGCATCAAACAAAATGTCAGAAAAATCAGTTACAATAAATTTTTCATCTGTAAAATTTTCAATTTTCTTAAATGTTTCAATTACTTCCTCTGATGTTGTTTGCTTATTTATTTCGTTTTCAAATGTTTCTTTTAAACTTACTAAGAAAGGTATATTAAAATATTTTATTGAATAAAAAAATCCAATAATAAGTGCACAAACCCAAAATTGAAGTATTAATGTTTTAATTAAATAATCTTGTTTCTTTTTGTCCATAAAAAAATCACCCGCAAATATATATGCAAGTGATTTTTTTATTATGCTTGTAATTCTTCCCATTCTGAATAGAGTTCATCTAACTCATTTTTCAAAGAATCCAATTTTTCGGTTAATTCAAGTAGCTTTTCATAATCGGCAGAGGTTTCGGATAATTCAAGTAAACTCTGAATTTCTGAAATTTCATTTTCTTTTTCTTCAATTTCTTTTTCAATTTTAGAAATTCTTGAGTTACGCTTTCTTTCAAGTGCTTGTTGTTCTTTTTGTAATTTATAGGTATTAACCTTTGTTGTTTCCTTTTTTTCTTTTTCAACCGGTTTTTGATTATCTTCTTTGAATTCTAAATAAGTATCGTAATTACCATCAATACTTACTGCACAGTCGTGAGTCAAATAAATAATTTTATTTGATAATTTATTTATAAAATAACGGTCGTGAGAAACGACTAAAAGTGTGCCATCATAATTAAGCAAAGCCTCTTCTAAAACCTCTCGAGAGTTAATATCAAGGTGGTTTGTAGGCTCGTCTAAAATTAAGAAATTAGGTTTTGAGAGCATTATTTTAAGTAGAGCAATTTTTGCTCTTTCGCCACCACTTAAAACAGAAACCTTTTTAAATACATCGTCACCACGGAATAAAAATAACGCTAATGCACTGCGTATTTCGGTCTGGTCCATAAACTTATACATATCCCAAACTTCATCTAGCACTGTTTTGTCACTATTTAATTTATCGATATTCTGGTCAAAATAGCCTATTTTTACATTTGTACCGAATTTAATAATACCGCTATCCTGTGAAATTTCTTTATTTAAAATCTTTAAAAATGTAGATTTACCACACCCATTAGGACCTAACAGAAACATTTTATCCTCTCTGTTTATAGAAAGATTAAGATTTTTAAATAAAGGTTTTTGTGGGAATGATTTTTCTAAATCAAATACTGTTAAAACATTGTCACCTGAACGCACTTCTGAATTAAAAGAGAATCTTACAGAAGCTAATGCTTTATCAGGCACAATTAAATCTGCTTTAATTCGTTCTATCTGCTTTTCTTTACT
>RHMF01001849.1_pt1 | contig 10746 bp, 9 predicted proteins | sample 5365151 | NCBI WGS metagenome assembly RHMF01 (sample SAMN10266501, study PRJNA497801) | feces metagenome | isolation source: feces | host: Bos taurus | place: China: Prairie of Fairy Mountain | collected 2017-08-14 | reverse complement strand
AGGTTCTGGTTCGCATGCTCCAAGGTAGTACCATTTTCCGTCAATCCATACTTCTACCCAAGCGTGATTATCATCTGTGTGAGCCCAACGAGGAGTGTAGCATTGTCTTGCAGGAATTCCTACCGAGCGAAGAGCAGTTACTGTAAATGTACTTTCTTCTCCGCAACGTCCCCAAGAAGTTTTCATTGTTGCAAGAGGAGATGAGGTTCTTCCGTCAGCGGCTTTGTAATTTACTTTCTCATGACACCAGTGATTTACCTCAAGTGCTGCTCTGTACATGCTCATTCCTTTTATTCTATCTTTGAGTTCGTTGAACATATAGGTGCGAGCAGTGTCAAGATTCTCGTTATTTACTCTGTAAACTAAGACATAGTGTTTGAATATGTCCTCTGGTACTTTCTTTCCCCAAGAAAAAGTCTTTTTTGCTTTGATTGCAGTTCTTACTTGTTCTAAAAAGAACTCGCTATCATAGTCTGCAATGTCGTTAAGAGGCATATAATCATACAAGAAATCTAAATATTTTTGTTCTTGTTTGGTTAATTTCTCTGATACCTTGCGATACTCTCTTCTGTAATCTTGTGCGGTTGCTGAAAACAAGAATGCAACGGCTAAAACAAACGATAGTGTTTTTTTAATCATAATTATTTTCTTTTTTTGTTATTTTCCTAATGTTTTATTGTATTGTTTTTGATCGTATAGCAATTTTGTTGCTTCTTTTACTTCGTTATCGTGTTTCAAAAGGGCTTCTATTCAAAAGGGCTTCTATTCTTCCTTTTTGATTGTAATATCTCACAACTATTTCGGAAAGAAGAATTTCTTTAATGTCTTCTTTGTATTTTATTAAATCTTCTTTCTTGTCTTTTGCTATTTGTGTTTTTATTAGTTCGATTTCTTTAAGTGTATTTTCTCCTAATTTTTCTTTTTTAGCAGAAGTGATAAGGTCGTCTAATATTTTTTCGCTTGCAGTGGTGTAATTATAGTCTTAGTCTTTGTCTTTTAAAAACTCAATGAAGTCGTTATAAATCTCATCTGTTATCTCAAAATCTTTTGCACTTGCTATGTTTGGATTTTCCTTTACAAACTTTGTTGCATAGTCAAAACAGAGAAATTTGCTGATAAGAGCAATTGCAATATTGCTTGCATACTCTGGTGCAATTGTAATATCGGGTTCTATTCCTAAACCATCATAAACGGTTCTTCCGCCTTTGGTTTTGAAAGCAGTTCTCAAAGAATCTGGAATTTTATTTGCGTTTCCGTCTTTATCTCTATGAGAATAGTCTATTGCTTGAATACATCTTCCGCTTGGAATGTAGTATTTAGAAACCGTAACCTTGATTTGAGAATTATATATTAAAGGAAGTATATTTTGAACTAAACCTTTGCCAAAAGAACACTGTCCCATAATAACTGCTCTGTCAAAATCCTGTAAACTTCCTGAAACAATTTCAGATGCAGAGGCTGATGTGCCGTCAATTAACACTACAATAGGAATTTTTGTGTCTATTGCCTTCTTGGTAGTTTTGAATACAGAGTTTTTTTCCACTGTTTTTGCTTTTGTACTCACTACAACTTGGCCTTTATCTACAAAAAGATTTACAATATTGACTGCTTCTTGTAAAAGACCTCCTCCATTGCCACGCAAATCAAAAATGAGATATTGCATATTTTGGCGTTTTAGGTTTTCAAACGCTTCTTGTACGTGTTTGGATGCTTCTTTTGTAAACTCATTTAACTTAATGTAGCCGACAACTGAGTCTATCATTCCAAAATATGGCACGTTTGGAAGTTGTATGTCTTCTCTTCTAAATGTTTTTTTAATGATTTTTCCATCTCTTTCTAACTCTAATTCTATTTCTGTGCCTGCTTGCCCTCTTAATTTCTCACTAACTTGATTGCTTGTCTTACCTTTTGCACTCTCTCCATCAATACTTAGAATAGCATCTCCTGCTTTTACTCCCGCTTTGTAGGCAGGTAGCCCTTCATAAGGCTCAGAAATGTAAACTATTCCGTTTTTATAATGTATCAAAGCACCGATACCACCATATTGTCCTAAGTACTGTAGTTTTACTTCTTCCATCTCTGATTCGGGATAGAAGTTTGTGTAAGGATCAAGTTTTGCAAGCATTGCATCAATGGCTGTTTTAACCAAATCTCCCGAATTTAATTCATCTACATAGTTAGAATGCAGACTTTTAAACACAGAACCAAAGGTCTCAATCGCCTTATTCATTTCAAAATACTTCTCATCGTCAATTTGAGAGAAAGAATTGATTGTGTTTAATAAACAAAACACAATCACAATGAAACTTAAACTAAGTTTTTTTACCATAAAAATCCATTTTATCAAAGTACAAAGATAACGAAACAGCGTAAAAAAACAATAAAACAGTAAGTTTTTTTAACAAATAGTTTTATTCTCTAAATTTTATTTATATCTTTGCACGCCGTAAAAATAGGTTAATTTTAAGAATTAAATAGATTAAAAAACAAAAAAATACATTTAGGAATGGCTTTAATAGGTACAATTAGAAAAAAAGCAGGAGTATTGGTAGTTGCTATTATTGCGTTAGCAATTTTGTCGTTTATTTTTACAGACTTGTTCTCAAATAGAGATCCACGTCCAACAAAAATAGCATCAGTAAACGGAATGGATATTTCTTTCCAAGAGTTTGAAATAACAACTGCTAATGTTGAAGAGCAAATGAAACAACAATACAATGTTGCTTCACTAACAAATGAACAAACTTTCGCTGCAAAACAACAAGCATACCAAGGTTTAGTTGCAGAAAAGTTACTAAAACAAGAATGCGAGAGTGTAGGACTTACTGTTTCTCAAGCAGAAATGAATGATATGTTCTTTGGAACATTTATTCACCCTATGGTAAGACAAAATTTTGCAGATCCAACAACAGGACAATACAATCCGCAAGTTGTAAAGCAATATATAGCACAATTTGAGAAACTTCCAGAAGAACAAAAAGCACAATGGACAAATTTTGAAAGCTCAATTAGAGAATCACGTTTGCAAGAAAAATATAATTCTCTTGTGATTAGCAGTTTTTATATGCCAACAAAAATTGCACAACATATGAGTGAAGTTTCAAACAAGGTTGTTGACGCTCGTTATGTTGCAATGCCTTTCTCATCTGTTGAAGATAACACAATAAAAGTTACAGAAGAAGATTACAAAAAGTATTACGAAGAACACAAAAACGAATATAAATTATACGAAAACCTTAGAGATGTAGAATTTGTTAAGTTTGCAGTTCTTCCTTCACCCGCTGATATAAAAGCAATCAACGATTCAGTTCAAAAAACCTTTATTGATTTTCAAGCATTAGAAGACTCAGAAATTGCAAGTTATGTTTCAATTTCTTCTGACAGAGTTTATGATAGTTTATATTATAGAAAAGATGCTTTGAAAGGTTTATTTGCAGACTCATTACTTGCAGGAAAAACAGCAGGAAGTTTTATTGCACCTTTCCAACAAGGACAAAATTGGATTATGGCAAAAATTACAGACATCCAACACCGTCCAGACTCAGTTCGTTTCTCACAAATACTTGTATTGAACAGCAATGCAGGAAAAGATTTCAAAGAAACACCAGAACAAGCAAAAGCATTAGCAGACAGTTTATTAAATGTTTTCAAAGCAAATCCAGCAGATTTTGAAGCAGCAGTAGCAGTTCACTCTGACGATCCAGAAGCAAAAAATAATTTTGGAGATTCTGGTTGGATTTTAGACGGTCAATTACAATCAGAGTTGTTTAATAAACTAAAAGAAAGCAAAGAAGGAGATGTGTTTATCTATGATTTGCCAAATCAATTAGGTCATTACCTAATCAAACTTAAAGAAAAAACAGCCCCAATTGAAAAACTACAATTAGCTACAATAATAATGGGAGTTAGAGCGAGCGACAAAACAGTGAACGAAATCAGAGATAAAGCAAATATCTTCCTTGGTTCATCAAAAACACTTAAACAAATGCAAGCTCAAGCTCAAAAACAAAACTTAAATATCCTTACATCTACTATTGGAGAAATGAGTTATCAACTTAATGGAACCCCATATTGCAGAGAAATAGTACGTTGGGCATTTGATGAAAAAACAGAATTGGAAGCAGTTGCACCAGAAGTTTACGAATTATCAGATATGTTCCTTGTTGTAGCCTTAAAAGACAAGAAAGAAAAAGGCATAATGACATTAGAACAAGTGAAACCATACATAGAATCACAAGTTAAGATTGAAAAGAAAGCAGAAATGTTGATGCAAAAAGCAGAAAAACTATTAGCATCAAACAAAACAATTGAAAACTTTGCTTCAGCAGCAAACTTAACAATAGATTCAGCAATGGCAGTTGATTTTGCAAGTCCATATTTCGCAGCAGCAGGTCCAGAAATGAGAGTAATAGGAAGCCTTTCTTCTGCAAGCAAAACAGGATTGCAAAAACCAGTAAAAGGATTTAATGGAATATATGTTTTGAACGTGGATAGACAATACACACGTCCTACAAAAGAAGATCCAAAGTTAATACAACAACAATTTAAGACTAAATCATATCAAAAAGCTCAAATGTTGATGCAAGTATTACAAATGGAAGCAGACATAAAGAATCACTTTACATTCTTCTATTAGTAGATAAAATATAAAATAGCATATTCTCTATATCATTTGTATAGTAATTGTTTTAGAATTTTAAAAGGACGAGAGGAAAATCTCGTCCTTTTTTTATATCTTTGCGAAAAATAATTTTAAGAAATGATAAAAAGAAATTTTTTATTCTTTGTTTTAGTGATTTTATTCTTTGTTTCAAAAAATTCTTTCGCTCAAAAAAATGAAAAAGTCTTAGTTTTATATTTTTCTATCGCAGACACTACAACTTTGTCAACTAATACAAGAGTTGCAGATGTGTTTTTGAAAATAGGGGAGAAAACTATCTTTAAAGAAACTGTTTTTGTGGGAGATAAACTCACTCTTGGCAATGATTTTCATAAAGATTCTCTTCTTAGTTTCCAAGTAAAAACTTATCGAGGTTTTGTTTGTGAAATAAGAAATGGAGAAGAAAAGTATCAAACTTCATTGAAAAAGAAAGTTAGTGAGATAAAAGATACTATTTTTATTGATTTAAAAACAGATGTAAGTAATACGTATCAATATCTCTATTATTCTTTAGATGAAAGAAACAACAAGCCTTATCGCATTCCTGCTTTGGCTCAATGTTTTAATGGAACTTTGCTTGCTTTTTGCGATTATCGTCCTTGTTGGGCCGATATTGGTTATGGAGAGGTTGATATCAAATTAAGAACTTCGCAAGATTATAAAACATGGAGCGAAGAAAGTTTTGTAGCAAATGGAAAGGGCGGAGAGAATAATGTCTTTGAATGTGGATTTGGTGATGTTGCGGTTGTTGCAGACAGGGAAAGTGATGAGGTTTTGGTGATGTGTGTTGCAGGACGTCAGGTTTTTCAAACTGCAACAAAGGATAAACATAATTTTATGGCAAGAATAAGAAGTAAAGACGCAGGAAAAACTTGGCAAAATCCAGAAGACGTTACTTCAATGTTTATGAATGTAAAAGGAGAGTATAAACCTCTATTTCCAGAGGCTTATAGTATGTTTTTTGCTTCTGGAAGAATTTTGCAATCCAAAGTTTTTAAGGCAAAAAACAGTAAATATTATCGTTTGTATGCTTCTTTATTGACAAATAGTGCTAAGGGACGGGATAATTACGTTGTTTATTCTGATGATTTTGGTCAATCGTGGAATCTTTTAGGAGATATATGTGTGAAAGGTGGTGATGAGGCAAAGGTGGAAGAGTTAAACGATGGTTCAATTGTTATTAGCAGTAGAAAATCTCATGGACGTTTCTTCAATATCTTTACATTTACCGATATTGAAAAAGCAAATGGTGATTGGCAAACAGAGGTTTGTAGTAATGAAATGGTAGGTGGTATTTCTGTTGGAGCAAATTCTTGTAACGGAGAATTGTTAAAAGTAAGGGTGATAAATAATAAAAGTGGCAAGGAATGTGATTTGCTTTTGCAGTCCTTACCAACTGGAGATAATCGAAAGAGTGTTACAATTTTCTTTAAGGAATTGGACGACAATAGACAATATACATCTGTTACTTTGGCAGAAAATTGGACTAAGGGAATAGAAGTAAGTGATAGACTTTCGGCTTATTCTACTATGATTTTACAAAGCAACAATAAGGTGGGATTTCTTTTTGAGGAAGAACCGAATGATTACTGCATAGTTTACACTTCTTTTACGATTGAGCAGATAACTAATGGACAGTATAGAGTAGATTAAAAAAAATGTGTATCTTTGCCGAAGAAAATAAAATTTAATAGAGATGAAGAAGGTTTATTGGAGAGGAATTTTCCTTGTTTTTTTGAGCGTTTTGACTTTTTCTTTCTTTTCTTGTGTTGAAAATGGACCTGCTTTTGACGCATCGGATTGGGAAGGTAGATGGAAAATAAACGAGGATATCGTTTTTCCTAAATCAACCAAGGCTTCGTATGTTGGAGATATTAAGATGGTTGATGAAAACAACATAATAATAGGTGGAGAATTGTTTGGTTTAAATTCATCTTGCAATATTTCTGCAAAGGTTTCTTCAAAAACAGCAAATTTTGACCAAACAGTTAGTGGAATGTATCGTTTGGTAGGCTCTGCTGCTTTGGATGGAGATTCTATTACTTTCAAATTTGATATTAAAGTAGATGATAAATCGAAAGGTTATACAAGAATAGCCATTAAGTTATAAAAACAATAATATATTATGAGCGAAGAATCAAAAAAATTGCTACAAGAGGCAACTGCTTCAATGACAGATGCGGTTTCTCACTTAGAGAAATCTTTGGAAAAATTGCGTGCAGGAAAGGCAAACCCTGCTATGTTGGCTGGTGTTAAGGTAGATTATTATGGAACTCCTACTCCAATTGAAAATGTTGGTAATATAAGTACACCAGATCCAAAACAAATAGTTATTCAACCTTGGGAAAAATCTCTTTTACACCCAATTGACAAGGCTATTTTGGCTGCAAACTTAGGCTTTACGCCAAAGGTAGAGGCAGATGTTGTTAGAATAATTTTGCCTCCTGTTACAGAAGAAAGAAGAAAAGACCTTTGCAAAAAAGCAAAAGCAGAAGGAGAAACAGCAAAGGTTAGTATAAGAAACGTAAGAAGAAATATTCTTGAAAAAGTTAAGAAACTTAAAGATGCAGGTATTCCAGAAGACGAAATTAAGTCAGTGGAAAAAGAAATGCAAGAAGTAACTGATAAATTCATAAAGAATACAGATTCTGTTATAGCAGCAAAAGAAAAAGAAATAATGGCAATTTAGTTTTCTAATTAAGGCCAAAGAAGTATATTTTTCTAAAAACTTCTTTGGCTTTATTGTATTTTGTGATATTATTTATACATTTGCATTGTAAATATCAGTGTTATGGAAACTTCAAATAATAAAGTAATGCGTTATTCTGATGAAGAATTGCAAGAGTTTAAGGCAATAATTTTGGAAAAATTAGCTAAGGCTAAGGAAAATCTTGAAACATTGACCGAAGCTTTTGCAAATAATGCTTCTGAGGCAAGCGATACTGCTCCTACTTTTAAAGTTTTAGAAGAAGGTGCAAACATTAGAAGCAAGGAAGAAAATGCAAATTTGGCTGCACGTCAGCAAAAATTTATTAAAGATTTGGAAGCAGCTCTCATAAGAATAGAAAACAAAACTTATGGAGTGTGCAGAGTAACAGGAAATTTAATTCCAAAAGAAAGATTAAAGATTGTACCTCACGCAACAATGAGTGTTGAGGCTAAGTTAATGCAAAATAAAAAATAAAGTTTGGTGAAGAAACCACTTATTATAGTATTCCTAATTCTTCTCATAGACCAAATAATAAAGTTTTGGGTTAAGTTGAATTTTACCCTCGGAGAAGAAGTTTTTCTAATAGGAGATTGGTGTAGATTGCACTTTATCGAAAACGAGGGTATGGCATTTGGAATGTCTTTCGGAGAACAAACAGGTAAATTGATTCTTACCTTGTTTAGAATCGTTGCTGCAACATTGATTTTTCTCTATATTAGAAAGCTTGTTGTTAAGAAAGAAAACAAATTAGTTATCTATGCTTTTACTCTAATCTTTGCAGGAGCAGTAGGAAACATAATAGATTCGTTGTTTTATGGGCTTATCTTTTCTGAAAGCACATTTTTTACAACAGCAGAGTTTCTTTCCGAAGCAGGAGGCTATGCTTCGCTATGTTTAGGAAAGGTTGTAGATATGTTTTACTTTCCTTTGATTGACACAACTCTGCCTCAATGGATTCCTTTTGTGGGAGGAGATCATTTTGAGTTTTTTAATGCAATTTTCAATGTGGCAGATATTGCTATTACAGTAGGAGTAGGTTTATTGATTATTTCTGCTTTTAAGGTTAATAATAAAAAGAAAACTATTGCGTTGGAAGAAATAGAAGAAGATACTAATAAATAACTACGATAATTAAGTGGAATATCTTATAATTTTAGCACTAATTGTTATCAATGGGCTGTTTTCAATGTCTGAGGCAGCAGTTGTTTCGTCAAGAAAATCAAAACTTGATGCAGATTCAAAAAAAGGAAACAAAACTTCTAAGCGAATATTAGAGGTTGCAGAAAATCCTGATAATTTTCTTTCAACAGTTCAAATTGCAATCACTGCAATAGGACTTATAACAGGTATGTACACAGGCGATAACTTAATAAAGCCTTTTGTAAACTTGATTAGTCAAACAGGACTTGATATAGAATATTCAGAAATTATTGCAAGAGTTGTAGTAGTACTTACAGTAACATACGTAACATTGGTAATTGGAGAATTATTCCCTAAAAAACTTGCGTTAAATAGTCCAGAAAAAATAGCAAGTATTATTATTTCTCCAATGAATTTCTTAAAAAGATTGTTTTATCCTCTTGTTTGGTTGCTTTCTGTCTCAACACAAGGCTTGATGTCTTTGTTTGGAATAGAGAAAAAAAAGAATACTGCATCGGAAGAAGAAATTAAAGCAATTGTTAGCGATAGTACAGAAGGTGGAGAGGTAGAAGAAGTAGAAAAAGAAATAGTTGAAAGAGTCTTTTCTTTGGGTGATAGAGATGTTGCAACGCTTATGACCCACAGAACAGAGTTTGTGTGGTTGGATACAGATGATAATTTGGAGTCAGTTAAAGCAAAACTCTCTCAACATATACATTATATATATCCCGTTGCCGATAAAACTCTTGATAATATCGTTGGAGTAGTTTATTTGAAGGACTTATTCAATAAATTAGATACTTTCAAAAGTGTAAAGGAAATAATGAGAGAACCTCAATACTTACACGAAAGCATAAGTGTTTATGATGCGTTAGAAACCTTTAAGGAAAATAAAATACATTACGCACTTGTTATTGACGAGTTTGGAATGGTTGTTGGAATGGTAACAATGAATAATATATTAGAATCATTGGTAGGAAATGCTTCTGAACTTGAAACAGAAGATGATGAAGATGAATTTGTAGAAAGAGAAGATGGTACATTCTTAGTGGGAGGACAATATTCTTTCTATGATTTTTTAAGTCATTTTGATTTGGAAAATCTATATCAAGACAATGATTTCAATACATTAGGTGGTTTAATTCTTGAACAAACAGGTACAATACCAAAGGTTGGAGAAAGAATAATATGGGATAGATTTATATTTGAGGTTGTGGACTTAGATTCTACAAGAATTGATAAAGTTTTGGTTAGTATAGACCCTGAAAAACTCCATCAAAACGCCGAAGATTAAAAAAAATGAAAGAAAAATTGTTATTTTTTTTCTTAAAAAATTGCATTTCAAAAATAACATTGTAACTTTGCAAGTTCATAATAGTAAAAAAGTAAATAATTAATAACAGAAAAAAGAACGCTATGAAAAAAGTATGTGCTTATTTGTCAATCGTAATGATATTGACATTAGGTTTATCAAACAACGTTTTTGCTCAAGATGCAGCAAAGACTGAATCAGAAACTGTTTCTGCAACAGAATCAGTAACATCAACAGAAACTGCAGCTGCAGTAGAAGAAGCAGCAGCACCAGTTGCGGAAGAACAATCTTTCCACCAAGCTTTAAAAACAAAATATATCGAAGGTGGTGTGGGTTGGATGACTCCAATTCTTATTTGTTTGATTTTAGGTTTAGCATTGGTTATCGAACGTATCCTTTATCTTAACCTTGCAACTACAAATGCAGACAAATTATTACAAAAAGTTGAAGAAAATATCGTTGCTGGTAACGTAGAAGGCGCAAAAGATGTTTGCCGTAACACAAGAGGTCCAGTTGCTTCTATATTCTTCCAAGGATTATCTAGATTAGATAATGGTTTAGAAGATGTAGAAAAATCATTAACTTCTTACGGTGGAGTTCAAATGGCAAGATTAGAAAACAACATGGTTTGGATTTCTCTATTCATCGCTATCGCTCCTTCATTCGGATTCTTAGGAACAGTTGTTGGTATGGTTCAAGCTTTTGACGATATCGAAAAAGCAGGTGATATTTCTCCAACAGTTGTTGCTGGAGGTATGAAAGTTGCCCTTTTGACAACAGTATTCGGTTTGATTACAGCATTAGCACTTCAAATTTGCTACAACTATCTATTATCAAAAATAGAAGGATTAGTTGCAACAATGGAAGACGCTTCTATAACTTTCATGGATATCTTGGTTAAAAACAGACAAAAGTAATTTTCTT
>RHMF01003824.1_pt1 | contig 10749 bp, 8 predicted proteins | sample 5365151 | NCBI WGS metagenome assembly RHMF01 (sample SAMN10266501, study PRJNA497801) | feces metagenome | isolation source: feces | host: Bos taurus | place: China: Prairie of Fairy Mountain | collected 2017-08-14 | reverse complement strand
TGTTTGGGTTTATTATCCTCATTACACAAAGAACAAAAGAGAAATTCTTACAGACGCAACATTCAATACAGAAGAAATCAAAATAATGAGCTACAATATCCGTTGTCACGCTCCTGATGATTTAGGTCATAAAAACTGGTTCTATCGTGCTAACCATGTAGCTGATACTATTGAAAAGGCAGCACCTACAATAATCGGCTTTCAGGAAGTGAACAGCTGGCAGTATGATTATCTTTGCGAAACAATGCCTGACTATGATTCTATTATTACTTACCGTGATAATATTCCTCTTTATTCTGAGGGCTGTCCTGTATTTTACAGAACTGATTTATATACACTTGTTGACAAGGGCTCATTCTGGTTGTCAGAAACACCTGATGAAATGAGTAAGGACTGGGGAGCAGCCTGTTACAGAATCTGTAGTTATGTAAAGCTTAAGGATAACGCTACAAATAATGAGTTTGTTGTATTCAACGCTCATCTTGACCATATAAGCGATGAGGCAAGAATCAATGGTATCAATGTTGTTCTTGATAAAATCAAGGAATTCGGTTCAATCCCTGCAGTCTTAATGGGTGACCTTAATGCTGAAGAGGATAGCGACACATACAGAAGTGCAACTGAAAGTTTCCTTGATGTTAAATATCAGACAGAAAATACTATGACAAGCTGTACATATCAGGATTGGGGCGAACAGCTTGACCGTAATTGCATCGACTATATTCTGATTTCAAAAGATAGCTTTAATGTTAATTCATATAAGGTTATTACTGATACTTATGATGGTGAATACACAAGTGACCATTTCCCGTTAATATCATCATTAACATTTAAATAAAAAAGATTAAGGAGTTTACCGTAAAAAAGTAAACTCCTTATTTTATACTAATTCAAGCCATATTGTTTCAAGTTCTTCAAGCTGTTCTTCTTTTGTTTTTATTTCTGAAAGAATATCTGACAATTTTTGATAGTCACTTGCAACATCGGGGGAGTCAATAAGTTCTTTTAACTCATTGATTTCATTTTGTAAGGCTTCCATTTCCTTTTCAGTATTCATGAGCTTTGCCCGACGTTTTCTGTCCTGAGCCTTATTCTTTCGTGACTCATCATACTGCTGTGCATTATCACTTTTTGTTACATTATTAACTGTAGTATTCTTAATTTCAACCTGAATATGCTCCTTGTAATAATCGTAATTACCATTATAAATGACAATCTCATCTGATTTCATTTCAATAATTTTAGTTGGAACAGAATTAAGTAAATATCTGTCGTGAGAAACCATTATTATTGTGCCCTCAAATTGGCTCAGAGCAAGGTCTAAAGCCTCTTTTGCCTTATAGTCAAGGTGATTAGTAGGCTCGTCTAAAACAAGCACATTTGACCGTTCAAAGACAATTATACAAAGTGCAACCTTTGCACGGTTAGCACCGCTCATTTCACGGATTCTCTTGAAAACATCCTCATCCTCAATCAAAAATCGTGCGAGCATACTGCGGATTTCATATTCGGTTTTTGTTGGGAATCTTCTGTGAACAGATTCGATTGCTGTAAGATTTAAGTCAAGATTTGAAAGCTCCTGGTCAAAATACGAAATTTTCACATTTCCGCCCCAACGGACAGAGCCCTCACAAGGTATTTTCTTCAAAACTGCCTTTAATAAAGAAGATTTACCGACACCATTTTTACCGACAAAAGCAACCTTTTCATTTCTTAATACTTCAAGGTTGAAATTTTCAAAAAGAGTTCGTTTGTTTTCACCCTTGCCAACGCTTACCTTTAAGCCCTTGCATTCAAGAATAGTTTTATGTGGCTCAATATCAAAAGGGAAGGATATGTGTAAGTCTTTTACCTGTGGATTAGGCTTTGCCTGAAGCTCCATTTTTTCAAGTGCCTTAACACGAGAGCCAACACTATTGATACTACTTGATTTTGCAAGGTTTTTACGCACATAATCACGTAATTCCTCAATTTCTCTTTGCTGTTTTTCATATTCCTTTGTAAGTGTTTTGATTCGTTCATCCTTTTGATTTAAAAATGCAGAATATCCACCTTTATAACGGACTAATTCACCATTTTCAATTTCACAAATATCAGATGCCACAGAATTTAAGAAATATCTGTCATGGGAAACGATTATAACCGCACCTTTGTATTCAGCAAGGTAGTTTTCAAGCCAGTTCAACATTCCGAAATCAAGATGGTTAGTAGGCTCGTCAAGAATAAGAAGATTGGGATTTTCAACAAGGATTTTTGCAAGTGCAAATCTTGTTTTTTCACCACCTGAAAGAACTGAAACAGAGGTGTTTAAATCAAAATCACCAAATCCCATACCATTGAGAATAGTGTTGATTCTCACCTCAGCATTATATCCGTCAGCAGCATCATAAATGTTAGTTAAATGCTCATATTCATTTGAAAGAGCATCATATTCAGCACCACTTGTGTGAGCCATTTTCTTTGAAATGTCTTCGAGCTTTTTTCGTGTATCAAATACCAACTGCAAGGCACTTTCAATTTCTTTTTTGAGGGAATTTGATGTATTTAATGCTTCATTTTGCTTTAAATAACCGATTCTTAAATCAGGCTTTTTAGCAATAGTACCATCGTCGTGCTCAAGATTGCCAGATATTATGTTCAGAAGAGTAGTCTTACCAACACCGTTAATGCCTAAAAGACCGATTCTGTCCTTGTCATTAACAGCGAGAGTAACATCATTAAGTATTTTTTTGTCAAGAAAACTTTTGCTGATATTATTAATAGATATGAGCATAATTTCTCCCTTTATTTAGCAAGATTATTGATTTTTTTCTTCCATATTCCCGTAAAATAAAAAGTGCAGGAAATAGCAGTTGCAACAAGCCAGCCGATAGGCCATGAAATCCAAATACCTTTTTCATTCAGTATAGGAGTTAATGTATAACAAAGTATAACACGCAAAAGTAAATCAGTAAATGTTGAAATTAAAAACATTTTCATAACACCACTGCCACGCAATACTCCGTCTATGATAAGCTTAATTGTAATGAACAAATAGAATGGTGCAACTGTTTTTAAAAATTGTGACCCTGTTTTTATAATTTCAGCTTCACTGCTATCTACAAAAATAGTCATCATTGTATCAGGTATAAAGAAAAACAAGATGAATAGGGGAATAGTAATTATAAATGAAATTAAATACAGATACTTTACACCAGATTTAATTCGTTCAATCTTATTTGCACCGATGTTTTGTGCAGTATAGCTAGACATACTGTTTCCCAAAGCAGTCATTGAAGTAATTGTAAAGGTGTTGAGCTTTCCTGCCGCAGAAAAACCTGCGACAACGATTTCACCAAAGGAATTTACAATACCCTGAATAAATATATTGCCGACAGAAACAAAGCTCTGTTGTAAAATGCTCGGAATGGCAACAAACATAATTTTCTTCAGCATATCAAAGGAGAATAGCTTTGCCTTTTCACTATACAGCTTATGTATTCTTATCATTAAAAAGATGAATGAAAGTATAGATGCAATTCCCTGTGCTAAAAATGTTGCCCATGCAATACCCGACACACCAAGTGAAGTAAATCTGACAAAAATGTAGTCAAGCACAATATTGAAAACAGATGAAAAAATCAAAAAGTATAGCGGTGTTTTTGAATCACCAAGAGCAGTAAATATACCATTGCAAACATTATACAAAAAAAGAAATACTAAACCTGCTGTATAAATATTTAGATAAACGGCAGCATCTTTAAGTAAATTAACAGGTGTATTAAGTGCTTTGAGAATGCTATTTGAAAAAACAAGACCCAATACAGTTAAAACAATACTCAGAATAGTTAAAGAAATCAGGGAGGTGCTGACACAAGTTTTCAGTTTATTATAGTTTTTATTACCGAAAAATTGGGAAATAACAACACAACAACCAATATTTGAGCCGTTGGCAATTGCCATATAAATCATTGTTACAGTATAGGAAATTCCGATAGCTGCCAAAGCAACGCCACCTAAAAATTTACCTGCAATAATACTGTCGGCAATATTATACAATTGTTGAAAGCAAACGCTGATAAGTAGAGGAATAGTGAACTTTATCAGCACTTTACCGGGATTCCCTTGTGTCATATCTTTAACCATATTGTCACCTAAAAATAAGGGACTGAATTTCAGTCCCATAAATTTTACATAGATTCAAGAATACTTCTTGCAACGCTGATACCGTTTGAAGATGCTTGCATAAGTCCACGAGTAACTGAAGCACCATCACCGATTGCGTGAAGTCCCTTAACACTTGTTTCAAAATTAGTGTCAACGACAACCTTGTTTGAATAGAATTTAACCTCAACACCATAAAGAAGTGTTTCATCACTTGCAATACCTGGTGTTACTTTATCAAGGGCTTCAAGCATTTCAGCAATATCAACCATAATTCTGTGTGGGAATACAAGAGATAAATCACCAGGAACAGCATCCTTAAGTGTAGGGATAAGATTGTTTCTGCAAAGTCTTTCTCCTGTTGTTCTTCTGCCTCGTTTAAAGTCACCATAAGTCTGAACAAGGATTTTACCGTCACAGAGCATATTACTTAACTGTGCAATGTGTTTACCGTATTCAATAGGTGATTTAAATGGCTTTGTAAAGTTCTTTGATACAAGAAGTGCAAAGTTGGTGTTGTTTGTCTTGAATTCTGCTGATTTGTATGCATGACCATTTACAACTGCAAGGCCATTGTCATAATATTCAGTAGCAACCTCACCTGATGGATTTGAACAGAAGGTTCTTACCTTATCATCAAAGGTAGGTGAGTAGTAAACAAGCTTTGCTTCGTAAAGATTTTCGTTAAGGAATTTCATAACCTCATCACGTACCTCAACACGAACACCCACGTCAACGGTACCAACCTGAGTTTCAATTTCGTGGTCCTTACAGATATGACTAAGCCATTCTGCTCCCTCACGACCTACGGCAGCAACTATTTTGTCGGAATAATATGTTTCACCGTCAGCAACAATACCCTTAACCTGATTATCCTCGATAATAATATCCTCGACCATTGTGTTGAAGATAATGTTACAACCATTTTCTTCAAGGTGCTTCTGAAGTCTGCCATAAATTTTATAGCCTTCTTCAGTACCTAAATGACGAATAGGGCATTCAATAAGCTTTAAGTTAGCGTTGATTGCTTTTCTTCTGATTTCTTCGATTTCTTTTTGCTTATCAACACCATAAACATTCTTGTCAGCACCAAACTGAAGGTAAACACTGTCAGCTTCCTTTAAAAGCTCCATTGTTTTTTCATAGCCTAAAATTTCAGGCAAATGACCACCGACATCAGGGGATAAAGACAGCTTACCGTCAGAAAATGCACCTGCACCTGCAAAACCTGTTGTGATTGAACAAGGCTTACAGCCAACACATTTTTTAGTTGTTCTTTTCGGACACATTCTTTTTTCAATTGAACGACCTTTTTCAACCATAAGAATGTTCATATCTGGTTTTTTTGCAAGTAATTCATAAGCACAGAAAATGCCTGAAGGACCTGCACCGATAATAATTACATCATAATTTTTACTCATAATAATTCGACCTCTTTATCTATCTTCTCTGAAATATGATAATCCAAGTGAAGCAGGTGGCTGGTTTTCCTTTTTGTTTGTAATACTTGTTATAATTAAAACGATAATAGTGATTACATAAGGCAGCATTTTAAGAATTTCTCTTTCAGAAGAAGTTATGTTACCGAAAACAAATGCTGCAATATATAATGCACCAAAAATATATGAGCCTATAATTGAAATGTTAGGCTTCCACAAAGTGAAAATAACAAGTGCAATTGCAAGCCAACCAAAAGCTTCGATTGTAAATGCTGTTTCCCAGCTGCCCTTAACATAGTCCATAATATAGAATACGCCACCAAAGCCTGCAATACCACTACCGATTAAAATAGCAACATATTTATATTTTGTTACATTAACACCCATAGCATCAGCAGTTGCAGCACTTTCACCGATTGCACGAAGGTTAAGACCAACTCTTGTGCGATTGAAAATGAATGTTGTAATTAATGCGATGGCAATCGCTAAATAAACATAAATACCGTGACCGAATAACACTTTGACTATACCGTCAGAATTTTCAGCAAAAGGTAAGCATTTTGCAATGATTTTACCTGCAGTTGAAAAACCGCTTCTGTCAACATAAGAATGCATTAAAAATTGTGTTAAGCCATTGCCGAAAATTGTAATTGCAAGACCTGTAATATTCTGATTACAACGGAATGTAATAGTCATTACAGCGTAAATTAAGCCTGTCAGCATTGCGAAAAGAAATGCACCGAGCATTGATATTAAAACAAGTACAAGCCAGGATGCGTTTCCGGCTGATTCAAGCCCCTGTAAATAAAGGCTTACAAAAAGGCAACCACCAACAGTACCTGTACACATAATGCCGGGGATACCAAGATTTAAATGACCTGCTTTTTCAGTAATTGTTTCACCAACACAACCAAAAAGAAGAACTGTGCCTATCGCAATAGCACTCATTAAGAATGTGATAATCATTTCTGGGTATCCTCCTTTTCTTTTTTTCTGAAAACAAGCTTGTAGTTTATAAAGAATGAACAAACTATAACTATAAAATAAACAATACCGACAACTATGTTTGAAATAGCATCATTTGTAAACATAAATGTCTTTCTTACATCCATCATTCCCTTAGAAATAAATGTAATGAAAAAGCTTGTAAGAACAATGATTAATGGGTTAAAGGCTGCAAGCCATGTTGCCATAATACCTGTAAAGCCCATATTATTAGCTGAAGCAGTGCTTACTGTGTGGTTGATTGAACCTGCTAAAATAAAGCCCACAAGACCAGCAATCGCACCTGACAAAATCATTGTGCGGATAATTACCTTGTTAACCTTGATACCTACGTATTTTGCAGTATTGATGCTTTCACCGACAACGGAAATTTCATAACCGTGCTTTGAATACTTAAGATATATGTACATTAATACTGTAATCAGTGCAAACAAAATAATTGGTAATAAATATTTATTTCCGATTTCTGGAATATTACCATAAGAAATTGGCGCTAAAACACCTGAGCCTGTACCCATATTGTAATGAAAAATGAAACAAGACCCTGTGCAATATAGTTCATCATAAGTGTGAAAAGTGACTCGTTTGTGTTGAATTTCGCTTTAAAAATCGCAGGAATAACAGCCCACAAAGCACCACTCAGTACACTTGCCAAAAGCATAATTGGAATAATTATTGAATCAGCAACCTTACCACCAAGGTAGAACATACAAGCAATTGCTGAAAGACAACCCACAAGGATTTGTCCGTTACCGCCCAAATTCCAGAATTTCATCTTAAAAGCAGGAAGTAATGCGATTGATATACCTAAAAGAAGTGATGTATCCTGTAACAAAAGCCACAATTTTCGTTCACTGCCGAAAGCACCGTTGAACAACGCTTCAAAAAAGTCGAATAAGCCCTTGTCTGAAAACAATGTACAGATTACACCGCATAAAAGTAATCCCACTACAGTTGCTACAAGATAAATAATGATAATTTTCTGAACTGAAATATTATCTCGTTTTACAATACGAACAAAAGGTTCTTTTAAATTATTTGTACTTTTTTTCATTGTGTTACCTCATTTTTATTGGCTTTTACCATTAAAGAACCAATTTCATCTTTCGTAGCAGTTCTTGCATCAACAATACCGGAAATTTTACCACCGCTTAAAACCAATATTCTGTCACTTAATGCCATCAATACATCCAAATCCTCACCGACGAAAATTACTGAAACACCTTTTTGCTTCTGTTCATTTAGGAGATTATATATTGTGTATGATGAGTTAATATCAAGGCCACGAACAGGATAAGCTGTCATCAGAACAGCAGGGGAAGCGGCAATTTCACGACCAACGAGTACCTTCTGGACATTACCACCCGATAACTTTCTCACCGCAGTTCTTGAATCAGGGGTATTAACCTCTAATTCATTGATAATTCTGTCAGCAAGGTCTGATGGTTGCTTTCTGTCAAGGAACATTGACTTTCCTTTTCTGTAACTACGAAGCATCATATTGTCAATAATATTCATATTTCCCACAAGACCCATACCAAGTCTGTCTTCAGGGACAAATGATAAACGGATTCCAAGCTCACGGATTTCTCTCGGGGTTTTATCCTTTAAATCAACAACCTCGTCTTCCTTGAAAATAATTTTCTCACTGTTAACAAGATTTATAATTTCCTTTTTAGACAATTTACCAAAGTCAATATCGTTTCCGTTTTCATCCTTGAATGCATTTTCCTTTGCAAGCTCCATAACACGCTTATATGTTTTATGGTAGAAGGAAACAGGCTTGTCTTTTTTAGGATGATAATATGTCAATGTGCCTGACTGATAATTGTTAAGTCCTGCAATAGCTTCAAGCAATTCCTTCTGACCGCTACCTGCAATACCTGCAACACCAAGAATTTCACCGCTATAAGCGTTGAAGGAAATGTCGTCAACTACCTTGTAGCCGTCAGAATTAACAACTGTCAAGCCTTCAACAGCAAGTCTGAGCTTAGTGTCAACAACGTCTGTACGATTAATGTTAAGCTCAATTTTCTTACCCACCATCATTTCAGTAAGCTCTTTTTCAGATGTTTCTGATGTGTTTACAGTAGCAATATGCTCACCTTTACGCAAAACGGAAACTCTGTCAGAAATTTCCATAACCTCATTGAGCTTGTGAGTAATAATGATAATTGATTTGCCATCATCCCTCATTGCACTCAATACTTTAAATAAGCTTCTGATTTCCTGTGGAGTTAAAACTGCTGTAGGCTCGTCAAGAATAAGAATATCAGCACCTCTGTATAAAACCTTTAAAATTTCAACAGTCTGTTTTTCAGAAACTGACATTTCATAAATTTTCTTATCGAGATTTATATTGAATCCGTATTTTTTAGCCATTTCGTTAATACGGTTTTTTACTTCTTTAAGATTAAATTTTTCGTTTTCAATACCTAATGCAACATTTTGTGCTGCAGTAAAAATATCAATCAACTTAAAGTGTTGATGAATCATACCGATTTTATGCTCAAAAGCATCACGAGGGGAGCGAATAACAACTTCTTCCCCATTAATTAAAATTTTACCGGAATCAGGATAATAAATACCGGCAACCATATTCATAAGGGTTGTCTTACCACAACCGTTTTCACCGAGAATAGAAAGGATTTCGCCTTTATACACATCTAAACTGACATTGTTGTTAGCTATAACCTTAGTACCAAATTTTTTTGTAATATTTTTTAATTGTAAAATAACAGTTTTATCCATAGGAACTCCTTAAATAACAAAGGATTTTTTGTCTTAATCAACCGAGAAAGGCGAAGTAATAAGCTCCGCCTTTCCCAAATATTAAATCAGAATAACTTAAAATAATTATTCAGTAACAGCTGTAATACCGTCAATGATAATGTTGAAGTATGGAGCTGAACGCTTAGCACTTTCGTTGAAGAATGTAACACCGTTAACTGTTTCAACAACTTCTGTATCAGGTGTGAAATTAGCATCTGTATCAACGTCAGCTAAATATGTTGTCAATGGCTTACCTTCAACTGTAAATGTAGCACAGTCAAAAATCTTGAGTGAACCGTCTTTAATCTTTGCAGTTACTTCGTCAAGCTTTTCCTGTGTACCCTTTGCTGCAGCAGCGCCGATAGCTGTCAACTCAACAGAGCCTGTTTCAAGAGTACCTGTCCAGTCAGTATCAATTGCCTTGTCGTTCATAACGCAATCAATAATGTATTCGAAATATGGAGCCCAGTTAATTCTTGAAGCAATAACAAATGTGTTTGGACACTGTGCTTCAGTTGAACCGTTGTAAGAAACATTAGGAATGTTCTTTTCTTCACAAGCTGTAGGAGCACCCATTGAGTCAGCGTGCTGAGAAATTAACTTACAACCATTGTCGATAAGAGCAAGAGCTGTTGTCTTTTCAGCAGCTTCATCGTACCAAGAGTTTGTATAACGAACTTCCATAGTTGCGTTTCCTACAACAGATTTTGCACCAAGATAGAATGATGTATAACCTGAAATAACTTCTGCATATGGATGAGCGCCAACATAACCGATTTTTGCATTTTCATCAGAAACCTTGCCGTTTTCGTCACCATAGAGTTCAACAAGCTTCATACCTGCTGCAACACCTGCAAGGAAACGACCTTCGTAAATGTTAGCAAAAGCATTGTGGAAGTTAGGAAGTTTTTCTGTATGAGCCATTGTACCTGTAGCGTGACAGAATTCAACCTCAGGGAATTCTTTTGCAGCCTGAATCATATAGCTTTCATGACCGAAAGAGTCAGCAAAGATAAGGTCACAAGTTTCTGCCAAGTCAGCAGCCTGGTCATAACAAACTGTGTCTTCATCAATGTCTGTAACGATTGTGTAATCGTCAGCAGTAAGACCCTTGTTTGCACAAGCTTCCTTGAAAGCGTCGATGAAGTTCTTGTCATAAGTTGAAGCATCACCATGTAAGCAAATAAGTGCTACCTTGATTTTGTCTTCTGCAGGTTCTTTGCCTTCGTTTTCGCCACAAGCAGCAAAAGTTGCTGTAATCATAACGAGTGCAAGAAGAACTGCAATGATTTTTTTGAAATTTTTCATAAAATTTCTCTCCTTTTTCTTATTTTGTATTTGACAGCATAAGCTGTAATTACCTATTTTCTGAAAATGATTTCACCCGTAA
>RHMF01004874.1_pt1 | contig 10750 bp, 9 predicted proteins | sample 5365151 | NCBI WGS metagenome assembly RHMF01 (sample SAMN10266501, study PRJNA497801) | feces metagenome | isolation source: feces | host: Bos taurus | place: China: Prairie of Fairy Mountain | collected 2017-08-14 | reverse complement strand
ATTATATTATACTTATTCCTGTGTCATTTTACGGACATATCGCTTGAAGAATGCTATTGCATCTTCACAACAAGCAATCGGAATTCTTTCATTTGTACCGTGAGTACAAAGAAGAAGCTTTGTATCTGCAACGAACGGAGCAAATCTGTAAATATTTTCACAAACAGGCTCATAGTTGTAAGCATCTGTACCACCCATTACAAGGAATGGTGTAACAAGGTTTTTGCTGTTCTGTGCTTCTGCCAATTCCTTTATTGTCTGGAATGCCTTTGAATCTGTAGGAGAAACCTTTGATGATTCCTTACCAACAAGAAATTCAACTTCAATATCCATCCTTATTTCTTACACTCTTACGAATGTGTTTTTCAACATCTGCAATTGAAACGCCCGGCATTGTACGGAAATTAACTGTAACAGATGCTTTCTGTGGAAGAACATTGAACTGTGGACTGCCTTCAGCCATTGTAACTGCTGTACAAGTACGGATAAGTGACGCAGCAGCAGGAATGTTTTTACAGATTGCAAGAATGAGTGGCTGTAAAATCGGAGCATTTACAAGGACTACTCTTAAAGGATAACCTGCATTCATACCAACTCTCTTGATAAGCTGTTTAAGATAATCAGGCATTTTAGCCTTGAACTGATGATTTTCAATATCCCTAACAACATCTGCAAGCTTGCCGACTGCAGTGTGCTTTGGTGGTTGTGATGAATGACCACCCTTTGCATTTACGCTTACTTTATAGTTTACACTACCTTTTTCAGCAATACCGACACCTGTAAGGTTAATGTCAAGGAGCTTGCCAAGCTTAACAGGGAGTATTGCACCACCCTCGTCAAGAACTGCTTCAAGATGAACACCCTGTTCTTTAAGGTATGCTGCAATCTGCTTTGCACCATTATCAGGTGCTGCAACAACCTCTTCATTATGACCAAGGCAGATATATACTGTTCGTTTTGGTCTGAAGCCTTCATTAAGAAGTTCTTCCATACATTCCATAACGGCAATAAGGTGATTTTTCATATCCATTGCACCTCTGCCCCAGATAAATTCACCATCATTATATCCACTGAACGGGTCGTGAGTCCAATCCTGTTCAGTTCCTGCTGTTATAGGCACAACGTCCTGATGTGCAAGCATTGCGATACCGTCAAGACTTGGGTCAGTACCTTCCCATTTGTAAACAAGACTTGCATCAGCAACCTTTGTCTTTGTCATATTTCTGTGAACAAGCGGAAAACGCTCTTCAAGAAATGCATGGAATCTGTCAAACTCTTCCCAATCTACAAGCTCACGGTCATAATTTGAAATTGTCTTGATTTTGATTGCATCACTTAAATCACGACAATATTTTTCCATATCAATCATTTCAGGTAAAAGCTTTTCTTTTTCCTGTTTTTTCTCTTTAAAGAAAATTGCACGGATAAGTGTTACAACAATAAAAATGCCGAGTAATGCTAAAATGTATTTCATAATTTTACCCTCTCATCCTGATAATCAAAATGCGGACAGACAAGGATGTTTGTCCCTACGCGATACTGCTTTAATTATTGTGTTTTATGTATTTTTATCTACCTGATGGAATGTTTTTAAGTTTCCTGTTTTGTTACTACGCTTGTCGAGTTCTGCCATAACATCGGAAACTTCAATTCCTTCATTTGCCATCATAACAAAAAGATGGAAAATAAGGTCGCTGATTTCGCCAACTGTTTCCTCTTTATTTCCGTTTTTTGCAGCAATGATTGTTTCGGAACACTCCTCACCAACTTTTTTAAGGATTTTATCGAGTCCTTTTTCAAAAAGATAGCAAGTATATGAGCCCTCTTGATTATTCTGTTTTCTTTCAAGTATTGTTTCGTAAAGATTTACCAATGTATCATTCATTTTTATCACCTATTTGATTTTATTAAAGAAGCAAGACTTACTGCCCGTATGACAAGCAGGACCTGTCTGCTCAACTTTTACTAATAATGTATCGTCATCACAGTCACCGTAATTGAAATCACTTTCTGCAAATGACCTGATGTTGCACCCTTGTTCCAGAGTTCCTGACGGGAACGGCTCCAGAACCAAGTGTAACCTGTTTCAAGTGTTTTTGCCATTGATTCCTTATTCATATAAGCAAGCATAAGAACTTCTCCTGTGCTTTCCTCCTGAATAATTGCAGGAATAAGCTCTGCTTTTACAAAATATTTATCAAGGTTCATATCATTCACACTCCTTAACAGCTTCTGCAAGATTCAATGTGCCACTGTAAATACTTCTGCCACAAATTGCACCATACATATTCGCATTTTTAAGGTCAATGATGTTACTTAAATCCTTAATGCCACCACTTGCAGTAATGTTGCAAGAAACTGATTCATTAAGTTTAACAAGCTGTTCGAGATTTGGTCCTGAAAGCATACCGTCGCAATCAATATCCGTAAAGATAATATACTTTACACCAAAATCTTCCATGCGTTTTGCAAGGTCGATATAGTGAGTGTCACTCTTTTCTGTCCAGCCCTCAGTTGCTACCATTTCGTTCTTAGCATCAATCCCAACTGCAATTCTGTCACCAAATTCCTTACAAGCCTCTTTAACAAGCTGAGGATTTTTAAGTGCAGCTGAACCGATTATAACTCTCTCTATTCCATTCTGAATATAGAAATCAACGTCTTTCATAGTACGGATGCCTCCGCCTACTTCAACTCTGAGTCCGCTGTTTTTTGCAACATCAAGGAAAATGTCACTATTTATACGGACACCGTCAAGTGCACCATTCAAATCTACCATATGTATCCACTCTGCACCTGCTTTTTTAAATCCCTGTGCTGTTTCCATATAACTGTCTGCTACTTTACCGGCTGTTGCAAAGTCACCTTTATAAAGACGGACACATTCTTTATCTTTTATATCTATCGCTGGAAAAATAATCATTCTCAAAGAGTCCCCTTTGTTGAAAGTGTTTTATCTGTTTTTTCTGTTGCAATACTCATTGCATGGCCAAATGCTTTGAAAATTGCTTCAGCAATATGGTGAGAATTATTACCATAAGGAGCACGGAGATGTACTGTTATTTTTGCATTGTCAGCAACTGCACGGAAGAACTCAACACACATACAAACATCAAAATCTCCACATTTTTCCTGTGGAAAGTTTGCCTCAAACACTGTGTATGCACGGTTGCAGATGTCAATTGCACAGAAGCCCAGTGCCTCATCCATTGGTACAAAAAAGCTACCATAACGGACAAGATTTGATTTATCTCCAAGACATTCAAATAGTGCCTGACCAAGCACAATACCAATATCCTCAACTGTGTGATGACAATCAACTTCAATATCACCTTTGCAAGTTACTGTAAGACCATAACCTGCATGAGTTGCAAATGCTGTAAGCATATGGTCAAAGAAACCGACACCTGTATCTACTTTAACATCTCCACCATCAAGACAGAGAGTTAAGTTAATATCTGTTTCCTTTGTTTTTCTGTTAATTGTTAATTGTTGCAGTTCTCATTATACTTCCTCCAACACTTTTCTGAATGTTTCAAGCATTTTTGCATTCTCGTATTCTGTACCTGCAGTAATACGAAGATAATCACCCATATTACGGATAATAATACTGTTATCCTTCATCTTCTCAAAGATTTTCTTTGCATTTTTAACTTTCATAAATACAAAGTTTGTATGTGTTTCATAAATCTTTTCGATTTTGTCACTTTCAATTTTAAGAATTTCGTTATAAAGCTCTTTTCTTGATTTTACAACTGTTTCAATGCACTTATCAATATAATCAGGATGTGAGAAAAGCACTTCTCCGATTGATTGTGAAACAGAATTCACATTATATGGTGACTTAACTGCACGAATTACATTTGTAAGAGTCTTGTTTGCAACTGCCCAAGACGAAGTGCTGCAGACCCAAGAGCCTTTGAACAGGTTTTTAAAATAATAAGATTATCGTAATTCTTAAATTCACCTAAAAGACTTTCATCTTCTGCAAAATCCATATATGCTTCATCAAGGACAACAAGAGAATCAACACTGTTTATAAGTTTTCTTACATCGTCTTTTGTAACGATTCTTGATGTTGGATTACAAGGATTTGAGAAAATCACGATTCTCACATTTTCCTTGTTTGCAAGGCTGATTACATCATCAATATTAACATCGAGATTTTCGTCTTTCTGATATTTTACACTTTCACATTCTGCAATTTCAGCATAAAAACGATACATTGAAAAATCAGGTTCAAGAGTCAATATCCTATCACCTTTTTGTAAAAACGCATTCATTATCATTATAACTGAAATAATTTCGTCAGAGCCGTTACCTGCTGTAACACAATCGGCATTTACATCGAAATAATCCGCAAAGCCCTTAACAAGTTTTGTTGCCATTGGGTCAGGATAACGATTAAGAGCTGTATTTTTAAGTGCCTCTACCATTTCATTTTCAATTTCTTCAGGAAATGTGAGAAATGACTCATTGGCATCAAGACGAATTTCATATGTACCGCTGATTGGCTCATATGGTGTTAAATTTTTTACTTTATCATTAAGCTGAAACATATCGTGTTAATCCTCAAATCTGACTTTGATTGAATTTGCGTGAGCTGTTAAGCCCTCTGTTTCTGCAAGAGAAACAACTTTATCTTTACACTCACAAAGTGCATCTTCTGTATAGTAAATAAAGCTTGATTTTTTAATAAAGCTGTCAACTGACAATGGTGAGAAAAATCTTGCAGTACCACTTGTAGGAAGAACATGGTTAGGTCCAGCAAAATAGTCACCCAATGGTTCAGGAGAATAGTTACCAAGGAACACACTACCTGCATTATCCATTCTTCCGATATATTCCATAGGATTCTCAACACACATTTCAAGGTGTTCAGGTGCAAGTCTGTTTGCAAAGTCAACTGCCTTATCCATTGTGTCACAGATAATAATTGCACTGTAATCCTTAAGAGATTTTTCGATAATATCTTTTCTTGAAAGAGTAGCACACTGACGAGCTAATTCTTTCTTTGTTTCTTCTGCAATTTCAGCACTTGTTGTAATAAGAATTGCAGAAGCCAATACGTCATGTTCAGCCTGGCTCATAAGGTCGGCTGCAAGGAATTTAGGATTTGCTGTTTCATCAGCAACGATTAAAATTTCGCTTGGACCAGCTACCATATCAATGTCAACTGTACCGTAAAGAAGTTTCTTTGCAGTAGCAACGAAAATGTTACCAGGACCTACAATCTTATCAACCTTTGGTACAGATTCAGTTCCGTATGCAAGTGCTGCAACAGCCTGTGCACCACCCATTAAGAACACTCTGTCAACACCTGCAATCTTTGCTGCAGCAAGAATGTCAGGATTTGGTGTTCCGTCCTTTGATGGAGGAGTTACCATAACAAGCTCCTTAACACCTGCAATTTTTGCAGGAATTGCATTCATAAGCACACTTGATGGGTATGCTGCTGTACCACCGGGCACATAAAGACCTACACGCTCAAGTCCACGTACACGCTGACCCATAATTACTCCGTTTTCCTTTGTTGTGAGCCAACTTTGCTGCTTCTGACGAGCGTGGAAATCACGGATATTTTCAGCAGCATCTTCGAGTGCCTTTACAAAAAACGGGTCACACTTTTCGATTGCCTTGTCAATTTCTTCCTTTGAAATTTCTGCCTTTTCAGGTGCTTTTCCGTCAAATTTAATTGTGTATTCCAAAACGGCTTTATCACCGTTTGCCTTTACATTTTCAAGAATATCAGTAACAGCAAGGGTAACTTTTTTGTCAACCTCACCACTGCGCTCTTTAAGTTGTGCGATAAGAGTCTCATCAGCCCTACCGTCTGCAAATACTGTATTAATCATATTTATCAATCCTTTGGGATAACATTTTCTATTTTTTCAAGGAAGCTGTCGATTTCCTCACGACGAAGCTTCATACTTGCCATATTTACGATTACACGAGCTGAAACCGGCATAATTTTTTCTTTAACCTCAAGCCCGTTTTCCTTGAGTGTTGTACCTGTTTCAACAATATCCACAATACCGTCAGCAAGGTTTAAAAGCGGCGCTAATTCAACAGAGCCTTTGATTTTAATAATCTTGACATCCATTCCTTTGCCTTCAAAATATGCTTTTGTTATATTAGGGTATTTTGTAGCAATTCGTTTTGTGTTGAATCCATCGTAAAAATCAACACCCTTTTGTGTTGCAAGAGCAAAGTCACATTTACCGAGATTCAAATCTGTCATTTCGTAGAAGCTTTTGCCATTTTCCACGATTGTGTCTTTGCCTACAATACCGATATCACAAACACCGTGTTCAACATAAGTGATAACATCAGCAGCCTTTGCAAGGACAACCTCATAATCACCTGCTGTTAAAATAAGTCGTCTGCCTTTGTTGATAAGCTCATCACAGTCGATTCCCATTTTCTCAAAAAGTTCAACACTCTTTTTCTCAAGACGACCTTTTGTAAGGGCAATTCTTAACTTTCTCATACCATTTCCTCCCTTACAGTGTCTTCAACAATGCAGATTTTCTTGATTCCCTTAGAAGCTGCATATTCCTTTGTTTCTTCATAGGTTTCAAATGTGCTGTTTTCACAGTAAACACCATTTTCACGAAGATTTCTTGAATATTCAAGTGCCTTTACGATATTTTCTTTTTCACCAAATACGATAATTTCAGGTGTCATTTCTTCATCGAGTTCATTTCGTGAAAGCATAACAGTTGCAAGTGCACCTGTTTCAATACCGAAGCCTGTTGAAGGCATATCCCTGCCGAATTCAGCACCAAGGCTGTCGTAACGACCACCTGAAACAACTGAAATACCACTACCCTGAAGATAACCTTTGAAAATAATGCCTGTATAGTAATTTGTACGATTTACAAGGCTTAAATCAATTACAACCTTATCTGAAAGTCCTGCATCGCATAAAAGTATGTATAATTCCTTTAAGTAATCAAGACTCTTCTGACCCTCGTCACCTAAATCAATCTGCTTTGCCTTTTCAATAATTTCAACACCACCGAAAAAGCGTGGAAGATTACGGATGCATTCTGTCACATCAGATTTACCGATTTTATCAAGAATATTGTTAAGAGAAACAAAATTTCTGCTTTCTACGCAGTCGTAAATTTCACTTATAACTTCATCACTCACATTGAGTTTTTTACAAAGCTCTTTAAAGAAACCTGCATGACCGATTTCAAGCTTAAAATCAGCAGATGTACAGCTTTCAACAGCTTCAACTGCAGTTGTGATAACCTCTAAATCGGCACGAAGTCCGTAAGCACCCATAAGCTCGATACCACTCTGTGTAGCCTCATCACTTCTGCCTGTAAGATTTTTCTGTCTTACAAAAACACTCTGATTATAATAAAGTCGGAGTGGCAAACGAGCATTCTGAAAACGGGTTGACACAAGACGTGCAATAGGAAGTGTTGAGTCAGGCCGAAGGACTAACAATCTACCGTAAGAATCAGTTAAACTGTATAAATCCTCCGGATTATAACCTGAGCTTTCACGATTGAATACATCAAAAAACTCGATGGTTGGTGTCATTACCTTTTCGTAGCCCTTTGATTTAAAAACTGAGGAAAGTCTTTTTTCTGCACAACGGATAGCACGGCTTTCCTGAGCAAGATAGTCCTTTGTGCCCTCAGGAGTAATTTTTGAGTAATTTTTCATTAGAAAATGTCCTTTGTTAGTTAGTTTTGCTTTAGTGTGCTACTATGCTACCACAATAAAGCACGTTAGTCAAGCATAATATTATACAAATATATTAAAATCCAAAGAAAGATATCTGTGCAGTTTCAGGCAAATCACCGAACGCACCGATTTCCTTTAATGCAGTTATAACAGAGCTTGATGCACCTGTTTTAACCTGAAAATCATCAACGGATACGAAAGTACCGTCACTTTCTTCCCTTCTTCTTACAATTTCCTGTGCAGCCTTTTCACCTACACCCGAAAGTGCTGAAAATGGCATTCTGATTTTTCCGTCATCAATATAATAAACTGTTGCACGGGATTTATAGATATCAACAGGAAGAAGTTCCACTCCTCTTGCCATCATTTCATTGACAACCTGAAGTGCAGTAAACTGGTCCTTTTCCTTTGTTGTCATTGGCTTTCTATCTTTAGGCTCTGCGTTAAGAGGACCGTGGAGCTCGACCATTTTTCTTCTGACTGCATCTCTGCCCTGACTGACCGTTACAGCATCAAGGTCACCACCACGGACCGTTAAGAATGCAGTGTAATATTCTGTAGGTCTGTATATTTTATACCAACCAAGACGAAGCGCCGCAATAACGTACGCCGCAGCGTGAGCCTTAGGGAACATATACTTGATTTTTCGGCAAGAGTCCATATACCAGTCAGGCACGCCACACGCCTTCATAGCATCTTCAGCACCCTCAGGGAAACCTGTCTTTGCGACAATACCTTTTCGGGTAAGCTCCATAATCTTAAATGCAAGGCTTGAATCAAGACCCTTATGGATAAGATATGTCATAATATCGTCACGAGTACCGATAACCTCGGAAATTGTACAAGTTCCGTCTTTAATAAGCTCCTGCGCATTACCGAGCCAAACATCAGTACCGTGGGAAAGACCTGAAATCTGAAGAAGGTCAGAGAATTTTTTCGGCTGTGCCTCTATAAGCATACCACGGACAAAATCAGTTCCCATTTCAGGAATTGAAAGAGTGCCTGTCTGTACACCGATATCATCAGAAGTAAGTCCTAAAGCCTCGGGACTTGTGCAAAGGCTTACGATTTTCGGGTCACAAACATCAACATCCATAACATTGATACCTGTCATATCCTCAAGATGCTTATAAAGTGTGGGCACATCATGGCCGAGAATATCGAGTTTGAGAATTGTATCGTGAAGGAAATGGAAGTCAAAGTGAGTGGTTTCCATATCTGAAGATGTATCGTTTGCAGGGAATTGCACTGCAGTAAAGTCATACACATCAAATTCGCTTGGTACAACAACCATACCACCAGGGTGCTGACCTGTTGTACGCTTGATACCTGTACAACCCTTTGTAAGTCTGTCTTCCTCAGCACGAGTCACAACTCTGCCACGCTCTTCAAGATATTTTTTTACATAACCATAAGCAGTTTTATCAGCGACAGTTGCAATAGTACCCGCCTTAAACACGTGGTCACGACCGAAAAGCTCTTCTGTATATCGGTGTGCCTTACCCTGATAATCGCCGGAGAAGTTAAGGTCGATATCGGGAGCTTTATCACCGTGGAAGCCAAGGAAGGTCTGGAAAGGAATTTCGTGACCGTCACGAATCATAGGAATATCGCAGTGTGGACAATTTTTCGGAGGCATATCAAAGCCTGAGCCGTATTCACCGTGAAGGAAAAATTCACTGTGTTTACATTTTCCGCAACGATAATGGGCAGCAAGAGGATTAACCTCAGAAATACCTGCCATTGTTGCAACGAAGGATGAGCCAACCGAACCTCGTGAGCCAACATGATAACCGTGTGCTTCAGAGTCCCATACAAGCTTTTGTGCGATAATATAAAGAACAGCAAATCCGTGCTTGATAATAGATTCAAGCTCCATTTCAAGACGCTCTGCAACATATTCGGGAACAGGGTCACCGTACCAGTCCCTTGCCTTTGCCCAGCAAATATCACGAAGCTCCTGCTCCGCACCGGGGATTGTAGGGTTAAATGTTCCGGGAGGAATAGGTGTAACAGCTTCTACCATATCTGCGATTTTATTTGTATTTGTTACAACAACCTCGTATGCTGTATCCTCACCTAAATATGAGAATTCCTCAAGCATTTCTTCAGTTGTTCTGAAATAAAGAGGTGCTTGGTTATCAGCATCATCAAAGCCCTTACCTGCCATAAGAATTGCACGGAAGGCAGCATCCTCAGGGTCCATAAAGTGAACGTCACCTGTTGCACAAACAAGCTTACCTAATTTATCACCCAAATGGATAATCTTTCTGTTAATGTCACGAACATCCTCAAGGGTTTTGATTTTATTGTATTCTTTATTTCTGTCGGGATTTTTCGCATTTGGGTCTGAATGAGAAGCAATCATAAACATATTGTTTCCGTCAGGCTGAATTTCGAGATAATCGTAATAATTTGCGATTTCAATAATTTCTTCTTCGCTTTTCTGGAGAAGAATTGCTTTTATAAGCTCTCCTGCTTCACAGGCTGAGCCTAAAATAATACCGTCCCTGTGCTCATTAAGCTTTGAACGGGGAATACAAGGTCTTGTATGGAAATATGTAGTGTGAGAAAGTGAAATAAGCTTATATAAATTTTTAAGACCTGCTTTATTCTGCACAAGAATAATAATATGATAACGAGGAAGCTTTTCCCAAGGAGTTTCGGGATTCTGGATATCGTCAATAAGATAACCCTCCACACCGTAAATAAGCTTGATATCATCCTTTCCTTTACCCTTAACAGCATCAGGATAGCCCTGCGCATTACCGTGGTCAGTAATTGCGATTGCAGGATGACCCCAGCTTATTGCTCGTTTAACAAGCTTGTCTGCACCCGTCATACCATCCATATCGGACATATTTGTATGAAGATGCAATTCAACTCTCTTTTTCTCTGCATTATCCATCTTTTTAATTGGAGTAACTGTATTTACAGCAGTTGCAGAGATAATATTTTCACCTGAATATTTATCAAATGATACTCTGCCGTAAACGATTACAGTTGTGCCCTCACTCAAAGCACCTAAAAATGACTTTGATTTTTC
>RHMF01001478.1_pt1 | contig 10750 bp, 8 predicted proteins | sample 5365151 | NCBI WGS metagenome assembly RHMF01 (sample SAMN10266501, study PRJNA497801) | feces metagenome | isolation source: feces | host: Bos taurus | place: China: Prairie of Fairy Mountain | collected 2017-08-14 | reverse complement strand
TGGACACATACAATCCTGCGCTGTTTCTGGATATGAAGCTGGCATTGCAGGAACTGATATTGAAAAAGCTTCCGACTTTTGACCCGTCCAAAGGTGCCAAGTTTCTGACCTATATGTATGAATTTATAGGGGATGCTCTTACCTCTTTCCGGATGCGGGAGGAGTGTTGGACAATCGATTCTCTGGATATCTACAAGGGTATCCGGCGCATGGCAGCCATTTACAATGCCAACGGTGGTGATGCAGAAAAGGCTATGGAGAAATTCTGCAACGAAACCGGGTGCAAACCCAAAACGGCAGCAGAATATCTGGATCAGGTTATCGGCATCCGTGCCCGGCAGGCTGAAGTGATCGTGGACTGGGACGAAAATGAAATCGAAATCATGGAGGATATCCTGCCTAGCAGGATGGGCGATCTGTGCAATGTTCTCTGGAATCATTGGAAGCTGAAGTCCGTCCGTGAATCCTTTGAGAAGCTGTCCTGGCGGGATCGGATGATCCTGCAGGCCCGGAATGCAATCTGCCACAACTGCGGCGGCATGCAGCCCATGAAGGAGCGATACTCTTTCCAGGAGATTTCCAATCTGATTGGCACCGGCACGGACAGCGGCGCAGAGAAGGCATACCATACTTCGTTGGATCGTTTCACAGCGCAGTTGGCAAAGGATAATGTGATTCGTGTGGTGGATCTCGTTCTGGACAAAAAAGAAAAAGACGCCGCAATCTACCGGTATCGGGCAGACTGCGACGGCGAATGGGGCGAGATCTGTTTTGATTTTGAAAGCAAGCGAATCCAAATCCGAAAGCTTGCAGAGTGGGACACAACGCAGAGTCATCTGCATGCAAAGAAGGTGATTTGTTTCATAGCTCTAAGCGCGGAACCTCCGAAAGAAAAGAGGATCGTTTTTGCAAGAGGGTAAGATGCGGCACTGCGGTGGGACGGGAGTGTGATATACCTCTTGCTCCCCCGGTGATGCAGCTCCATTCCAAAAATCTGCTTCGCAAATTTTCTTCACTGCGCTTCACCACCTACACCCGAACAGTCGGATTTCGCGTAAGCGAATCCACACATTTCCCGTCCCGGAGGGACACGAAATCCATCTGTTCTGCTGTCACCGGAAATGGTCTGCTCAGTAAGGCAGTATCCCCTTTCCGGCAACAGCGGTCGCAAAAGGTATAACACACTAGACTTTACACAGTAAAATCGTGTGCCAACAGGGCGCTTTCACCCCTATTGGAAACCCAGAACCAAGGGAATCTGCCATCCCTTTGGGAACCCAGCAGTTTTGAAATCTGTATATACAAACCGGAAAAACGGTGTTTGCATCTACACATCCCAAAACGCAAAAATCCCCACAGTCGATCCTACAATAGGGAGAGGAAAGACTGTGGGGTTTATTAATGTCGCATTCATTGGAACGGGAAAAATTCATGCGTCACACATCGCTGCGGCGATGCAGATTTCAGAACACTCATCCTTGTGCTGGCGGGAGTTACAGATTCAGAAAATCCTTCCGATACTTCACACCAAAGAACTCAGCCAGTTCCACCATCTCTTCATCCTTGATGGTATTGATTCTGGGCAGGTGGGCGGTCAGCATATAGATCTGAGCCGCCTTCTCAACAGTTTCGATCAGACCGAAGGTCTCGTCCATGGTCTTGCCCGCACCGTAGATACCGTGCATACCCCAGACAACCAGACGGAATTCTTTCATCTTCTCAGCGGTAGCTTCGCCGATGGAGTTGGTGCCGCAGAGCATCCATGGCAGAACGCCCACACCGTCAGGGAACACAACGATGCACTCGGTACACATCTCCCACAGAGTATGGGTGAACTTCTTTTCGTCCAGTTCGTGAACGTAATTCATGGCCAGGGTGTGGGTGGGATGGCAGTGCATAACCACCCGGTTTTCAGGATCAACAGCCAGACGGGCCATATGGCTCATCAGGTGTGCTGGGAACTCGGAGGTGAACTTGCCGCCATCCTTATAGCCCCACAGCAGTTCGGCGGTCTGGCCGTCAGCTGCGATGCGGACGATCCCCAGATTGGTTTCGGGATCGCCATCCACATTCTTGAAGTACTTGCCGGTGCCGGTGACGATGAAGATCTTGCCGATGATAGAAGTGGCATTAAAACCAAGCGGGATGGTGCGGATAACGTTGTTCAGGTCAAGGTACTCCCCCACTTCAGCTTCGTCCAACATATAACTGATATTGCCGCCGTTGCGTTCGTCCCATCCAAGACGGTACATATTTGCGGTGGTTTTCCGCATTTCCTCCACAAAGGGAGCATTCATAATATTCTTCATTTTGTTATCCTCTCTTGCTCAGCACTTCTGCTTCATACTTCTTCACATCGGCAAACCACTCACCATCGGCAGGTGCGCCACACTGACGGCAGTATTCCGTCCAGATTTCACCGAAGGGCATGGTCTTCAATTCTTCCTGGATGACCATAAGTTCCGTCCAGTTATCGGCATTCTGCAGGCTAGTCAGATCAGGGGTGATCAGCGCCATCAGCAGGGCCTTCTGGACATTGCGGAAGCCAACCGTCCATGCGGAGATGCGGTTGATGGAAGCGTCGAAGTAATCGAGGGCAATCTTCACAGAGCCCTCCAGACCGCCGCAGCGGACGATCTCCTTGCAAATTTCCCGGGTCTCATCGTCCAGCAAGACTACATGGTCAGAGTCCCAGCGGATGGGACGGGTGATGTGCAACGCGATCTCCGGGAAGAAGGCCAGCAGGGCGGGAATCTTGTCGGAAACCACTTCGGTGGGATGGTAGTGACCGTTATCCATCAGAGGGATGCACTTTTCCTTGTTCATGGCTGCATAGCTGAAACTGAACTCAGCGGAACCAACGGTGTATGCTTCCACGCCAATGCCGAAGACCTTACTCTCCACGCAGGGTTTGACCTTGTTGAAGTCAAAAGGCTCACTGAGAATTTCATCGATGGCTTCCTTATAGCGGACACGGGGACCCATGCGGTCAGCGGGGATATCCTTGAAACCGTCGCCGGTCCAGATATTCATAATGCAGGGCTGGCCCAGTTCTTCGGCAAGATAAGTAGAAATGCGGATACAGGCCTTGCCGTGGTCGATCCAGAATTTGCGAATTTCGGAATCGGGATGGGACAGCGTCAGGCCGTTGGCCTTGGGATGGGAGAAGAAGGTGGGGTTGAAGTCACAGCCGAGGCCTCTTTCCTTGCAGAAGTCTACCCATTTCTGGAAGTGCTTGGGTTCCAGAGCGTCCCGGTCTGCCCATTCGCCATCCTCAAAGATGGCATAGGATGCATGGAGGTTCATCTTCTTGGTGCCGGGGCAGAGCTTCAGCACCATGTCCAGGTCATCCATCAGTTCCTCGGGGGTTCTGGCTCTGCCGGGGTAGTTGCCGGTTGTCTGGATGCCGCCGGTGAGGGGCTTGGTGGGATCGGTATCAAAGCCGCGGACATCGTCACCCTGCCAGCAGTGCAGGGAAACGGGAACACTCTTCAGTTTTGCGATGGCGGCATCGGTATCGACACCGAGCGCAGCATATTTTGCTTTTGCTTCTAAATAGCTCATAGTTATTCCTCCATTTATCATCATCCATGTCATTGTGAACCAGTCCTCAGACTGGTGTGGCAATCTCCTTTATCGATGGGGATTCCCACGCCAGTGTGCGCACTGGCTCGGAATGACAGAAATCTTACAGTTCCATCTGCATTTTCAGATTGCCCAGGGCGGTGGCCTCAATAGGCAACGCGATCACTTCTTTGCCGGTGGCATCCGCCGTCAGGCGGTTCAGGAACTGATTCTTTGCACCGCCGCCAACGATGTAGAGCTTTTCATATTTACTTCCGGTATTGGCTTCCAATTCCTCGATAGCCTGCTTGTAGCTGAGCGCCAGGCTGCGGTAGGCACAACGGAAATAGTCACCAACGGATTTCAGATAATTCCCAGTTGCCTTATCAAACGCAGCTCTCATGCTCTTCGGTGCCAGGAATTCGGGAGCATTGGCATTCACCAGCATTTCACATTCGCTTGCTTCCGCAAGTTTCACGATCTCCGGGAACGGTATATCGGGGCACAGTTCCCGCTGCAGTTCGTTCACCAGCCACATGCCCATGATATTCTTCTGGTAGCGGTTGTAACCCACACCGCCCTCGTTGGAGTAGTTGGCCTTCTCGCTGCCTGCGTCCGTAATGGGTTTGGGTGTCTTGACACCCAGCAGGCTCCAGGTGCCGGAGGAAATGTAAGGATGATTGCCATCCATGGGGATACCTTCAACAGCAGAGCCGGTATCGTGGGTGGCACATAGAACCACCTTGCAGTTACCGCCCACAGCAGCTGCGATTTCAGGACGAAGCATACCAAGCACCGTACCGGGCTGGCTCAGCTTGGGGAACAGATGCCGGGGGTAGCCCAAAGTATCCACGATCTCCAGATCGAATTCGCCGGTCTGGGCATTCACCATGCCCATAGTGGTGGCATTGGTGTACTCCCTTGCCTTGACACCGCAGAGCTTCCATATCAAATACTCCGGCATCATCAGCATATTGGTAACACCATCCAGACGACCGTTCAACTTTTCATCATAAATCTGGTAGATGGTATTGAAAGGCTGGAACTGGCAGCCGGTATGGCGGTACAGTTCAGAGAACGGAACCTTTTCATGAACCTGTGGAATCACAGCTTCCGTTCGGCTGTCCCGGTAGGCATAGACAGGATATACTTCCTCGTCACCTTTCAGCAGGACATAGTCCACACCCCAGGTATCAATGGAGAGACTTTCAATCTGCGGATAAGCCTTGAAAGCTTCCAGAATACCCCGGACCACATTGGAGAAGAGCTTCCGCACGTCCCACACAAGATGTCCATTTTTCTCCTGCACTCCGTTAGGGAAACGGTAAACTTCCTTTGTCTGAATGGCACCATTCTCCTGCCAGCCAACGATGTGCCGCCCGGAGGATGCACCAATGTCAATTGCCAAATAATAACGCAAAGAAAAGACCTCCCTTCTTCAGTTGCTATCAGTTTACCATAGCAAAATTAAGAATGGGAGGTCTTATGTTTTCTAAAAAAGTGTCCTCTCTTGCATTCTGTAATGCTTCGGAGACTTTCCATAAGCATCCGCAAAGATGCGGTGGAAATAGCTGATATTCTCATAACCCACAGCCACAGAAATATGCGCTACATTGCGGTTCGTGTTCTTCAGCAGAAATGCCGCCTGGGCCAGACGCTTTTCCTGCACCAGCTGCGTATAGGTCTTTCCGGTTTTCCGTTTGATCTCGCGGGAAAGCCATGAGGGGTCGTAATGGAGTTGCTCAGTTAGTTCTCCAAAACTACCGCCAACGTACTTGGTTTCCACATACCGAAGCACACGAAAAACGGCCGCATCCTCCCGATCGTCATTGAGCAAGGTTTCTGTATGACCGATCAGTTGCATAAATAGCAGTGCCATAGTCATCTGGCTCATTTTCCGTTTGTTTGGTGTTTCCTGCAGCAGCGTCCACAGTAGATTTTCCACTAGATTTTGAATGGGTTTGACCCCAGAAACATCAAAGTGCAGGTATCCTGGCCCGTTATTCTCACCGCAAAGGCAATCCACAAGGAATTTCCGTAGAGGTGTTTCCTCCTCACCGATGGCGGTCAGCGTCGTGACAAAAAAATCCGGCAAAACGATGAAATTGACCGCAACGTCCTCTTCCCCCGCTTTGCACACTTCATGAGTAGCGCTCTGACTCAAAAATAGAAGATCTCCCTGCTCCAGCACAATATGCTTACCGTTTACGATATGAGTCGTCTGCCCGGTGCACATATAGACCACTTCCACATAGTCGTGAGTATGCTCCGGGAAATGAATAAAGCGGGTATGAGGACGAATGGTAATCAGCTTTCCGGCGACCAGCAGTTTTTGCGCATTGATGGTATTACCCCGTCCCTGCATATAAATGTCACGGTCAATCGTGGTTCTACCGTCCAAAATTGCCTGTTCTTCCGCTGTTACAGCTTGCAAGCGGCTCAGAATATCTTGATCCACACGCACACCCCCATGAATACTAACCTTTCTTGCAGTCACTATAGCATGTTACAGCCATCGGCGCAACTTTTTCTATAATAAATCAGGCGCTCAATCATCTATCCTTTTCGTCTTGTGGATAGTCGATATACTCCCTGTTTATAACTTATTGCACGATTGCGCCCTCGCTTCTTCGGATTGGGATACTGCGCAGCTGATCCGCTGCAAGTTCATTTTTTCTTTCTGAAAGCTGACGGAGCATCTCATTACGCTGCGTGGCCACATCACCATAAAGGCCAACAACATTGGATGGATGGAGGCCAAAATAGTAGCAATCATTAACATCCAATGCTTTTAGGAAGGTTTCTTCCTCTTCCAGATACTCTCCGATCGTATTTTCCCTGAATTGTCCTGTCTTCAATTGATCATACAAGGGACAGCCGGGGTCTGCATGGATCGTACCGGTGAAAATCAGGTATGGCTTTGTTTTGTTAATCAGTTCCGCAGTTTTCAGCGCGTTTTCCATTCGCAATTCGGGACCTGCAGAACCAAAAATCACATTGGCACCATAATCGATTCCTGCATCTTTCAGCCGCAGCAGCTCATATTCCGCCTCCGCAGCAGTGTAGCCTTTATTCATCAGACGGAGAGCCTCATCCAGACCGCTTTCCACACCGATGTTCAGTTCGTTGATACAGAGGGCCCGCAGTTCCCTCAGTTCCTGATCCGTTTTCGATTTGATATTTTGAATTGAAGCATACATGGCAATGGTATCAACCTTCGAAAGCTTCTGATGAATCAGTTCCGCAATAGCTTTCAGCCGATCTGCAGATAACACAAAGGGATCACCATTTTCCAAAAAAACACGCTTCACATTCGGGACATATCGCCTTGCTTCCTCCAGATCCGTTGCGATTTGCTCCATCGGTTCAATCCGAAAGGGCACATCCCGGTACATGGTGCAGAACGAGCACTTATTGTGAGAACAGCCCACGGTCACCTGCAGGAGCAGCGAACGGCTTTCAAAAGGAGGCCTATATACATTACCTGAATAATTCATGTTACATTTCTCCTTACACACAAATATCTACTGCCATCAGTCAAACCTAATATCTCCGATAGCATTTAGGGAAAAGTGAAGTGCTAAACCTGCACCATGTTTCTCCAACCCTCTCTTTATTCCCAGTTCTGTACTCTTTCCCTATTTACATATTTGCTCACCTTCTGCATGGCAAGCTTTCCATACCGCTGGACTTCGATCCGGTTGCCCTCCGGGTCATGAAGCCACATACAGTGATTCCTGTCGAGGCTGGGACCTGGAACAATGTCAATATATTTCTCTGCAGCCCAGAATCTCTATATAGAATTTTTGGGTTTTTTCCAGATCCTTGCAGTTGAAGCCCAAATGTGTATTGGCCTGTACGATCATTCTTATCCCTCCATAATGCTGCTTTCTTCTCCATCCGTAGGCAGTGCCAGCGGCTTACTCCGCTCACAGCGGGAGCTTACCGACACAAAGACACCGTCCTTTTCATGACTCTTAACCATAGACTCCTGAATATCCAAGATATGATAGGCCCGCTCCTTGGAACATCTTGCTTCCCTGCCAGTACGGATGGCCCATGCCACATCTGCTGCACCAACACCCCGGGCATCCCGGTTGTAGCCAAAGGGGATCTCCAGCTTCACCCGCTCCGGGTGTTCGGCCTTCGCAAAATCGTAGGTATTTTCATAGATGGATATTTCTCCATTGAACCAGTCGGGACAGCTCAAGTACAAAATGCCCTTATTGCCGTAAATGGCAAAATAGGTCTGGTCAAAGAACACGCTGTCCGCGTTGACGGAGAATGTTCCCATGATGCCGTTTTCCAACTCCAGCACGGAGTAGAACTGGCTTTCATTTGGCGTTTCAAAAGTTTCACCGAAATGGGGTGACAGTTCAAACTGATTCACATGGGTGGGATAGGGCGCCCGAATGGCTGCACTGACGCGCCGGACAGGCCCCAGAAGATTTACTAACGCGGTCAAATAATAGACCGAGTAGTCCAGAATGATGCCGCCGCCGGGTTTGCTGAGAAAGCCGATCGCGGAAAGCAACCATTCATTATCCCGGTTGCCCACCATGGCAAAGGAGGTAATCGTCCCCAGCCTGCCGCTGTCGATCACCTGCCTGGCTGTCTGCATCCAACCGGAGAAATAGGTATCCGGAGAAGAACCTAACTGCAAGCCCTTTTCCTCCGCCAGATCACAGAGTCTTTTTCCTGTTGCAGTATCCAGAGCAAAGCTTTTCTCCGTATAAACGTGCTTTCCTGCCAGCAGACAACGTTCCAGTATCTCCTCATGGGCATAGGACGGTGTCAGATTGACGATCAGCTCGATATTTTCGTCAGACAGAAGCTCATCGATGGTACACACCCTAAGACCGTACTTTTCCCCCATGGCTTTTGCCTTTTCCGGTGTACGCACACCAATGGCATCCACTTGAATGATCTTAAACCGGGTAGTCAGGGCATCCAGATAGGCACCGCTGATCATACCTGCGCCAATAATGCCCACATGGACTGGCTGTATATTTTTCGGGAGTTCCATAATTCTTTCCTCTTTTACATCATATTTCGGACATTGCGGTAACCTTCCCGCAGGTCATCCAGCATATCCCGAACGCTGAAGTCCTGATCGATGATCACATTGCCGGAGAAATTCGGGAACTGGTCCCGCATATTCAAAATCTCCTTCGTACGGATCTCACCGGCGCCGATGGGCACAAACAGTTCCTTCGGCACATGGGGATTGTGATACTTACCCCTGCTTCCCTGGGCAAAGTCCTTCAAATGCAGAATTCGAATACTATCCCCATACCGTCTGGAAAGTTCCACCTCATCTGCGCCGTTTCCTGCCCAGCCGATGTCCAGTTCCAACAGCACATCGGGACTTACAAGACGGAAGAAATAATCCATGGCGCACATGGTCTCCCCATCGATGCAGACCGTATTCAATTCCTGATCATGGTTGTGGAACAGGATGCGGCCATCGTCTTTCTTCAGAGCATCGGCCAGATCACTTAAGTACTCCGCCCAGAACTCCGCGCCCTTTGCGTCGGTAAAGGCTGCATTGAACACAAAATCCTGCACACCGTACTCCTGCCGCAGCACCCGCATGGTCCGCAGCACCGATGCTCTGGGCAGGAAACGATTTCCTTTCCGGTTGAACACCATCACAGACGGAATCACCATGCCATAATTCTTCACTTCCTTTGCAAAGGCTGGGAAGGAGCTTTCGGAAGTGATGGCCATCGGCAGATCCCGGTGGTTTTTCTTCGGAATCACCAGCGCCTCCACCGCTTCGAAGCCGGTATCTGCCAGAAAACTTAGCGTTCCGGCAAAATCTCTCTGCATGACACCGACGATTCCGTATGTATTGACACCAAGCATTAGGTTTCCTTTCTCCGGTCAGGCTTCAAAACCGTTATCCCGGATCATCCGGTTGTACCAGCGGCCGCTGTCCTTAACGGTGCGTTTCTGGGTATCATAATCGGTCCGGACGATGCCGTAACGGGGCTCATAGCCTGCACACCATTCGAAATTATCCAGAAGAGACCACAGGAAGTAACCCCGTACATCGATGCCCTCTGCCATGGTTTTGTGTAACTGTTTCAGGATGTTCTGAACATACTCGATACGGAAAGCATCATGGACCACGCCGTTCTCATCCGGCACTTCCCTTCCGCTGGGGGTACCGTTCTCCGTCAAATAAATGGGAACATTTACATGGTACTTGTCCACCAGCATATGGAGAACATAATCGAGCGACTCATAATGGTAGCTGGGACGCTTGCGCTCCTGGAAGTTGCCGCCGCCCTCGGTGGACACATCTTCCTTCACTTCCTCCGCCCGGTCAAACAGGCCGTTGTAGAAATTCAGGCCGTAAAAATCGATAGGCTCCCGGATAATCTCAAAGTCACCTTCGCAAGTATCGATGTGATAGTTTTTCTCTTTCAGGTAGGCCTTCATCTCCTCAGACCAGCCGCCGAGAAACAGCGGATGCAGGAACATGCCGTAGCCTGCGATCTCGTTGTTGTAAGTGGCCAACGCTTCGTCCTCCGGATTGCCGGGGCGGGCGGGATAATGAGGCCAAACATCCACAACGATGCCGATCTGAGAATTCCTAAAGCCGTAGCTGCGGAACAGCTGCACGCATTTTCCATGGCACACCAGGAGGTTGTGCAGACACTGACGGGCATATTCTTCATCCTCCAGACCAGGGGCGAAGATGCCCAGAGCATGGCCCACATAGACGGCAATGGGTTCGTTGAAGGTCGCCCAGATGGGCACTTCTTCGCCGAAGTTGTCCAGCAGCACCTTAGCGTACTCTAAGTACCAGTCGATGATCTTCCGGTTGCCGAAGCCGCCCTTGCACTGCAGGGCGTAGGGCAGGTCCCAGTGGTACATGGTCGCACAGGGAACGATATCATTTTCTTTTAAGAGGCGGATCAGCTTCTTGTAAAATGCAATGCCTGCCGCATTGACCTTGCCCGTTCCCACAGGCAGGATCCGGGACCAGGAGAAGGAAAACCGGTAGCTTTTCACGCCCAGCTCCTTCATCAGTGCCACATCTTCTTCGATCCGGTGATACTGGTCACAGGCAATGTCCGGCTTGTCCAGAGTGCTGCCGGGCAGATGGCAGAAAGCATCCCAGATGGACGGTCCTCTGCCGTCCTCGGCAACGGCCCCCTCTACCTGTGCCGCAGCC
>RHMF01001476.1_pt1 | contig 10756 bp, 15 predicted proteins | sample 5365151 | NCBI WGS metagenome assembly RHMF01 (sample SAMN10266501, study PRJNA497801) | feces metagenome | isolation source: feces | host: Bos taurus | place: China: Prairie of Fairy Mountain | collected 2017-08-14 | reverse complement strand
ACGCCCGACATCCTGGACGACCTGATGTTCAGCGGGAAGGGCTTCGTCACCGGCATCTACCACGCCCGACGCAAGGGCTACGCCAGCTGCATCTTCAAGAGCATCGAGATCAACAAGATCGAGCGCTTTGAAAGATACCCGAGTGAGACCTTCGAGATCGCCGGGTGCGGCTTCGGCTGCGTGCTGGTGGAGACGGAGATCCTGAAGTCGGTGTGCCTGAACAAGGGCACCTGCTTCACGCCGCTGAAGCATCTGGGCGAGGACATCGCCTTCTGCCAGCGCGCGCAGGAGCTCGGCTACAAGCTGTACTGCGAGCCGTCTGTGGTGTGCGGGCACATCGGACACATCGCGATCTACCCAGAAGACTACGAGGCGTGGAAGAAGACGATCAGCAATTACGGGGAGGTGTAGATCATGGCCGAGAACGAGGTATTGACGACAGAAGGCGAGCAGACGGAGGTCAATCCGCTGCTGGCACCCGTCCGGATGGCGCTGCGCGTCTCCACGACGGCGTTCGATTCGGAGATCGAGAGCCTGATCGACGCCGCCAAGCTGGACCTGGGCGTTGCCGGAGTGGTGCTTCCAGAATCCACGGATGCGCTGGTGAAGACGGCGGTGATCACCTACTGCAGGCTGCACTTCGGGCAGCCGGACGACTACGACCGGCTGAAGCGGTCCTACGACGAGCAGAAGGCCCAGCTGGCGACCTGTACCGGGTACACCGACTGGCTGAACGGAGAGTGATGGCATGGACCGGTCGAACGTGATCACCCTGCTGTCCTACGAGCGGACCCAGGACGCCACCGGCGTGTGGCGGAATGGCGAGGAGACCCGGCGGGACATCTACTGCCAGGTGGACAGCGTGAGCCGCGCGGAGTTCTTCGCGGCGGGCCAGAACGGCCTGCGGCCGGAGTACCGGATCACCGTGTTCTTCGGCGACTACCAGGGCGAGACCCGGCTGATCCTCGACGGCGTCACCTATTCCGTGTACCGGACCTACCACGCCCGCACCGATGAGCTGGAGCTTTACGTGCAGCGGGAGGTGGGCGTGCATGGCTAAGAAGACGCCGGTGGAGAAGCTGGGCGACGCGGTCTCCGGCATCCTGGAGGAGTACGCCGAGGACATCCAGGCGAACCTGGACGCCATCACGAAGAAGATGGGCGCGGAGGGGGCGAAGGCGCTGCGGCGGCAGTCGCGCCAGGCCTTCCCGGGCGGCACCGGCGAGTACGCCAAGGGCTGGAAGTACGAGTTCCGCAAGACCCGCCGATACGCGACGACGACGATCTACAACGAGCACTACTCCCTGCCGCACCTGCTGGAGCATCCCCACGCCATCCGCAACGGCGTGGGCAGCTACGGCGAGACGCCCGCCCACCCGCACATCCAGCCGGTGGCGGACGAGCTGGTGGAGAAGTACGAGCGAGAGGTGGTGTCCAAGCTGTGACGCGGGAACAGATCGCGGGCATGATCCAGGGCTTCGGCGTGGCCTACGCCTTCGGGCACTTCGACGACGACGACGGCGAGCGCCCCCAGGGGCCGCCGTACATCTACTTCAGCTACTCCGACCGCTCCGACTTCCACGCCGACGGCATCAACTACGTGAAGATCGCGGAGTTGACCATCGAGCTGTGCACGGCGGAGCCGGACTTCGGGCTGCAGAACGCCATCGAGGCGGCGCTGACCGCCGGGGAGATGACCTTCGACCAGCCGGACCAGGAGTACGAGGACACGGAGAAGATCTATATCACGACCTACAACACGGAGGTGTTACTGACCGATGGCTAACAAGGTAAGATACGGCCTCAAGAGCGCTTACTACGCTTCTGTGACCTTCGCCGCTGACGGCACGCCGACCTACGGCTCGCCGGTGGCGATCCCGGGCGCGGTGAGCATCAGCCTGAGCAAGAGCGGCGACACGTACACGTTCTACGCGGACGACGGGTCCTACTTCGAGCTGGGCGACAACGCCAGCTACGACGGCGACTTCGTGGTGGCGATGATCCCGGACGCGCTGCGGGTGCTGGCGCTGGGCGAGGTCATGGACGACGACAACGTGCTGGTGGAGGGCGCGAACCCGACCAAGGGACACTTCGCGCTGCTGTTCGAGTTCACCGGCGACGACAAGGCGATCCGGCACGTGCTGTACAACTGCACGGCCAGCGAGAACACGCTGGAGGGCCAGACCAAGGGCGAGAACATCGAGGTGCAGACCGAGACGCTGACCATCAGCGCCAAGGCGCTGCCCAACGGCGGCCCGGTGAAGGGCAAGACCACGCCGACCACCGACACCACCGTCTACAACAGCTGGTACACGACGGTGCACGAGTTCGCGGACCCGACGACCTGATCGACGCGACGAGGGGAGGGCGGAGGCCTTCCCCTTTTTTGACATAGGAGGGAAGCATGGCGATCACCAAGAGCATCGAGATCGACGGCAAACAGGTGCCGTTCAAGGCCTCGGCGGCCATCCCGAGGATCTACCGCCTGCGGTTCGGGCGGGACATCTTCGCGGACGTGGACCAGCTGATCGAGGCGATGGAGAAGGGCGACAAGGACGAGTCGCACCTGGACACGCTGACGCTGGGGATCTTCGAGGACGTGGCCTACACGATGGCCAAGTACGCGGACGACTCCGTGCCGGAGACGCCGGAGGAGTGGCTGGACGGCTTCGATATGTTTTCGATCTACTTCATACTGCCGCAGATCATCGAGCTGTGGCGGCTGAACAACCAGGTCACCGTCCAGGGCAAAAAAAAAGCAGGCAGACCGACCGCCCGATGACGACGCCGCTGTTCCTGCTGCGGTGCCTGCAGATCGGGCTGGGCCTTCGGGACCTGGACCTGGTGACCACGGGCATGGTGCTGGACATGGCGACGGAGCGGGCGAGGGACGACGAGGAGTGGGACGTCGTGGCCACCCAGGAGGATATGGACAAGTTCTAAAGGGGGATTGACGGATGGCGCGCAAGCAGATCCAGGGCATCACCATCGAGATCGGCGGCGATACCACAAAGCTGTCGGACGCGCTGAGGGGCGTCGAGAGCAAGCTGAAGGAGACCCAGGCCGCGCTGCGCGACACCAACCGGCTGCTGAAGCTGGACCCCGGCAACGTGGAGCTGCTGAGCCAGAAGCAGCGGCAGCTGACGGACGCCATCGAGGGCACCGAGGAGAAGCTGCGGACGCTGAAGGAGGCCGCCGCGGACGCGGACCGGCAGCTGGCGGACGGGACGATGTCCCAGGCCCAGTACGACGCGCTGCAGCGGGAGATCGCGGACACCGAGCAGAGCCTGCGGGGACTGAAGGACCAGATGCGCGACTTCGGCAGCGTGTCCGCCCAGCAGCTCGCCGCCGCGGGCGAGAAGGTGAAGGCCCTGGGCGACAAGATGACACAGGCCGGGACGGCGCTGACCAAGTACGTGACCGGGCCCATCGTGGCCGTGGGGGCCGCCTCGGTGGCGGCCTTCAACGAGGTGGACGAGGGCCTGGACATCATCGTGAAGAAGACCGGAGCCACCGGCGAGGCGCTGGAGGACATGGAGGAGGCGGCCAAGAACCTGGCGACCTCCATCCCCACGGACTTCCGGACCGCGGGCGAGGCCGTGGGCGAGGTGAACACCCGCTTCGGCCTGACGGGGCAGGCGCTGGAGGAGCTGAGCGGCAAGTTCATCAAGTTCGCCCAGCTGAACGACACCAGCGTGACCGCCTCCATCGACAACGTGCAGGCGGCCATGGCGGCCTTCGACGTGGAGACGGAGAGCGCCGGGGACGTGCTGGACATCCTGAACAAGGCGGCCCAGAACACCGGCGTGGACATCAACAAGCTGAGCGGCGACCTGACCGCGAACGCCACGGCGCTGCGGGAGATGGGCTTCGGGCTGAACACCGCCACGGGCTTCCTGGCGTCGCTGAACAAGAACGGCGTGGACGCCTCCAGCGTGATGACCGGCCTGAAGACGGCGCTGAAGAACGCCACCAAGGACGGCCAGAGCATGGAGCAGGCCCTGTACAGCCTGACGGCGAAGATCAAGGGGGCCAAGAGCGAGACCAAGGCCATGCAGCTGGCGACGGAGCTGTTCGGGGGGAAGGCGGCCCCGGCGCTGACCAAGGCGATCCGGGAGGGGCGGCTGTCCTTCGACGAGCTGGCCAACGCCGTCCAGGACTACGGCGACAGCGTTGAGGACACCTTCGAGGCCACGCTGGACCCGGTGGACGAGTTCAAGACCACGCTGAACGAGCTGAAGATCGTGGGCATGGAGCTGGTGCAGTCCGCCGCGCCCCTGATCAAGAGCCTGGCCGAGGGGCTGCGGAACGCCGTCTCCGGGCTGCGCAGCGCCTGGGAGGGGCTGTCGCCCCAGATGCAGCAGACGATCATCAAGATGGCGGGCATCGCCGCGGCGGTGGGCCCGGTGCTGACCATCGGCGGCAAGCTGGTGAGCGGGATCGGGACGCTGATGACCCTGGCCCCGAAGCTGGTGAGCGCCTTCAACGCGGTGAAGGGCGCCTTCGCGGCGGTGAGCGCGGTGCTGGCGGCCAACCCCATCGCCCTGGTGATCGCGGCGGTGGCGGCGCTGGTGGCGGCGTTCATCTACTGCTGGAACAGGTTCGAGGGATTCCGGAACTTCTTCATCAACGCCTGGGAGGCCATCAAGAAGGGCGTCCAGGACGCGGGAAAGTGGATACTGAACGCCATCAACGACATCGGGAACTGGTTCGGCAACCTGGGCAGGAGCGCCCTGAACTGGGGCCGGGACCTGGTGACGAACTTCATCAACGGGATCAAGCAGATGTGGGAGAACGCCAAGCGGGTGGTCTCCGACTTCGCCGGGATGATCAAGCGGTTCCTGGGCTTCTCCGAGCCGGAGGAGGGGCCGCTTTCTGACTTCCACACCTACGCCCCGGACATGGTGAAGCTGTTCACCCAGGGGCTGAAGGACAACGAGGGGCTGGTGAAGGACCAGCTGGCGCGGACCTTCGGGCTGCCGCAGCCGGACATGGCGGCGGCGGGCGCGGGCAGCGCCGCGTCGGAGTACGCCACGCCGGTGAGCGGCGCGCGGCCCATCGACATCACCTTCGTGGTGGACGGCGCGGCGCGGTGGGTCTACCGGGCCACCCAGGCGGAGTCCCAGCGGGTGGGCATCGAGCTGGCGGAGACATGAGGAGGATGACGATATGTTCACCATCGACGGCGTCGTGTACAACGTGGAGTGCTCCATCGACCGGGAGGCGGAGGTCCGGGCCAGCGACATCAGCGGGATGCTGCTGGACCGCTCGCTGTTCTGGGACGTGCTGGGCACGTACATGGCCTATGACATCACCCTGACCATGCCGCTGCGGAACAAGGGCCGGTACGCCGCCCTGATCGAGCAGCTGACGGAGCCGGTGGACGGCCACGCATTTGTGCTGCCCTACAACACCGGCACCCTGGAGCTGACGGGCCGGGTGGAGAGCGTGTCCGACGTGTGGGTGAAGCTGCCCAGCGGGTACACCTACTGGAAGGGGCTGAAGTTCTCCGTCACGGCCAACGGACCCACCAAGGAGCAGAGCCTGGGGGAGGCCATCGCCCGGGGCCTGACGCCGCTGCCGGACGTGCAGGAGCCGCAGATCGGGGACACCTACACGTACACGGTGAACGGCTGGGAGGCGGTGAACTGAGATGTATGTCACGCTGTACACCTACGTCGAGGGCGGGCTGCCGTCCTGGGTGGAGTACCGGCAGATCAAGGGGCTGAAGTACGCTCCGGACGTGGACGTGACCGGCAACTCGCTGCCGATCCCGGGCTTCGAGGTGGACATCATCACCACCGACGACCTGTCCGGGGTGGATTACGCCGTGCTGAGCGACGACCTGGACCAGGAGTGGTGCAGCTACGACGTGACCTTCGCCGAGCGGGTGGACGAGAACACCGTCCACGTGAAGGCCCAGAACATCCTCTACAAGCTGGAATACGTGGAGCTGGAGGCCGCCATGTACAACGGCGCGGCGGCCTCGGTGGTGGTGGCGGGGATCTTCGACGGGGTGACGGCGGAGTATGACCTCCACGAGGACCTGCGGAACGTGCCCATCACCGGCTTCTGCCCGGCCCAGACGGCCCGGGAGCGGCTGGCGTGGGTGTGCTTCGCCATCGGGGCGTATGTGCGGGCCACGTTCGTGAACACCGCCCAGATCCAGCCCGTGGACGAGACAGGAGACGTGGTCGTGCCCTACAACAGGACCTTCTGGCGGCCCACGGTGAGCTATGAGGAGTGGGTGACCGCCGTAAAGGTCACCACCTACACATTCCGGCAGGCGGCCAGCGAGCAGGAGTGGCGGGACTCGGACAGCAGCTACATGTTCCCGCTGCCGTGGATCGCCACGGAGCAGGTGGTGACCCTGGCCAACCCCAGCGCCCCGGCGCGGGCCCCGGAGAACGTGAAGGAGATCGAGGGCGTGTACCTGGTCAACCCGAGCAACGTGTCGGGCATCGTGTCCAGGCTTGCAAAATACTGGTTCAAGCGGGAGACGGTGACGCTGGACTGCATCAACAACCGGGAATACGCGCCGGGGGACCTGGTGACCGTGGCCGTGGACGACACCACGATGATGAGGGGGTACATCCAGAGCGCGTCGTGGCGGTTCGGGGTGCAGGCCCGGAGCACGCTGAAGCTGATCGGGGCGGAGGCGAGGACCGGGGCGCGGCTGACGGTCAACTACCTGTACTCTGGCGGGCGGATCGGACAGGCGGTGTACTTCCTGCCGGTGAGCTATGCCTATTCCATCGAGAACCCCTTCCTGGACCGGACGTGGGAGGGGCGGCGGTACGTGTACCGGCCAGAGGACGAGGCCGCGACGGGCACCATCGCGGCCGGTGAGAACGTGGACAACGAGGACTATGACGTGGCGCTGGAGTGGTACCGCAACGTGCTGGCGGTGTACTACGTGGACGGCATCGAGGCGGAGAGCTCCGGGGGCGATACGATAGGGGTGATCACATGAGCGTGAACCCGAGTATCCTGGAGGGCGGGCAGGCCCGGTATTTCGGGGCCACCGACTACCTGCGGACCGTGACGGGGAACAGCGACTGCCTGTGGGTGCCGGAGGCGGACCGGCAGCTGGGGCGCAAGCACATCACCGAGAACGGGGTGTACGTCGCCAGCGTGGACGGAGAGTACGGCTGGAGCGAGGTGACCGTGAACGTGAGCCAGACCGACAGCGTGACGGGGACGGACCCCGACACCGGCAAGGATACCATCGTCAGGAAGGACCCCGCGACGGGGGACCTGGTGTGGACGACGGTGGCCGTGGAGATCCGGGTGACGACGCAGCCGACGAAGCTGACCTACGCCACGGGCGAGCGGATCGACCTGGGCGGCATCGGGGTGACGGCCTACGACTCGGGCGGGGACCCGCTGCAGACGGTCCTGGAGGGCCAGCTGACGCCGAACCCGTCCAACGCGGGGATGACCCCGGGGACGCAGACCGTCACCATCGGCTGGGAGCGCGCCGGGGACGGGGCGGTGCTGGAGGCAACGTTCACCATCACCGTCACCGGATAGGAGGGCATGAGCATGAGCAGAACGATCACCATACACCGAAACGACGGCACGACCTTCACACAGGCCGTGGACAAGCTGCGCACCCCGGCGACGGGGGGCGGCAGCATCACCTGGGTGCCGGAGGAGGATACCCGGTGCGAGGAGCTGCGGGTGACGGCCAACGGCACCTACAACGCCGAGGCCCGGGGGAAGTACGGATACGACTACGTGACAGTCTCCGTGCCCGGCAGCTCCGTCACGGGGAAGGACCCGGAGACGGGCAAGGAGACGGGCGTGACCAGGGACCCAGAGACGGGCGACCTGGAAAAGACCGTGCTGCCCGTGGAGATCCGGGTCATCGTTCGGCCGTACAAGGTGACCTATCTGGACGGGGAGCCCATCGTGTACAGCGGCATCGTGGTCAAGGCCTACGACTCGGACGGCGAGGAGCTGCAGACGTGCCCCTACAACGAGCTGGTGTTCCCGACGCGGTATGCGGACGCGGGGGAGACCGACAGCAGGAGCTGGACCAACGGCAGCGGGATCAACGCGATGATGATCAAATACTCCGAAACGACCAGTACGACCACGTGGATCAAGCACTATCCGGGCCGGGTGGACGTAGAAACGGTTTATGTATATACTCAGGCGATCGGCAGCTATGTCGGCAGACCGGCGACATACGGGTCTCCGATCCCCGTGGACGGGCCGATGTTGGTCACGCGTTACGACGACAGAAACTTCGGCGTGCTCCTCGGGGACGGGACAGCAAAAAACGATATTTTCACCCTTTGGAACGGGGAGGAGACGGACAGCGGGGATGCAGCCCGGGACGGGTGGTTCCTCCGGGGCGGGTCCAGCGGCACCATGGACAATAGCGGGTTCAAAGGCCTGTCGTGGGACGACTACCTGACCAGCCTGCCCATCTCCACTACCGACCCCACGAGGATCGACATCTCCAGCCTGGCCGGGACCCAGGCCCTGCCCGTGCAGTGGGCGCGGCCCGTGGACGGCATGGTGCTGGAGACGTCCTTTAAAGTGAGCGTGTCGCCGCAGACGACGTAAGGAGGCGGGCGGATGAAGAGCGAGAACAACCTGCGGATGCAGCTGAAGGAGGCGCTGGACAACCTCTGGGCGCGGATCAAGTCGCTCGTCTCCGGGCTGGACACCCGGGTCACGGCCCTGGAGCAGGGCGGCGGTGGCGGCGGCCAGGTGAACGTGATCGAGGCCATCAGCTTCAACGGGACGAACGTGCCGCCGGACGCCAGCAAGCGGGTGAGCCTGCAGGAGGCCGACCCCACGGTGCCCAGCTGGGCGAAGGCGTCGAGCAAGCCGACGTACACCGCCAGTGAGGTGGGGGCGCTGGCGGATACGACGACCTTTGTGAGCGGGGTGAAGGGCAACGCCGAATCGACTTATCGGTCAGGTCAGGTCAATCTTACCCCGGCAAATGTCGGCGCACTGGCATTGTCTGGCGGGACGATGACCGGCAGCATAAATATGGGGCAATCCGGAGCATCGACCACCTCCGAAAACATCGTACTGATAAGCGAGAATGGAACGAGATTTTATATCCGGACGTACAACAATCAGCTACAGATCGCACGGCAACCCAGCGGCGGCAGCTCAGCAACAGTCCTCAATCTATATGCGGATGGATCTATTGGATTTGGCAGTCCCTCGGCGTGGAGGTCTGCGCTGGGACTTGTGCTTGCATCGGGATCGCAGTCGTTTTCCAACTTGGCAGCAGGGACTCAGACGAGTACGTCAATATCGTTCTCGCAGTCCATCGGGACGAGCAACTACATCGTGGTCACACAGCCCAATGTGTCCAGATGTGCAATCGGCATCCAAAACAAGACGGCGAACGGATTTGAGATGTACTGCCGCAATGTCAGCCCGGACACATCTTCACCGGCTGTGGCATGGGCGGCGATCGCGCTGGGATAAGGAGGGGATATCATGTCGAAGCGACTCTATGAGCGAGAACAGACCGAGGAGGTCGAGCGGGACACGGTGATGATCATGATCGACGGGGTACTGACGGAGGTGACCGGGGATGATCCTGAAGCTGAACGGTAGCGGGAACACGAAGCAGGCCGTCCGGGCGTACCGCCTCCTGATGGGCTTTCCCATGGAGGACACCTTCACGGTGGCGCTCCAGACGGCCACGAAGAACTTCCAGCGGGAGAAGGGGCTGAAGGCGGACGGCATCGCCGGGCCGCTGACCCTGGCCGCGCTGGTGGACACGCTGCCCGAGGTGAAGTACAAGGACTACTCCGGCAGCGAGTACGTCAAGGCCGTGCAGGCACTGGTCAGCACGGCGGTGGACGGCAAGTACGGCTCCAACACCCGGGCGAACGTGATGGCCTTCCAGACCACCGCGGGCCTGGAGCGGACCGGGAACATCACGAAGAACGACTGGCTGGCGCTGTGGGGCTGCGAGTACAAGAGGACGGCGAAGCCCTCCGGCACGAACACCGTCCAGCCGGTGGACTACAAGCAAGGCGACCGGCGCTGGGGCAGCGTGGTCTACACCTCCTGCGGGAACAGGAAGCAGACCATCGCCAACAGCGGCTGCGGACCCACGTCCATGGCCGACATCATGGCCACCTGGATCGACCGGAACATCACCCCGCGGGAGATGTGTAAATACGCCGTGGACCATGGCTACCGGACCCGGAACAGCGGCACGGCCTGGGGCTTCTTCCAGTCCATCGCCAGGGCCTACGGCTTCACCGGCTTTGTGCAGACCAAGAGCATGGCCACCGCCCGGGCCGCGCTGAAGAACGGCGCGTTCGTGGTGGCCAGCATGGGTCCCGGCTACTGGACCAAGGGAGGCCACTTCATCTGCCTGTGGAAGACCGACGACACCTATATGTACGCCAACGACCCGGCGAGCAGCAGCCGGAAGCGCCAGAAGCTGGGGGCCTTCGAGAGCCAGCGGAAGCAGTTCTTCATCTTCTACAAGCCGGGGGTGGCGGCATGAGGCATATGACAGGGGGCGACGGGGTATGACCGAGGCTGTGATCGTGGCCGCCATATCGCTGATCGGGACGATCATCACGGTAATGGCGGCAAACAGGCATACACTGAGCGAGCTGGACAAAAAGAGCGAGCTGTCAGATCAAAAGCTCGACGCGAAACTGGAGAGACACCAGGCGGTGACGGACACCAAGATCGACGCGCTGACGAGGACCGTCGAAAAGCACAATCAAATGATCGAGCGGACCTTCAAACTGGA
>RHMF01001475.1_pt1 | contig 10759 bp, 8 predicted proteins | sample 5365151 | NCBI WGS metagenome assembly RHMF01 (sample SAMN10266501, study PRJNA497801) | feces metagenome | isolation source: feces | host: Bos taurus | place: China: Prairie of Fairy Mountain | collected 2017-08-14 | reverse complement strand
AGTAAACTCCGCTTTTTCGAGCTTCGCAAGCCTAAAATCAGCTCTTGTTATACAACTTCATAACAAATGGAGGGTGTCCACAAAACTTGTTGGACAACCACATACTTATTTTTAGACGAAAAAAGAGCTGATTGAAGCTCTTAAATCTTATAAAATTGCCAATTTTCTATATTATATTAAGGTATAAAGATAATTTTCGCCTTCAACGTAGTGTTGTTTAATAAAAAATTACTACCTTTGGAGGCTTAATTTAGTACAACGACAAAACAATAAAAACAATAAATTTTATGGCATCATTAAACACATTAAGAACCAAGTTCGGTATCGTCCTTTCAATTATCATTGGACTCGTACTTGTAGCGTTTATTCTTGGTGATCAGCTCTCAATGAAGAGCCGCAGAAGCGAGATCCCAGAGGACACAACTGTAATGACAGTTAACAACGAAGAGGTAAAGGCATCTGTTTATGCTAAGTATCAGGAGACATTCCGCGATTCTAACCTCTCAGAGGATGGCAAGTCTGACTATGCTTACCAGACTGCAGTATTCAACTACTTCTCGAAGGAGGCTCTTGAGAATGTAGGTCTTGGCGTTTCTGACGCTGACATTAAGAGCTACGCTAAGGTATACAGCCAGCGTGTAGCTGAGATGTACAAGATGTACGGCGTTCCTGCTGATCAGATGACTATGATGATTCAGAACCAGTGGGTAACTAACCTTCCAACTATCGCTCTTAACCTTGGTTACGAGAAGTTTACTGCTGTTTATAGCGCAGCTAACTATGTTAACCGTCTTGAGGTTGAGGATGCTCTTCGCAACACAAACGTATCTTTCGATGGTCGTTATGTAATGGTTCCTTACGCATCAATGCCTGAGGTAACTGTAAGCCAGGAGGAGATCGACGCATTCTACGAGGAGAACAAGACTGAGAACACAAACTATGGTGCACGTGCACTTCGCTATGTAGCATTCGACATCGAGCCTACAGCAGAGGATATGGCAGAGGCTGAGAAGCAGATCATGGCTGTAGATCAGGCTGTTGCAGAGGCAAACGGTGATAGCAACGCTATTAAGCAGGCTGTTCGCTCTATCGGTGGTAAGGCTGACACATACAAGCTCTTTAGCAATGTAGATCCTAAGGTTCAGTAGGCTATCAAGGCTGGTAAGAACTATGGTCCAGTATTGGAGGACAAGACATGGAACGCAAGCTATGTTGTTTCAGACGTTACAGCTCCAGCATCATACGAGTTTGAGGTTGTTGTAGCAGCTAACATCATGGAGGCTAAGACTATTGCTGAGGAAGTTATTGCTAACGGTGGCGACTTCACAAAGTTGGAGAACGCCGTTGAGGTATCTACAGACTCACGCCAGATGGCACAGATGTCTGAGAGCGATGCTAAGAACTTCATCGGCACAAAGGTTGGTGATATCTTCACTTACACATACAACCACAAGCCAGCTGTAGTTAAGATTACTAAGCTCGGTGACAAGGAGCGTTTCGTTCTCACAGCAGACGTTGAGAAGAACGTTAAGGCAAGCGCACTCACTAACAACAACATCGTTGAGAGCGTAGATAAGTTCATCGCTGAGGCAGGCAACACTGCTGAGTCATTCAACGATGCTGCAAATGCTGCACACTACCAGGTGCTTCTCTCTACAGCAAACCGCAATGACTATACTCCTATGCAGGGTCGCGCACGTGGCGTTCGCAACATTCCTAACTCACGTAACATCGCTGTTTGGGCATACGATGCTCAGGTAGGCGACATTAAGAGCTTCCACGGCGAGAACGTAATCTACGTTGTTATGGTTACAGAGATCGACCAGAACAAGTACCAGCCAAAGAACGATAAGGCTATCGAGACAACTCTCAAGCGCAACAAGCAGTACGAGGCTATCGCATCACAGCTTGCTATGGACGCTACTATCGAGGGCGCACAGAACGGCACATTCACAGAGCTTAAGGCTAACCTCAACGTCGTAGACGGCAAGTTCGAGCCATCGTTGGTAGGCGCTATCGCATCTACACGCACAACAGGCATTGAGACTAAGGTTAAGGGTGCTACAGGTGCTTACGTATTCGTTGTTGACGCTATCAACGGCGAGGTAGATCCTGCAACTATTGAGACAGAGCGCACTCCATATATGACACAGCGCGAGAGCGAGCGTGGTCGTGTAGCTGTTGATGCTCTCACATCAAAGGCTAACATCGAGGATTTCCGCGGCGAGGGCGAGATCTAATAACGAGATCTAATAAACCAATGGGGGGGGGTAACGGACATCGAGCAGAGAGATTTTGCGAGTGATGCTGCGAGATGACACCTCCACATATAAAGGCAAGAGCCACCCAATTTAGGGTGGCTTTTTTTTGTATACAGCAACAAGAATCTGGCATATTTTTAGTACCTTTAACCCAGGAATTATTCAGATAAGATATATGGCAAAAATTGAGTGCATAGGATTGCTTACATCGGGCGGTGACGCTCCAGGTATGAACGCTGCGATTCGCGCCGTAACACGTATGGCAATCTATAATAACCTCCGCGTTGTGGGCATCAAGCGTGGCTACTACGGCTTGGTTTACAACGAGATGGAGGAGTTTACATCAAAGTCTGTTAGCAATATCATCCAGCAGGGTGGCACTATCCTTAAGACCGCCCGCTGTCGCGAGTTTACAACCTCTGAAGGACGTGCCAAGGCATACGAAAATATGAAGGCTGCGGGCATCGACGCACTTGTAGTGATTGGTGGCGATGGCTCACTCTCTGGCGCGCGTATCTTCGCCGAGGAGTATGACGTTCCCATCGTTGGTCTTCCTGGTACTATCGACAACGACCTTGGAGGTACGGATGAGACCATCGGCTACGATACGGCACTAAACACCATCGTCGAGGCTGTGGATAAGATTCGAGATACGGCGACAAGCCACGAACGTCTCTTCCTTGTCGAGGTTATGGGGCATATGGCGGGCTACCTCGCCCTCAATGGCGCAATAGCCACAGGTGCCGAGGCTGCGATAATCCCAGAGATGGAGACCGAGATAGACCAGCTTGGCGACCTCATAAACCGCGGCTTCCGCAAGAGTAAGAACTCGGCTATCGTACTTGTTGCCGAGAACCCAGAGACGGGAGGTGCTATGGGCCTTGCACAGCGTATAAAGGAGGAGTTCCCAGAGTATGATGCGCGAGTCACGATTCTTGGACACCTGCAACGTGGTGGCTCCCCTACGGCTGCCGACCGCATCCTCGCATCAAAGATGGGTGCGCAGGCGATAACTGCACTTATGGAGGGACAGCGCAACGTGATGATAGGCATCAAGAATGGCGACTTGGTATATGTTCCATTCTCGAAGGCTACGCAGCATAGCAGCACCATAGACCGCAACGACGTGGAGATTGTAAAGATTCTATCAATATAACTGAAAAAAACTACTACCCAACGATGATTAAACGTGTTATAGGCATAGGCAACGCCCTAACAGATATGCTCGTAAGCCTCTCATCGGACGATGTTCTTTGCGAGTATCAGCTTGCCAAAGGCTCTATGAGCCTCGTAGATAGCCAGATGCAGAGCGACGTGCTTCAGGCCGTTGCGGGATGTCCATACTCTCTGTCGCTTGGCGGCTCGGCGGGTAACACCATACGCGCTATGGCACGCCTCGGCACCGAGGTAGCACTTATCGGTAAGGTGGGTGAGGATTCTACGGGCGACTTCTACATTCAGGCGCTACGCAACGTCAACGTCGCACCATACGTACTACGTTCAACACATCCCTCGGGAAGATGCTTATCCCTTGTATCGAAGGATGGCGAGCGTACCCTTGTGACACATCTTGGCGCTGCGGCAGAGCTTCAGGCCTCGGACGTTGACGCCGCGGTATTTGATGGTTATGATTGTCTTTATATCGAGGGTTATCTTGTTCAAGATCACGAGCTTATACGCACCACTATGGCAAAGGCCAAGGAGCGCGGACTAAAGGTTGCCATCGACCTCGCATCGTTCAACGTCGTACGCGAGAATAGAGAGTTCCTTCACAACCTTGTGGAGCAATATGTCGACATCCTCTTTGCCAACGAGGAGGAGGCGCACGAGTTTAGCGGCTATGCAGATGCTATGGATGCCCTCAACTACATTAGCCGTATGTGCGAGCTTACTATCGTTAAGACGGGTATGAAGGGTGCGCTTATCAAGCACCTTGGCGAGGTCACCGAGGTAGGTATTATGGCGGCTGCAAAGCGTGTAGATACCACAGGCGCAGGCGATTTCTATGCCGCAGGATTCCTCGCTGCACTATGCGAGGGTTTGAATATCCGCCAGTGTGGCACCATAGGCGCAATCACCGCGGGTAAGGTTATCGAGGTTGTAGGCACAACACTTAGCGAGGAGGCCTGGGAGGAGATTCAGAGATTAGTCGAGCAGGTGCGAAAAGAGCAGTGTCTATTCTAAATCTACGAAACAACAAAGAGGGAGGCCCGAAATGACCTTCCTCTCTATTTAAACGAAGAAAGCCTCCCACGTGGGAGGCTTATTTACTCTTAAGCATCACTTATTTTGAAACTGCAACGCCCTTAGCAACTGGAGTCTCTGAAACCTTAAGGTTAGTCTCAACAACCTTCTTCTTATCCTTGCCGATTGTTGCTGACTCAAGCTTAACCTTCTCCTTAATCTCTGTTACCTGGAACTGTGCCTCCTCTTTAACCTCCTCTGCAACCTCTGCAGCCTCAGCCTTAGCACCCTCGATAACCTTATTTACTGTGAGCTTTGGCATCTCAGCCTTCTCGTTAGCCTGAATCTCTGGAGCTGCCTCAGCCTTAACCTCTGGAACTGCCTCCTCAACTGCCTCTGGAGCTACCTCCTCAACAGCCTCTGGAGCCTCAACAGCTGCCTCCTCAGCGTTGTTAGCACTCTTTACACCACCACCGCAAGCTACTGCGAAAGAGAGCATCGCAGCAAAAAATAGTACCTTCTTCATAGTTTTTAGTTATTTAATTGTTGAAATAGATTTCGATTTACGAATACAAATATATAATTTTTTTTCTTTCCTTACAACTCCTTCGGCATATTATTACACACTACCTACGGCGAGATTTCGCTCTTGGCGCTGTGCCACGCTGCGGAGTCTTTGGCTGTGGGCGACCGCCACGGCCTCGCGAGCCCTTTGTGTGATGCGTATCCGTAGGTAGCTCACCACCAAAGAAATAGCTCTTCTGACGGCGCTTATCATCCTGCGAACGAGCCACATAGAGAGGCTTCTTATCGTAAGGATTCTCACCCATATAGAACATCACCGACGAGAGAGTCATAGGCGTAGGCGTAAGGTCCTGCACCTGCTCCAACGTAAAGTTCAACTTACCAAGAACCTTATCTGCCAAAGCCTGCATATCGCGCTCGGCGCAACCAGGGTGCGACGATATGAAGTATGGAATTAGCTGATAGTTAAGCTCTTCGCGGCGACAAATCTGCTTAAACCTACGGTGCATATCCTCAAACATCGAGAACGCTGGCTTACGCATAAGCTTCAACACACCATCCTCGGTATGCTCGGGAGCCACCTTCAAACGTCCCGAGGTGTGATACTTAACAACGATATCAAAGTAGTTCGAGTCATCGAACAAATCGTAACGGATGCCACTACCAATAAAGGCCTTCTTGATGCCCTTCACCTCACGAATCTTACGATATAGATCGATAAGACGCGAGTGGTCGTTATTCATATTTGGGCAGAGCTTCGGATGTAGACACGATGGGCGCTTACACCTCTTGCAGAGGCTCTCATCCCTACCGCGCATACCATACATATTTGCCGACGGAGCGCCGATATCGGAGATATAACCCTTGAAGTCGGGCATCGCAACTACGTGCTTCACCTCCTCCAAGATAGAGCGCTCGGAGCGCGAGTTGATGAACTTACCCTGATGCGCCGAGATTGTACAGAACGAGCAACCACCGAAGCAGCCACGATGGATATTTATCGAGTGCTTAATCATCTCCCACGCTGGGATATCGCCCTTACCCTTATAACGAGGGTGTGGCGCACGCTCATAAGGAAGGTCGAACGAGTGGTCAAGCTCCTCGGTTGTTAGAGTCTCGTGTGGCGGTGTGATAACAACGTACTTATCGCCCACGCCCTCGATAAGCGTGGTGTTGCACTCCATCATATTGCTCAACGTCTCGACAACCGTAAAGTTCTCGCCAAACTTTGCCTTATCGTCGACACACTCCTCGAACGAGCTAAGCACCTTGCTACTCTGGTTATACAATCGCTCGACGTACTCCTTATCTGCCAAGAAGCCCACCTGACGCAAGCCTCTTAACAGCTTCATATTGAAGCCATTACGCAATGCCTTTGCCACCTCGCGGATAGGCTTATCACCCATACCATAAATCAGCAAATCGGCTCCCGACGTTGCGAGAATCGAGCGCTGAAGACTATTGCTCCAATAGTCGTAGTGTGTCAGACGGCGTAGCGAAGCCTCGATACCTCCCACAACCACAGGCGTGTGAGGGTACAGTTTCTTGAGAATCTGCGTATAAGTATCCACCGTACGGTCGGGGCGGAAGCCAGCCTTACCACCAGGGGTATAGGCATCGTTCGAGCGAAGACGAAGGTTCGCCGTATAGTGGTTAACCATCGAGTCCATCGCACCAGCCGTAACGGCAAAGAAGAGACGTGGCTTACCCAACTTCTTAAAGTCACGAAGGTCATCACGCCAGTTAGGCTGTGGCACGATAGCCACACGATAGCCCTCCGCCTCGAGGATACGGCCAATAACCGCAGGGCCAAAGGCTGGGTGGTCTATATAAGCATCGCCCGAGAAGATGATAACATCCAATTCATCCCATCCTCGAGCCTCGACCTCTTTCGTTGTTGTTGGTAGAAACATCGCTTCGCTATTGTTTAGTTATTAAATCTCATCCAAATCCAGTCCCGTAGAGGCTGTATAACCCTCCCACTTCTGGAGTACAGCCTTCAAATCCTCAGGCATCTCCGACTCAAACTGTACATATTTGCCCGTTGTTGGGTGTATGAAGCCCAAGGCACGTGCGTGGAGCGCCTGACGTGGTATGAGCTTGAAGCAGTTCTCGATAAACTGCTTATACTTTTGGAATGTCGTACCCTTAAGGATGCGGTCGCCACCATAACGCTCATCGTTAAAGAGCGGGTGTCCCTGCCACGACATATGCACACGAATCTGGTGCGTACGGCCTGTCTCCAAGCGGCACTCCACCAGCGATACGTAGCTATAACGTCGCAACACCTTGAAGTGTGTCACTGCGTGCTTACCCTCCTCTCCATCAGGGAATACGAACATCTGCATTCTATCCTTCGGGTTACGGCCGATATGACCTATGATAGTACCCTCATCCTCAGCAAGATTGCCCCATACGAGAGCCACATAACGGCGATAGATAGTATGGTCAAAAAATTGCTTTGCGAGGTGTGCGTGAGCCTTCTCATTCTTCGCCACAACGAGCAATCCCGAGGTATCCTTATCAATACGATGCACAAGGCCCGCACGCGCATTACCCTCGCTAAACATCTCAAGGTGCTTAAGGTGATACGAAAGCGCGTGAACAAGCGTACCGCTATGGTTACCCACGCCAGGGTGAACAACCATACCCGCAGCCTTGTTTACCACGATGATATCATCATCCTCATAGACGATATCCAACGGAATATTCTCTGGCACAATCTCCTCCTTGCGGCGAGGATATGGCATCACGATAGATATCTGGTCGAGGGGCTTAATCTTATAGCTTGACTTCTGAGGCTTGCCATTTACGAGGATATTTCCGCCGTCGGCAGCCATTTGTATGCGGTTACGTGAGGTATTCTCAAGGCGAATGGTAAGGTACTTATCAAGACGCATCTGCGACTGTCCCTTATCCACCGTAACGGCAAAGTGCTCATACATCTCGTCGCCTTCGCCATCACCCTCCTGAGCGTCGATATCCACATCGACCAACAACTCCTCATCCTCAATATAGTGCTTATTCTCCATTCTATTTACTCTGAATCACTGTTTTGGTTCTCGGCCTCAAGAGCCTTACGGCGCTGTGTCTCAATGTTCTTCAGCTCCTTCGAAGCGATGATATTCATAGAATCCACAAGTGCCTCATCGCAGCTTAGGTATAACGTTACCTCCGTACCACGATTAAGCATCGAGCCAATCGACTTCGACTGACGATATACCCTCGCCTTACGCTGCGAGATGATATCCTCAACACTCTCGTCGTAGACCACCTTACCCACATTAAGGCCACTATCCCACAACACGCTCTTTGCCTGCTGCAACGATAGGCCCACGAGGCGTGGAGCATACGCCTGCTGCTCATCACGACGGTAGCTAACCTTAAGCGTCACGCCCGTACCTACGGGATACTTCGCACTTGTTGTAGGGTGAATCTCCTTACGTCCTACGTACTGCGCAAGAACATAATCCGTAGAGGTCATATCTGGCTCATAGGAGAGCTTCGCAACGCTCAATCCCGAACGCTCAATCTGGTTAAGTGCCTGACGCAGAGTCTGCTTCGCAACATAAGGCACATCCACCATACGACGACCATAGGCGTTGATGGTAACATAGACCTTACGACCAGGCTTTACGGTTACGTTGCGAACGGTAGAGGTGCGTGGCAGCTGGTCGACAACCGTACCTCCAGGGAGGTCAACGTCGAAAATCGAGTCACGCACAACGATATTTATATCCTCCTTCTCGGCCAATGCTCTCACCTCCTCGATATTCATACCGAGCAGGTTAGGAACCTCAATCGTAGAGCCGAGGCGCGTGCCACGCTTCAAGCCCACGTACAATCCCGCGAGCAACAACAAGCCAAAGACACCTATAAGTATCAGGTGCGAGATTATTGGGTATAAGCCATAGAACTTCTTGGCACGCGTGATGAAACTCTCATTACCCCTTGGCGCTGCGACGCGCTGGGGTTTTGTCTCTCCCTTTGATTTATGCATAACTATCACATTATTAACTTCTTCCTGCTTGGGCGCAGTAGGCTCCTCCTCACTTTTACTAATCAAATCTATAAACGTCACCTTCGCCTTAGGCTTCGCCTCCTTAACCGTTGGTTGTGGCACCTCATTGCGCTCCACAGCATTATAGTGCGAGTCACGCTCCACAGGGCGATATCCCGCCGCTACGACCATAGCCTCCAACTCCTCGACGCTCATCGTAGGACGTGCCACGCCACCCGCCATAGAGTAAATCTTCGTGGTATCGCCAATCGTACCGTCGATATCATCCGCACCAAACATCAGCGCCATCTCCGTAGTAGCCTTGCCGTACGATACCCAATATGCCTTGATATGTGGAATGTTATCGAGGAAGATGCGGCTGATGGCAATCATTCTCAAATCATCCTCCACGCTACACTCACCAGCCTCCGACATACGATTACCACGGCTATGATACTTTAGCGGAATGAAGGCATCGAAGCCTGGAGCCTCATCCTGCAACTCACGCAATCTATTGAGGTGGTCCACACGCTGCTCAAGAGTCTCGATATGGCCATAGAGCATTGTGCAGTTGGTAGCAATACCCATATTATGCGCCGCACGATGCACCGCCAACCACTCCTCGGCACTACACTTATCGGGACATATCTTCTTACGTAGCTCGGCATCGAAAATCTCCGCGCCACCGCCAGGGATACACTCCATACCCGCCTCCTTAAGACGACGCAAACCCTCGACAACCGTCACACCTGCGTGACGTATCATATAGAAGATTTCAACAGCGGTATACGCCTTTACGGTAACGTGTGGAAGTGCGCTCTTTACCCTGCGAATCATAGCGCAGTAGGTATCCAAATCGTGCTTCGGATGTACACCGCCCACGATATGTACCTCCGTAATATCCGTACCCTGAAGCTCCTTGGCACGTGCCTCAACCTCGTCGAGCGACATATACCACGCATCGGCATCGCCCTCCCTACGGCGGAACGAGCAGAACTCACAATTGAAGAGGCAGATGTTCGTAGGCTCGAGATGAACGTTACGGTTGTAGTAGACCGCCTGTCCACTCGCCTTGCGCTTACGTGCCGTAGCAAGCTCACCAAGCAACCACAATGGAGCCTCACGCCATAGCTTCAGAGCCTCCTGCATAGAGATACGTTCACCGCGGCGAACTGCATCCGATATATCGTTAATATTCAACATATTATTTAGGTGCTTTAATGTAAACGTAGAGTGCTATGAATAAGAAGATGAAGTTCGGTAACCAGACTCCCAACCACGGTGGCATACTACCACTGAGGGCAATCTGCTCGAATACTCGACCAAGCATAATGTATGTAAAACATAGCGTAATACCCAAACCGATGTGCATACCCATACCTCCACGCACCTTACGCGAGGCTATCGACACGCCGATAATCGTAAGGATGAAGGTCGAGAAGGCATACGAGAAGCGCGTGTGACGCTCCACCTCGATGAGGAATAGGTCATCCGAACCCTTCTCGCTCTGCTGCACAAGGAAGTCGTTAAGTTCCTCGAAGGTGAGTGTCTTAACAAGACCCTTTGTATCTACCAACTCCCTGACATCGAGATTGATAAGCGTATCAAGATTTCGGAACTGCTCATAACCAAGCGAGCCATCCTCGGTGCGGCGATAGATAACATAACGTGGTGCGGTCCATCGTCCCGACTCCTCATCAAACGAGGCACTTGCGGCGTTCAACACCTCGACCATATTCGAATCCTCGTATCGCTCGATAGCAAAGAACGGCACACGCTCAATGTGCTG
>RHMF01006175.1_pt1 | contig 10765 bp, 9 predicted proteins | sample 5365151 | NCBI WGS metagenome assembly RHMF01 (sample SAMN10266501, study PRJNA497801) | feces metagenome | isolation source: feces | host: Bos taurus | place: China: Prairie of Fairy Mountain | collected 2017-08-14 | reverse complement strand
GCATACGCTACTGCAGATGTTAAGAATATTACAGACGAACAATTTGAAAAACTCTTAGGTTTTAAAATTCCTGAAAAGGACGTTATTTGTTACCCTAACCTTACAATTGCAAATACTCTTGAGGATTCTTGTCAAGGTAAAAATGGTAAGAAAATTGTTGGTCTTATTGGTAAGCTCATTGGTACTGATGGTATGGCTTATGCTATTGCAGTACAGACACCAGTTAAGAACTTTATCTCAATGTCAATGGGTGTGTTCAGTCCGAAAATGGCTAACAGACTTCTTGATATTCTCAACGATAAAGAGCCATTAACCTGGGGTATTATCAAACTTATTGTTAAAGCACTTCCAAGTGTAATTAAGGGATTACCGGAATTACTTAATAACATCTAATTGGTGTTTTAATTCGGAATTGTATTCGCTACGCTCAAGTGAAGAGTGAATAATGAATAGTGAATAGTTTCGGGACCTGCGGTCAGCTATTATAATTTCATAACAAAAAATACATCCTATCATTTTCAGTTTACGAAAAAACCGGAATGATAGGATTTTTTGCCGTTCAGATTTAAAAATCAACCAAATACCATAAATTTTACACAAAAAGTAGTTTTTGTGTTATAACAAAAATGAAAGGAGTTGATGAAATGAAGTTTCAACTGATAATAGATGAAGAAAGTGAGGAATTGATAACTGCAAGAGTTAAAAAGGCGAACGAATTAACCGACAGAATAGAAAATATGGTGAAAGAATATGTTGGTGAAAATAAAATAGTAGGTTTTACGGAGGATGAAACTATTATTTTAGAGTTAAAGGAGATTGAGTGTGTAACTGTTATTGATAATAAAGTGTGGGCGATAACAGAAAAAGGAAAGTTTTTAATAAAAAATCGTCTTTACGAAGTTGAAAAAATACTCCCGTCTTCATTTATAAAAATAAACAAATCTTCAGTAGCAAATATCTACAAAATTAAAAAATTTATATCAACTTACAGTGGTGCAGTAAATGTTGAATTCAAATCGGGTTATACCGATTATGTTTCAAGAAGATGCTTGCCACAAGTTAAAAGGAGTGTATTAAAATGAAAAAATATGTAATTGAATTTTTAAAACGTGGAATGAGTTTCTGTTTTGGTGGACCACTTGTATTAGCAATCGTTTATGGTATATTAGGTTTAGTTGGTGCAGTCGAAAGTTTAACAGTAGGTGAAGTTGTGACAGGAATATTCTCGTCAACGCTTTTGGCTTTTATTGCAGCAGGAATTACAATAGTTCACACTGTAGATAAGCTTTCGACATTTTTAGCAGCACTGATTCAAGGTGTTGTGTTATACATTGATTATATTCTTCTTTACCTTTTCAACGGTTGGTTACAATCATCACTTAAACCAATTATGATTTTTACAATTTGTTTTGTATTGGGGTACTTAGTTATTTGGGCGATTGTGTATTGCCTTACTAAAAATAGTACGAGAAAGATGAACGAGGGGTTAGAATTCAGAAAATAGGGAAACAGAAAATCATCCTATCATTTTAGTTTGTGAAGAACTTTAATGATAGGATGAAGTTTTTTTATATTTTCTATTTTCTAACCTTACCTGTATGTTTGGGGAAAAGGATCTTCTTTATTCTCGGCACTAAAAAGTCTATCCAAGCGTGGAAATATGCACCTTTCAAGACATTTTTTAATGTATCACCAATAATTCTGGCTTTTTTTTCAAGACCGGGGTAAATATCAGGATACATGGCGATTTTGTCGCCATCGAACTTGAATGTGAGAATTCTTTTTGCAACTGCAGAAAGTGCTCTTATTGTAATTGTAAGAGTTTTTTCATCTTCCCAGTGTGCATCAGAAATAACTTTGTATGTTAAACCACTTAAATGAATCTCACCATTAAGCGGGGTACCGTTCATACCAACGGGAATGGTGTTCTTTTCATTACCATCCTCCGTCCAACTGAAATGAAAACCATATTCATTGAATTTAAAAGAGATATCCGTCATATTGCCGCCACGGTTTTCTAAGTAATAAACTACCGGCATTGGCAATGAACTAACAGGAATATGAACTGCCGTGTTAAGAAAAATCGGTTTTCTTAAATAGTAAATCTTTTCGTTAATTTCTTTTTCTAAAGGACTTCTTTCTGTGACGATTGGTGATGCATCCGGTGCTAATTCGCATTTTACACTATCTTCTGTGTCAGTTTCATCTATAAAAGATTTTTCAATATATTTCCAGATAATGTCAAGTGTCTGTTGAAGATTTGAGTTACTGCTTGTTGTAATTACACACGCGTCATAATCCGGAATAGCAATAGCATATTGAGAGTAAAGTCCCTCACAACGATAGGTGTTTTTCATTCCTGCACAACGCCAGAAGCCGTAGCCGTAACCTGCTTTGCAATCGGGTTTTGCCTGTGAACCTGAATTATCGTTGTGGTAACTTGTAGCATCTTTGGTCCACCATTCGGGGATTACTTGCTCACCGTTATATTTACCACCATTCATATAGCAAAGAATGAGTTTAGCGATATCCTCTGTTTTAAGGAATAATCCCCAACCACCGGCTTCAATTCCTGTAGGTGATTTTTCCCATACAGGTACATCTATTCCGAGTGGCTCGAAAAGTCGGGGGGTAAGGTATTCTGTAACCGACATTTTTGCAACTCTCGTAATTGCGGCCGCTGCAACATAAAAGTTGTCGTTTATATAGCGCCAGTCTGTACCCGGTTCAAAAGCCCATTTTGAATCTAAAAACAGTTTTATCCAGTCTTTTTCCTCTCTGCCTTTAACAGATGCAGACTTACCACTCGTCATAGAAACAAGATGTCCTATTGTCAGCATTTCTAAATATTTATCTTGCTTTTTAGGTCTGTAATCAGGGAATATATCAAGAAATTTTGTCTCTTTTGTGAGGAGTCCCTCATCTAAAGCAAAACCAAAGGCGGTTGCTAAAAAGCTTTTACTTACGGAGTAAACCATGTGAGGATTACTTGCATTAAGCGGTGCCTTATAAGTTTCAACAGCAACTTTACCATGACGGAGAATCATAAGACTGTGAAGTTCACATTCTTCTCTTTCCATTTCGTCGAGCATTTCTCTTATAACCTTTGAAGAAATCCCCGCAGCTTCAGGATTTTTAACTCTTTCTAATTGTTTTTCTAAAGTGTTTTCCATAATTATTCTCTCTTATTTAAAAATAGGCATCGAGAATACCCGATGCCCCTCATTCTTATTCAAAATCTTTGTAGTCTTTGACATGCTTTGCTTCAGCATCATCATAAATACTGATACTTCTAAGTCTTACATTTGTAAAACCATATTGTTTTTCCATTCTGTCAGCAGTTTCTTTCCATTTAGCAGAAACATCAACAATTTTGTTGAATAAATCTTCAACCGGTTCCGGACAACTAAGGTCAGTTGATTTAGCACCTGAAACTTCAACCATTCTTTTAAGAGCACCAGGTTGGTCCATAACAGGACAAGGACGAAGCATATTTGAACTGAATGGTTGACGCTCTCTGTAAGCCATAAAGATAGGGCTTTGGAGTGCATCGATAAGTGTTGCTTCTTTAATGTTTACATTTGAGTAGTGAGCGAAAACGCAAGGTTCACAGTCACCATTTGCACTGATGTGGAAGTATTGTTTGCCACCGGCAACACAACCACCAACGTATTCACCATCGTTAAAGAAGTCAATTGTAAAGATTGGTTTCTGAGAACCTTTCTCAAAACGCCACTTTCTGATTTGGTTATACATAAGTTCACGTTGTTCAGCAGTTGCCATAAGTTCATTTGTGGCATCAGCACCAACCGGAACGAATGTGAAGTACCAAGCGAATATAACACCTAAATCAATAAGGAAGTCTGCATATTCATCAGATGCAATAACATCTGCATTAGCTTTTGTGTAACAAAGAGAAGCACCAAAAGGAATACCACGTGCTTTGAGTTTTTCCATAGCAGAAATAACCTTCTTGTATGTACCCTGTCCACGACGAGCATCTGTTGTTTCTTCGTTACCTTCAATAGAAATTGTGAGTAATAAGTTACCGACACGTTTAACGTCGTCTGCGAAAGCATCGTCTACTAAAGTACCGTTTGTGAATGAGATGAAAAGACATTCCGGATTTTCTTCACAGATGCGAATAAGGTCTTTCTTTCTCATAAGTGGTTCGCCACCTGTGTAGAGATAAACGAACGTACCTATTTCTTTACCTTGTCTAATAATATTTGTAATATCATCGTAAGTTAACTGGCTCGCTTTTGAGTAGTCTGCAGCCCAGCAACCAGTACATTTTAAGTTACAAGCAGTTGTAGGGTCTAAAAGAATTGCCCAAGGAATATTACAGTCGTATTTTTCCTGTGCTGCCTTTCTTAATTCATAGCCACGAATGAATGCACTCATGAAAGGCGGTACGAGTTTCTCGATAATATCGGCATCAACATACTCTATAATATACTTTACAAAGTTTGCCCACGAATGATTAGGGTCAATCATACCCTCTCTGAGTTTTAAAAGTGCGTTGTGGTAAAGGTCTTTACCTTCTGTAAGTTTAAGACCTTTGTCAATCAATTTGATAGAATTAGTGTTAACATCTTCTTTAAGATATTTAACACCTTTTTTTACAGCCATTTTAATAGCAGTCTCTTTAATACCCATTCTTTTTTCCATCCTTATCAAATATACTTATATTTATTCCGAAAACTCGGATTATTTACGTCAATCTGTATTACAATGGTAATTCCCAGATTTCTGTCTGAGCACCATCAAATACAGCGTAACCGCTTAAAGACCCTTTAGCACCCTCGCCGTAAACGTGAAGTGGAATTGTGTATTTAGCGTAGGTTACATAGCCAGCCTGATTAATTTTAACCATAATGCTTGAACCTAAGTATTGGATTTCACCATCTGTAATAGTCATACCCATAAGGTCAACGCTTGCTACATTAAGGTAACCAACACCACGAGAGTTGTGGTAAGGAATAGTTTTCTCATCAACATTTTCCTGAACAAGAGTAACAACAAGAACTGTTTTGTCACCCTCTTGATAGGCTTTTGCCGATTTGACACCATTAGGCGAAAGGGTGAATTGTCCGTTTTTAGGAAGAAGAATCTGTGTTGCTTCACCTTCGGAAGTTGTTGCCATACCATTTGAAAAGTTTAATGTTTGGTCAGTTGGTTTAACAACTGAAGCAACAAGCGAGTTTGCAACCTTCTGACCAATAGCACCACCTGTACACTCTGTAATATTTGCTGTAAAGCTTTCTGAATGGTGCACCGCCAAGTTGCCCTTGTAGGCTTTTGTGTGGTTTATTGCATTTGTCATTTTTGAAACTATTTGTTCAGTGCTCCAGGAGTAAACTGAGCTGCCCTGAGTGGCGTTTTGTTGAGGTTGTTGTACAGCAGTAGTTACTGTGTTTTGCCAGCCACCATCTATATTTTGTGGCAATGTTGTCTCAGGGGGGAGTACAATTGCCGCGTTTGTAGAAAAAGTATTGTTTTGTGGTGGCAGGGTTTCATATTTATATGAGGTGTTAGTATTGTCAATTTTTTCATCATTGTCGGAGGTTTTTATGTAAGCAACAGCAACCACCGTAATGCTTAAAAGAATTGCAAAAACAGAAATAGCCTGAACATATAAATCCTTTTGAGCAACTTTTAAAAGTTTTTTCAGCATTTAATACCTTCTTTGTTGTACGATGAATATACGAAAAATTCTCGAAAAATCAACGATTGTTAAGTTATTGTTAAAAAATGAGTGTGTTTTTATTTGTGTTTTTATTTGAAAACGCAAACATATAATTATGTTACTATATATTTTCAAAAAAATCAAGTGTATTTGACAATAAATGTTATATGTGTATAATAATTATTGTATGTAATTTTTGGAAGGGAAGTTTTTATGGTTAACATTTTAGTTGTAGAAGATGATATAAAGCTAAATCAGATAGTTTGCGCTCACCTTGAAAAAAATGGTTATACTGTAAGGGGTTGTATTACCCCCGAAGAAGCTTATGATGTTATGTATAAAAGCTTTTATGATATGATAATTTCTGATATTATGCTACCAAAAACAGATGGCTTCGAATTTCTCGAGAATGTAAGAAAAGTTAATAAGAACATCCCTGTTATATTTATGACTGCAAAGGACGATTACGCATCTAAAGAAAAAGGCTTTAATTTGGGTGTCGACGACTATATGGTAAAGCCTATTGATTTAGATGAATTGGTTTTAAGAGTCGGTGCAATTTTAAAAAGAGCAAATATTATTTCAGACAAAAAAATTACAGTTGGCAGTCTTACTTTAGATGCAGATGAGATGTCAGCAACTATAGATGGAGAAGAAATACCTGTTACAGTAAGAGAATTTAACATTCTTTACAAGCTTTTATCTTACCCGAAAAAGACATTTTCACGCTCTCAGCTTCTCGACGAGTTCTGGGGGGTGGATGGCAGTACAAGTCTTCGTTCTGTTGATGTTTACATTACAAAATTACGAGAGAAATTCTCAACCTGTGAGGATTTCAAAATAGTTACAATTCACGGTCTTGGTTACAAGGCGGTGCTTAAATGAAAAAAGGCGAAAATAAAACATTAAGATCTTTTATTGCGAAAAGAGATTTACCTGAAGATATTTCATTTTTTTCGGTTAAGGGTTATATAATTGCAGTAACTGTGGCAATTGTTTTGGCTCTTATTCCGCCACTTATATTTGAATTTAATTATTCGATACTTTTTACAAAATATGGTGTGTGGTATTTCGCCTATTACATTGTGATGGCTGCTATAGCATACAGATTTATACTTCATTTTGTTAGAATAAATTATAGTAAGCACTTGCAGAAAATAAGTGAAGCTACAAGAAATGTCGCAAAAGGCGATTTCTCGGTAGAAATTGAGCTTGATGAAGCGCTTAAGGATAATTCATACATAAATATTATGTTTCGCGATTTCAACACAATGGTTGCGGAACTTAATAGCATCGAGTCATTAAAGGATGATTTTATTTCAAATGTTTCTCATGAAATAAAAACACCACTTGCGGTTATAAACAATTATACAACTGCGCTAAAAGATGAGAATTTACCCCAAAAATTAAGAGAAGAGTATATTGAAACAATCATAGAAAGCACTGAAAAACTTTCAGATTTAGTCAAAAATATTTTAAGACTTAACAAAATAGAAAACAGAAAAATATTGCCAGAGCAAAAAGAGTTTGACTTGTGTCGTCAGCTTTCAGATTGTCTTTTGTCATTTGAAAAGGTTTGGGAAGAAAAAAACATTGAGCTGTTTGTTGAGATGGAAGACAGAGTAATAGTTAATGAGAATTTTGCTTTCTTGGATGTTATCTGGCACAATCTTCTTTCTAATGCCTTTAAATTCACTGAAAATGGCGGTACAGTGTCTTTAATCCAGACTTCTGACGATGCATTTATTACGGTAAGAATAAAAGACACAGGTTGTGGTTTTGATAATGAAACCAAAGAACACATTTTTGATAAATTCTATCAGGGTGATACATCCCACACAGAAGAGGGTAATGGTTTAGGTCTTGCTCTTGTTCAGAAAATTGCAGAAAGAAATGATTATGAAATTTCAGTTGAAAGCGAATTAGGCAAGGGCACTGAATTTATAGTTAAAATTAAGAAGTAAAATTAAAGGAGACTTGAAAATGTCGGAAAAAGTAATTTTAGTGTTAGTTGATGGTATGCGTCCTGATGGAATGATGGGTTGTGGTAACCCATTTGCAGAAAAATTCATAAAAGAGAGTACATATTCTCTTACAGCGCAGACTGTTATGCCATCTGTAACGCTTCCTTGTCATATGTCACTCTTTCATAGTGTTGACCCTGAACGTCATGGTATTTTAACGAATACTTATGTTCCACAAGTAAGACCTATTGAAGGACTTTTTGACAGACTTGATAAATTTGACAAAAAATGTGCATTTTTTTACACCTGGGAAGAATTAAGAGACTTATCTAGACCTGACCATCTTCATCAGGCACTCTGCATAAATCAGCATTATCAGAGTGATACAGATACAAAAATTACAGACGCAGCAATAAAATACATAAATGAAGAAATCCCGGACTTTTTATTCCTTTATTTAGGTGAAACAGATGAAGTCGGCGGTCACGATTGTGGTTGGATGAGTGAACAATACATGAAGAGTGTAAGTAAAGCACTTTCTTGTACAGAAAAACTCAAAAACAGTATTCCTGATGACTACACAATAATTCTTGTTGCGGACCATGGTGGTCACGACAGAAGCCACGGCGATAATATTCCTGAAGATATGACAATTCCGATTGTGTTCTGTGGTAATCGCTTCGAAAAAGGCAAAGAGTTAGGTGCAATTTCAATTAAAGATGTTGCAGTAACTATTGCAAAGCTTCTCGAAGTTTCTCCTGCAAAAGAGTGGGAAGGAACACCGATTATTTAAAAATTTCGCCTCGAATGAAAATTTGATTTTCATTCGAGGCGATTGTTATTTTTGAATTTCAGCCCCTTTATAATAATGCTTTAAGATTTCGTCATAGGTACTGCCTTGTCGTGCCATAAAGTCAGCACCATACTGGCTCATGCCTACCCCGTGTCCATAACCGCTTACCTTGAATGTAACTTCATTCTCGTTTGCGGTTATTTTAAATGCAGAGCTTCTTAAAGAAAATGCATTTCTTATTTCTTCGCCAGTTAACTCTTTTTTGTTTATCTGGAGATTCAAAACAGTTCCGGCTTTTGATGTTTTTTCTTTGCCTATTACATCTTTCAGATTGGTCTTTGAATTTATTGAAACACCAAGGTCTTTCATTATAGATATAAATTGTGATTTTGTGAAAGTGTTTGTTGATGAGTACTGTGGCGAAAGTGTGTCGCCACTGCTTTTAACACTTACTAAATATGGTAATTTTTCGCCCCATACATTTTCTGCACTTTCTGTAGTGCCAGTACATATTGCAGAAAATGCACAAAGGCAATATTCGTTTTTATATGATAAATATTCACCTTCGACCTCTTTTACGATGGTTTCTAATTTTGACTCATATTTCTGGTAGTCGTCACCCCATTTTTCTTTTCGTTCTTCTCTCGTTAAGTATCCTTGATGAGTAGCAGGGTTGTCTGAAATATCTGCACCATTTATATCAGATTTATCGGATAAGTTTTTAAGCCTCAGACTATTTGTATAACAAGCGATTGCTTGTGCTTTTAATGCTTCTTCGTGGTACATAAGAGGCATTTCTGCTGCAACGCTTCCGCAAACATATTCAAATTCACTGACGGTTAAATTCTTCTTTGTGTTGCTTAAAAATACTGTTATACTGTCTTCAGTGATATCACCAGATGGAATTGATGTGGTTTCTTCAGTTTTGGTTTCGCTTTGAATAGCGGTGTTCAGGGTGTCTTTTGACTTGGTGATATCACCACTTAATAGTGCAACAGGTGTAATTATTAGCGAAATGAATATAAAAACGATTGAAATTAAATAATTTTTCATAATATTTATGATACCTTCCTTTTGCTTTTGTTATTGACTTTTCTTTTAATATGTTATAAAATAATATGAATTATTTTTTCATTTAATAACTTTACGATAAAAGATTGGAGTGAACATTTTGCCGACATATATTTCACCTATTCCGAATGATGCACTTTCTTCGCTTTGTGAAGAGATAAAGAAAAATAGTGCTATATCTTCTGAATACTTTGAAAAATTTGATGTTAAAAGAGGTCTCCGTAACCGCGATGGCAGTGGTGTTATGGCAGGCCTTAGTAAAATATGTTCGGTAGAAGGCTACTATATTAAAGATGGTGAGAGAACACCTATTGACGGTAAACTTATTTATCGTGGAATTGATTTACAGGATATAGTTTCAGGCTGTAGAAGTGAAAATCGCTTTGGTTACGAAGAGATTTCATATTTACTTCTTTTTGGCAATCTACCAACAAAATCACAACTTGAAAATTTCAGAAATGTTCTTGCTGCAGCAAGAGAGCTTCCAGAAGATTTTATTGAGGATATGATTATAAAAGCGCCATCACCTAATATTATGAACAAGCTTGCTCGTTCAGTACTTGCGCTTTATTCTTATGATGATAATCCTGATGATTTATCAATAGAAAATGTGCTTCGCCAGAGTTTACAGATTTTAGCACAGCTTCCGACAATTATGACTTATGCTTATCAGGTAAAAAGAAGACATTACTATAAAAAGAGTATGTATATTCATCCAATTAAGCCTGAACATTCAACAGCTGAGTCAATTCTTTATACAACACGCTCAAATCGTACATTTACAGATGAAGAAGCAAAGCTTTTAGACCTTTGTTTAATTCTTCACGCTGAGCATGGTGGCGGTAACAACTCTGCATTTGCAACAAGAGTACTCTCTTCAAGTGGTACTGATACATACGCAGCACTTGCTGCTGGTATTGGCTCTCTTAAAGGTCCAAGACATGGTGGTGCAAATATTAAGGTAGTTGAAATGTTGAACCACTTAAAGCAAGATGTAAGTGATATTACAAATGAAGGTCAGGTTGCTGACTTCCTTAAAAATGTTATAAATAAAAAAGCTGGCGACGGCAGTGGTCTTGTTTATGGTATGGGACATGCGGTTTATACACTTTCTGATCCACGTCAGAAAATTCTTAAAGCAGAGGCTGCAAACTTTGCAGAAAAGGCTGGCTTTGGTGACGAGTTTAAAGCACTCTCACTTATTGAACAATTGACACCTGAGATTTTTGCAAAAGAAAAGGGTCAGAA
>RHMF01001474.1_pt1 | contig 10766 bp, 5 predicted proteins | sample 5365151 | NCBI WGS metagenome assembly RHMF01 (sample SAMN10266501, study PRJNA497801) | feces metagenome | isolation source: feces | host: Bos taurus | place: China: Prairie of Fairy Mountain | collected 2017-08-14 | reverse complement strand
CGAGATCGTATGCCAGAAGCTCGAGAACGGCCCCGTGGCTTTCGAGAACCCCTGGAAGTAATTCTGAGACAGCATTTGACTCAGTCCCTTTGTGGGACTGGGTCAGATGTGTTTTTATAATATATAATAGGTATAAAAGGTATGGCATTATTGGCGCGCTTGCAATTCGGCGATAATATGACGGGACACTATTCGAAGGAATATCTCGTGATGGATTGTCACTTGCATTTTTCAAGGCATCACAACCACTTCCGCCCTGATACCGATGCACGGTGTGAGCAGGTGGAACTGGTCGTGGTTGCCCCAGGTAAGGAAGACTTAAACCTGTATGAGTGGTATATTCAAAACGGCACAATGAGCGGGAGAATCGTATTCGACCTACAGACGGTGACTCACGACAATAACGTCGAGAAGGTGATCATGTTTGAAGATGCCTATTGCTATGCCATTGAGGAGGAGTATCATATTGATGTGCAGAAGCGGCGCTGTCTGAGACTGTCGCTTATGGCAGATCATGTGGAGATTAATGACACGGCATTTGAGAACCTTTATGCCAATAAGTGACACAATTAACGAGCTAAGACTATGCTAAAGTATTCTGATCATCTCAAGGCCGTCCTCTTTCCGGAGAATCTTCTGGATGTAGGGGAGAATGTGGAGAAGCGGCTTTGTAAGACTGTCCAGCATTTCTCCTACAAGTGTCAGCGGAGTCGTAATGATGCGGGTATCCCCTATGGTAATACGACACCGACGGAACTGCTGTTTACCATCAAGCTGGAATCGCCTGATGATAGCAAGGTGTTCTACCAACAGTTGCAGCAGAACGAACTTTTCAACCATTCATTCCTATTCAATGCCACCTTTGACCAGCGTGACCGTCTGAAGGCTTACGACGACGCAATGATTGTCAAGGGCTTCGTGGTAGATGTGAAGGAAGATTACGACGCGTCGGTGACTGAAGATGGCACTGCACAGCAGATTCTGATTCAGGTAACCCTGCTCCTGAGTTCGCTCACCTATGTGGGTAAAGAGGACAACTCAAAGATTTTGGAAATTACACGCTTTTAATTCAATAAATTGAGTCAAACATGGCTATAAGTTTATATATTTATTCCAGTTCTAGCAGTTCTAAAGGAAATGCTCTTGATCTGACGAAGAACGTGACGTTGGAGAGAGCCTTATATGAGAAGGACAGTAATAATAATGATGTCAAGTATACATACTCATATCCTGTTGGTCTGACTCATCTGGACTATGAGAAAAAGATCTATGAACCATGTTTGATCCATGCCATCGCGACTGTGGGTTGTGGGACGAAACAAAAGGAAGGTGACACGTCGAAAATAACATTGTCAACATTACCGACACACAGTGAACTGTTAAGATTCTTCTCAAGGATGAAAGTGGAGCTCACTGTGGATGGTTCTACCATCGCGAATAACTACTTCGTGTACAAGGTACGTACAAAACGCGAGAATGTCTCCTCGTCTCTTGTCACAGTAGAACTGGAAATCTACAGTGAGGATAAGCTGCTGACACTAGAAAAATACTCGAAGGCCTATACTGCTAAAAAACTGGGTGATGACATTTTCAAGACGGAGATTAAGAAATACGACATTACGAACACATCGAACCAGCAGGCTTACAGTGTGAACCTGCAAATGCTAGCGTACAAGAGTACTGACAAGGACGGTAACTCCGTTGACAATGAGCTCCGTCAGCCGTATCTGGTTCAGTATAACGAAACATTCTATGATTTTCTACGTCGTACGTCCAACCGTTGTGGCGAGTTCCTCTACTTTGAGAACGGTAAACTGAACCTTGGATTGACGAAGACGGATAAGAGTTCGACTGACTATTTGGCAAAAGCTGCGAATTATCATTTCGACGACTTTTATGACAACAGCGTCTTTGCAGATGGGACCGAGGTGGAATTCTATAATCACAATTACCTCAATAATACGGATGGCAGTTCTGAACGTTATGCCTCGAAGGGGAAGTATCATTATAGTGATCCTCTGGCAGCAGATGAATACCTCGATCTCATAGGAAAGAACTACACCAACTGGGTGAAAGAACAGGACTGGCGGAAAGATATCCTGACACATTTAATTAAGGTATTATCGGGAACGTCGTTGTCGGCCGTTATCGCCAATTTTCTATATACAGTAGCTGAGCATAATATTGAGATAGGCATAGAAGCATCAGCCAAGAACGACGAGCACCAGGAAGAGAATATCAATGATTGGGATAAAGATGACCTGAGAGACCAGTGGAGTTCTGATGGAGAGAATTTGAGTCAGTTTGGTACAGCAACCAGCCAGATAACTTCCAGCATAAGCAATAACGCCATCAACATGAATGTAGCTTTCTACTCGATGATTCGTCAGGCAGAGAAGAAGGTTGGTGTAGTCGGTGATGAGGCTTTGTTCATAGATTTCGGTTCGAGTCCACAGGACTTGAAACTGGGTGACATCATTACCGGTGAGGGTAGTAAATATCTTGTGGTTCAGGTAAAAGGCAGTTATGAATATTCATCTGCTGATAATGAAACAACATCCAAGCAAGAAGTGGTTGCCATTCCCCTTTATAAGGTCACGGATGGCACGACGACGAGTTATATCCCTGTACCGCCGGCACTCCAAGAGGTTTGTGTCCGTGAGTCGCAGCCCCAGCTGGCATTCATCACAAACAGCGTCGATCCGCGAAAAATCGGGCGCGTCCGTATCAGGTTCGCTTGGCAGGAGGATACGGACGATGCATCGCCATGGATACGCGTCGCCCTGCCCTTTGCTACCGACGGTGGTGGCGTGAAGTTCAAGCCGGAGGAGAATGACGAGGTGCTGGTAAGTTTTGAGGAAGGCAACGTGGAACGTCCCTATGTGTCGGGCTATCTGTTGTCGGAGCGGTGCAACGAGTCATGGGGATCATTGCCTGAACGTTCTGTTACGTCGAGAAACGGTCATGGTATTACTTTTGATGACGGTAACAGTCTGAGTTTCCTCACCAATCTGATACCGGCGGCAAATTTCATCACATCGTTTGTGCCGGAATCAGTTTGGCCGGATGCCCTGTATGATGATAACAATGTTGCTGCTCTTTCTGGTGGCATGACATTACGCGATCAGTATGGCCTCTATGAGATATCAATGTCATCGGATGAACGCTCGATCAGTATTCAGTCGTCTTTGGGAAACGTAGAGCTGAGTGCTTTTACTGGTATCACCATCTCTTCTCCCACTGGAGATATCAAGATAGAAGGAAAGAATGTTGAAATCTCTGCCAGTAATAAAGTCAGCATAACCTCTGGTAAGGCACTTAAGGATCGGTATGTCTCAAAAAATCTGTCGTTTTTTAGTGGTGCTGTCGATGTGTTGACAGAAGAAATTACTGATAAGATCTTGGATCTGACGTTGTGGAGAACGATTTTGGAGGTATTCTTGCGTCCTATCGATGGCACGACCTCAATCAAGTCGTTTACCTTCGTGCAGGTTGAGGCTGGTGATGGGTCGGCAGAATACCCTGTGACGGCTTCTAATCATCAGGAAGCAGCTCCGCAAAAACTGCTTCGTACGATTGATGCTATCTGTGCGTCGGTGGTTACTCAGATTGGTGAACTCAATACAAATGCAACAACGCTGAAGGAGAAGATTGAGGCCTTTGAAGTCCTGTCTGGAGATAATAAGACGAACCATGATGAGAGAATCATCAAACTCTCAACAGTTCTCGAAAAAGCGAAAAATAAGGTTGAAATAGCAGATGGTGACTATACATGGACAGATGATCTGCAAGAAAAGACATTCGACCAGGCTGAAGCTGTGAAGAAAGTAAAGGATGAAACTAAACTCAATGATGAGCCCGAGGAAGATGGTGAAGATGCCAATAAGAAGCCTTACAAGGAGAAGAATGGTAAACTGACGGCTCAATACCAGATTGACAAGGATAATTGGGATAAATGTTGGAAAAAGTATGTTACCGACCCGAAAGACAAGATTAATAAAGAAAATGAGGATATTAGGAATAAGAAAGATGAATTTAAAAAATGTGTCAAACCACTTTGGGAACAGTATAAGGTCGTATGTGAATTGCTTGAAAATAAGGTAGCCAATGGAACATTTTTTTCTGGCAATGCAAATGATACCTATCAAACACAAGCCATTAATGCCTTGAAAGAATCTGCTGGTTCTTTGAAAGCAGATGATGATAAAACATTCAACGGCTTGAAAGACAATAGTATTAAAAAAAGTGCTGATATCCAAGAGATGGGCGACAAACTGAAGACCATTTGGAAGCGTAGAGCAATATTGTCGTTCTTGTCGGGTGTGAAAGCTACTTTTAATGGAGAAATGGGTGTCAAAGATGCTATCAACAATCCGCCTATCCTGGCATCGGCACCAGAGATTGAGAATGTTGAAAAGTGGTCGTCTTATGTTGATCAGGCTTTAAATGAGATTGTTACAGAAGAAAATCAAAATTCTCCACTAACGACGGGTCAGAAGATAAAGAAGGCTCTGTCAGATAATTGCGTCAAGGATTGGTTTATGGAAAACTATGGTGATGCGTGGGTGGATGCCACATATAACCGTAAGCGATGGGCGACGGGGGCTAAGGGTAAGATTCTCTTGTCTGACTCTCCAGGAACGACTATCAGTATTAAGGAAGACGGTACGATAGACAGTTGTCCTAATGCGAAGTTATCCGGCAGGTATGTCAGAGTGTTTAAAAACATTATAAAGAATATTTGATTATGGCTGATACAATATTTAGCGACTGGCTGTCGGCATTAAATAAGTTGCAGGCGAGTGTGTCAAAAGACCTTGCCGAAATCCGCCAACAAAAGGCAGAAATTCAGGAGTTGCGGACAGATGTCCTCAACAAATTGGCCACAGGCAAATATATTCGTGACGACCAGCGTCTGGTTTTGTCGGCCCCTGAGATTATCATCGGTAATGTGGATGCCACAGGTATGATGTATGGAGAGAATGGCTCCATCGTTATCCGTGGTCAGCGGGTTGGTCTTGACGGTGTGGGCGAGAGTGGCTCCGTGGAGAGTCGTGCTGCCACCATCACACAGACGGCCGTCGATCCGGGTCCTGATGGTATTGAGGCAGTGGTGCGTCAGCGTTCGGCCATCGTCAATCAGGCTCGCCATATCGCCTTACAGAGCAATGAGACAGAGAAGGACGGCTATTTCTCTCAAGTCCCTCAGACCACGGGATCTTCTGGTGTGCGTATTCATGCCGACGAACGTATCGACATCGACGCCTCGCAGTCGACTGATCTCCGCTCGGATGCCATTACGGACCAGTTATCTCAGTTGACAAGTGAAGTGACGACTTATACTGCTGATTCGGCCAGTGCTATGACCAGTATAACGTCGTTGGTGACACAGATGGAGGCGTTATTAGTGTTGCAGGATCCGTTGACTCTCGACGAAGTGACGATGCGAACGACGGTGTTGGAACTCGATGAACTGACGGAACAGTTTCAGGCCTTGATGCCTGCGGCTTATCAGGCTTTAAACAGGGCCATCGCATCGATGTCGAAGTTGGCTGAAGCCAACCGCCGTATGAAGGCCCTTCAGAAAGAACAGACTGAGGTGACAACAGCCAAGGTGACCTTCAAGGACCAGACAACGGATGCTGTGCTAAATGTGACGGCTGAACAGATGGCCTTTAAGTCTGTTGACGGTGACGGTAATATCCGTACAAATCCAGAGGCCTCTATCAACGTGCAGACAGGAAAGATTGACATTACGATGAATCAGGAAGACGGTTCGCTGATAGACGGAAGTCATTTCAGATTGGCCACGCATGACGTGGATATCTCCACGGTGAACCCGAAGCTGAATGATGACGGTTCTGGTGACTATACAACCGAGGGCAGCGTTTCTGTCCAGTCTAAGAATGTATCGTTTGCCGCCTTGGATTATAGTGGTGATAAACTGAAAGAACAGACGAAGGACAGTCGGTTCAATGTAAGGATGGAGAACATGGTGTTTGTCTCGAACGATGTGGATGGCAATGCCACGGGCAACTTCACAGTGTCTGCAGAGAATCAGCATTTGGTGTCGAACGATCAGGAAGGCAATACTTCTGGGCAGATCAATATTGGCGTAAAGAATATGACCCTTCAGTCGAAGGACAAAGATGAGAATGCGACCGGCAGTCTGACGGTGAACGCGGAGAATATGACCCTGGCATCAGCCGATAAGAGCGGCAAGGCTATCGGGCAGCTCAGCTTGAATAGTAAGGATGTCTTCGTGAAATCGATGGATAGTGACGACAAGGGTGCCGACAAGAACCTCGCCGCCGGTGGAAATATGGTACTTGTGGCTGAGAATATGTATGTTGGTCGTACTGATAAGGACAACACGAGTAAGACGCTACAGATATCCTCAGACAAGACCGGTGTCTATGGTACGACAACGGCCGAGATACAGCAGGGCGAGGCGAAGGCTGTGGTACAGCTCGACGGTGGCAATGTGGCTATTGGTGGTTCGAAGGCAGCCTTCTATGGTGACAATACCGTGAATGGCAAGACAGACTTCAAGAGTGATGTCACCGCTCCGAAGCTAACAGCTGACAATCTGGAGGCAAAGACTTCGTTTAAGTCGAAGAATATCAGCGACGGTATCGCTGTGCCAGGTGCTCCATCGTCGGCAAAGATTAGTACGAAATTGAAAGAAGAAGATGCTCCGAAGCCAAAGACTGAAGAGGAGAGTTGATGGTTTATAGTTTAGAGTTAAAGGATTAAGAAATATGAGAAGAACGATAGAAGCCGTGATTCATGAGATGGAGGGAAAACTGAGCGGGTATTGTGCTCTGTTGAACTACCGTTATATGAATCTTTGTGTGAAAGCAGAGCCTATGGCACTGCTCTCTATCCAGTTGGAAGATGAGAATGGAGAGCCTTGTAATCTGGAGAGTATGGCCGATGCTATGTTGGCTAACAAGTATCAATTTGAGATTGTCCCAAAGAAATCCAAGGATATCTTCCGCATCTGTAAAGGTTTCAAGGAGGCGCACCCGGAGTTCGATCAAGAGATTGTTACCCCTGACGACAAATCACGGTTCCATACCGACCAGGATGATGAGAAACATATTATCTATACTGTACCGGTGGTGAATCAGGATCGTCATGACTTACTGATGGATGCGGTGAAGACGCTTCACGACCAGTGTAAAGTCCAGGTTGATAAGGTGAATGCTGCCTATCCAGTGAAAATGGCGCCCAAGCTTATCGGTCTGACGGAGGAGGAGGCCGATGAGGCAAAAAAGAAGATGGAAGATAGCCAGAATACGTATTCCAAGATCTGTGACGATTATATGACCCGGAAACAGCAGGAGATTGAAGATGCCTACCAACACTATTTAGAGGAGCAGGCTGCTCAAAGGGCAAAGGAAGAAGAGATCGCTGCGACCCGCATTAATCGTTCCAGCAATAGTATGCAGATGGGCCATTATGAAGAATAGATGAATGTCATTAGCATTTAATAAGTAGAGTCAACCATGGCAGACGTTAAACTATATATCTATAATAGCAAAGAAAAAGGTAAGCCTATTTCGTTGTTAGAATCGGGTGAATTCTTGAAGGAAGAAGAGTCGGTTGTGGAATCATCGGAAAAGAAGGATGATGTTACAGTTAAAACAACCAAGACGACTAAAGTCACTCACAAGATTTCCATCACCTTGACGAAGCTCGATTACTCTAAGAAAGTATATGAGCCTTGCGTAATACATGCTTATCTTCAAGTATCTGCCGTACAGAAGAAGACTGATATTGAGGTTAAGACCATCACGACAGATAAAGATGGTAAAGATGGTGATGCTGTCAGTACAACAGATTCTGGTAGTTATGAATATGTGACGTTACCGGCCAGTGTTATCACCGATCAAGTCAGAGGAGCGAAGGCTTGCTTGATCATAGACAATCATAAGGTGGCCGAGAACTATTTTGTGTACAATGTGCTTACACGCTATGAGATTGTAAGCAATGAGACTTCTAGGTTTCTGGAACTGACAATCTATAGTGCTGATAAGATGATGGATCTCAACAAGTACAGTCGTGCCTATACGTCCAAGAAGCTCTATAGTGACATACTGACAACTGAGTCTGCTCATTTCCAGATGCCTAATGCAGACTCAACCAAGCTGAGTTCGCTGATTGAGAACCACATGCAGCTAATGAAGTACAAAATGGCACAGCATGAAACGGATTCAGATAACGAAAAATGTTCGTGGACAGAACGTGATGAGTTGCGTATTCCATATATAGTGCAGTATAATGAGACCTTTTATCAGTTCCTGGCACGTTCTGCTAACCGCTTTGGTGAGTTCCTCTATTTCGAGAACGGAAAGTTGAACTTGGGTATGCAGGTGTCACCATTTTCTTCTACAGACTGGGCTGATCCCAAAAGTGGCATACAAAGCCTCCATTATGAAAGTAATCTTTCTGAGGGTATAGCCGTAGAGGATCGTGCTTATAACTATATGAAGCATACGCCGGAAAATGAAGATGCGTATGGGGCATCGGCTGATAACAGGTATAATTTTGACCCGGTTTCTACTGATGAATGGACAAATCAGAAATTGAATGCACACAGGTATATTCCTTATGGTGAAGTTATAGCTGAGGAAATCAAGACGTTTATACCGGAGGGTGTGTTCAAGGTGCTTGAAAGCTCAGCTGTGAATGAAGTGATCATCGATCTTGTGAAAGAAATAACCATGAAGTTGTATGGATCCTTAAATAATAATTTGGACTATAACAAAGTCATGGACAAGGCAAACTTTAAGCCTCTCAAGGATAATAGCGATCAGAAATCGGGTTCTAGTTTCACCCAGTTTGCCACCTATGGTGGTAGTGACAACCTCATGAATAATCTGTCCAACTTGTTTAGTGAGGCTGGTATCAGTAATTTTACGGATTTATTCTATTCCTTGGTCAGAAGTAAGGAGAAGGAAGTCGGGGAGAAAACTGTATGGCTGGACTTCGGCAGTACCTATCAGCCTATTAACTTAGGCGACGGACTGGTTGTGAATGATAAGCAATTTGTGGCCGTCTCTGTAGATGGCTCCTATGCAAGCGATAAGGCGACATTATTGATATCGGCTATACCGGTCTTCGATTTGAAGACTACAGGGGTTCCGAAGAGACCAAACTCCTCTGTGGATGGTTGGGTGTCCTATGTTCCTTTCCCTCCGGCACTTTCCGATGTGACGATCCGCGATGCCCGTCCTCAGGTAGCCTTTGTGGCTGAGACAACGGATCCTCAAAATCTTGGTCGTATCCGTGTGCGCTATCCCTGGCAGGATGAAGACGGCGATGCCTCGCCGTGGATCCGTGTCACACTGCCTTTGGCAACGGAGGGTGGTGCTGTGAACTTCACACCCAGTGTCGGAGATGAAGTGATGGTAGGTTATGAGCATGGTAATATTGACCGACCTTATGCGATGGGATATATGACAGCACCTTTCGTTAATGAACGGTGGAAGAATGCCCTACCCCTTGACCAGTATGGTGCTGTTCATGGTCTTAAGATGAAGACTGGTCATCATCTGTTGTTTTCCGACGGATTTGCTCTTGCTCCTATGTTGTTTAATACTCTAGGGCCATTGTCATGTATTAAGTCCTTATGGCCTGTCGGTTTGACGGGCCCATGGCCTTTTGGCAATGAAAAGACGGCAGATTTCGGAGGCGGTTTCGAATTGTCAGACCGTTATGGGTTCTATAAGATAAGTGGTTCTACAGATGAGCGTTCTGTGACGATACAGTCACCAGCAGGTACGGTGGAGGTGAACGCTTTCCAAGGTATCACCATATCCGCACCAAATGGTAATGTTGAGATTAAGGGCAAGAACGTGTCTATAGAGGCCAGCAATCAACTGACGCTAACCTCCGGCAAGAACCTCAGTGATCTCTTTTATTACAAGAAAGAGTGGGAGAAAGCAGCAACAGGTTGGGATAAAGCCAAGGTTATTGGCACGGATTTTCTGTCCGGTGCTAAAGAAACTGTGGTATCAGAATTCAAGGAAAACTTTTTGGATTTTTCTTTCCTGCGCTGTGTCGTTGAATTGCTACTCCGTCCTGTTGACGGCACACTTCAGATTAAGTCTTATTCGTTTGTCCGAGTGGAAGCTGGAGATGGTGTGACAGAAATGCCTAAAGAATCTTTTAGGAAGGATGATGCCTGGTATGGGAAGTCTGAGGAAGACTTGGAAGAAATGCCGAAGACTTATAACACGGCATGCCTGATTAAATATAATGCGGAAGCCCTTGTGGAAGAGATAAAGCCTCTCTATGAGAAAGTATGCGAGGCAACAGCTGCTTTCAATAAGATATCTGGTAAAAAGGGTATTAATCATGATCAAAAAGCCATCAAGTATGATGATGTTGTTAAAAAAGGTGAAACCGAATTTGTCGAGAATTCAGATGAATTCAAATGGGAAGAAGCAATTTTGAAAGAGGCAGCCCCGATTGCTCAAGATACAAAGACACAAAAAGATTTTCAAAAGACTGATGGGACAGATGACGAAGAAGCATTTAAATTGTGGAAGAGTAAAATAACAGAAATGAATACCAGGAGAGTGGTATTTAATGCAGAACAGAAGAAAAAGCGTGATATTATAATTAATGTTGCAAATGATTTACGTTCTGCTGCGCATGCCCTATCTGTTGAAGCTAAGAAATGGACGGAACTGACGGAAGATAAGGTCTTGTTAAATAATATCAACGAAAATCAGGTAGATAAGGCAAAGATCGTT
>RHMF01001473.1_pt1 | contig 10769 bp, 7 predicted proteins | sample 5365151 | NCBI WGS metagenome assembly RHMF01 (sample SAMN10266501, study PRJNA497801) | feces metagenome | isolation source: feces | host: Bos taurus | place: China: Prairie of Fairy Mountain | collected 2017-08-14 | reverse complement strand
TTATTTCGTTGTAATTCTTCGTTGCGTCCATCCCGATGTATCTTCCTTCAAAATATAATCTTTTTCGAAACAATCCGTGTTGATAAATATATGTCCAAAAACCATTTTCCCCAAAGTCCAAAGGCCAACGCAGCTCAAGAATGCCAAAGCAGAGTCCAACAGGATCTCCATTCGCTCACCCCTGAGCCATCTTATGCGCGAATACGCGAAATGTTAAATGGAGCCATCAGAATCAGCAACCAGTTTCACCTATTAGAACATGATATTTTATTTTACCATGCACGAAAGAATGTGACAAGCATTCCTTCCGTTCACAAAACAAAAGATTTCTTTTGTAAAACAAAACATATTTCCAATTCGACCTTGTTTGGCAGTAAAAACGATGGTATAATATTTTGACTGATTTTACAGAAACGGGGCGAACAATTATGACGTACAAAGAAGAATTTATCACCTTTATGGTCCGATCCGGCGTGTTGACCTTTGGCGATTTCACCACCAAGTCCGGCCGCAAGACCCCCTATTTCATCAACACCGGCAACTACAAGACCGGCGCTCAGGCTGCCAAGCTGGGTGATTACTACGCTGCCTGCGTGCAGGAGAACGCACCCGAGGGCATTGACTGTCTGTTCGGCCCTGCATACAAGGGAATTCCTCTGGCCGTTACTACCGCTGCCTCTCTCTATCGCAATTATGATCGCGATCTTCCCTATTGCTTCAACCGCAAGGAGGCAAAAGATCACGGCGAGGGCGGTTCCATGGTTGGTTACAAACCCCAGAATGGTGATCGCGTTGCAATCATCGAAGACGTTGTTACCGCAGGCACCGCTGTGCGCGAGTCTCTGGAACTGTTCAAGGCTCTGGGCGACATGAAGGTTACCCATCTGTTTGTGTCCGCCGACCGAATGGAGCGCGGAACCCGCGATTGCACCACACTGGATGAACTGCGCGAAGATTTCGGCATCAAGGTCTGCCCCATTGTAACCATTCGCGAGATCATCGCTTTCCTGCATAACAATCCTGTTGACGGCAAAGTCTATATTGATGATCCCATGCGCGAGCGCATGGAGGCCTATCTGACCGAATATGGCGGAAAATAATCCCCACAAGGGTCATCGTGCCCGCGCGAAAGAAGAATTTATGTCTCGCGGTTTGAGCGGCATGGCCGACCATCGCGCGTTGGAGCTGCTCCTATTTTATGCAATCCCACAGGGTGACGTAAATCTTCTTGCCCATCGGTTGATCGAAACCTTCGGCTCTTTGTCCGGCGTGTTTAACGCAACCATCGATCAATTGCTGACCGTAAAGGGCGTCGGAGAACACACGGCGTGTTTGATTAAATTGATCACCGCAATGGGCGCCCGATATCAGGCCGACCGAAATCAACTGGGCGATATTCTTATGACGACAGAGCAAATCGGCGAATACCTCTCCCCCGAATTTTTTGGACAGCGAAACGAGATAGCCGTGATTCTCTGCATGGATGCAAAAGGAAAGGTCCTGCAGTGCCGTCAACTGGCGGAGGGATCTGCTGATTCAACCATGCTGAGTCTCCGAAAAATGATGGAAGTCGCTCTGGCATGCAATGCATCTCAGGTCGTTCTTGCGCATAACCATGTCAGCAACATCGCCATGCAATCCAAAGAAGATGTTCTAATGACAAAACTGGCCTATGACGCATTTGCGCAAATGGGTATTTATTTGGTCGACCATCTGATTTTTGCCAGCGACGACTATATTTCCTTGCGTGATTCAGGCATTTTCATGCAGTTCTAATTTCATACTGAAAATGATTGCAATCGAACGCATGTTTTGTTATAATTTATCAAAACAAGTGTTCGATTGTGCTTTTGGAGGTGATTTTATGCCAAAATTTGAAGTCGTTTCGGACTATCAGCCCAGCGGAGACCAGCCCGAAGCAATTGAAATGCTCGCAGCAGGCATCGAACATGGTCTGAACAAGCAAACTCTGTTGGGCGTCACCGGCTCCGGCAAAACCTTCACCATGGCAAAAGTCATCGAAAAAGTTCAGCGTCCCACACTCGTCCTTGCCCACAACAAAACACTTGCCGCACAGTTATGTGCTGAGTTCAAAGAATTCTTCCCCAACAATGCGGTTGAGTATTTTGTGTCCTATTACGATTACTACCAACCCGAGGCATATATCCCCCACACGGATACCTTTATCGAAAAAGATTCCTCGGTCAACGAGGAAATCGATCGACTGCGTCTCTCGGCAACGGCATCGTTGATGGAGCGGCGTGATGTCATTGTCGTCTCCTCTGTTTCCTGTATTTATGGTCTTGGCGAGCCGGAAGATTTTGCAAAGATGATGGTCTCCCTTCGTGTCGGAATGACCATGGAACGTGACGAACTGCTGAAGCGGCTGATTGCCATACGTTACGAGCGCAACGACATTGCCTTTGAACGCAATATGTTCCGTGTTCGCGGAGACACAGTTGAAATTTTCCCGGCATACTGGAGTGACAGCGCCATCCGGGTTGAGTTCTTTGGCGATGAAATCGACCGTATTTCCGAGATCAATGTCGTTACAGGTGCTCCCAAGCGACGCTTGGAAAACATTCCGATCTGGCCGGCAACCCACTATGTTACCCCCAAGGAAAAGATGGACGCCGCAATTCAGGAAATTTACCGCGAACTGGAAGAGCGCGTTGCCTTTTTCGAATCGCACAATATGCTCGTTGAGGCACAGCGCATTAAACAGCGAACCATGTACGATGTCGAGATGATGCAGGAACTGGGATATTGCTCCGGTATTGAAAACTACAGCCGTGTCATTGAGGGGCGTCCCGTCGGCTCTCCCCCACACACGCTGATGGATTACTTCCCTAAGGATTTTGTCCTTTTCATTGATGAGTCTCACGTGACCCTGCCGCAGGTGCGTGCCATGTACAACGGTGATCGCGCCAGAAAGACCTCTTTGGTGGAGTACGGTTTCCGTCTTCCCTGTGCATTTGACAACCGGCCCTTGAAATTCGATGAATTTGAAAATCGACTGAATCAGGTCATCTATGTTTCGGCAACTCCCGGAGAATACGAGCGCACCTGCTCCGAGCAAATTGCAGAACAGGTCATCCGCCCCACCGGTCTGCTCGATCCCGTTGTAGAGGTCCGCCCGGTGGAGGATCAGATTGATGATCTGATCGGAGAAATCAATACCAGAATCGAACGCAGCGAACGGATTCTGGTCACAACTTTGACCAAGAAAATGGCAGAAGATCTTACTGCCTATCTCAAAAACGCAGGCATTCGTGTCCGCTATATGCACCATGACATCGACACCATCGAGCGCATGGAGATCATTCGTGACCTTCGTCTTGGTACCTTTGATGTTCTGGTTGGTATCAATCTGTTGCGCGAAGGCCTTGACCTGCCTGAGGTCAGCCTCGTTGCAATTCTGGACGCAGACAAAGAGGGTTTCCTCCGCTCGGAAACCTCTCTGATCCAGACAATCGGACGCGCCGCTCGAAATGCCGAAGGAAAAGTCATTCTGTATGCCGATTCCATTACGCCGTCTATGCACAGGGCAATGGCTGAAACCGAGCGCCGACGCGCAAAACAGGATGCATACAACAAAGCGAATGGCATTACTCCGCAGACCGTCATCAAGAGTGTCCGCGATATCATCGACTTGTCCAACAACGAATCCAAGGAATTTGATATCAACGAAAAGCAGCTGACCAAGCTCCAACGCATGGAACTGATTGCTAAACTGGAGCAGCAGATGAAAGAAGCTGCAAAAATGCTTGAATTTGAGTATGCGGCACAGCTGCGTGACCGCATCATCAAGCTGCGCGGAGAAAACTGATTGGAGGATATATGTATGAAATATATTGAACTGGGCAAAACCGGATTAATGTGTGCTGAAATCTCATTCGGCGGCATTCCTCTGCAGCGCAGCGATGCGGCTAATGCTATGGAAGTTGTGGATGCGCTGGAGAAGTATGGAATGAATTTCATTGACACGGCGCGTGGATATACTGTTTCCGAGGGTTTTCTCGGTGCAGCACTGAAGGGCCGCCGTGACAAATTCATACTTGCCACAAAAACCATGGCCCGCAGCTATGAAGGCATGACAAAAGAAATCGAAACCAGCCTCAGAGAGTTGCGCACAGATTATATTGATCTGTATCAGATCCACAAACTTTCGGTCGAAGAATTTGAAACGGTATTTGCGCCCAACGGCGCATATCAGGCCCTGCTGAACGCAAAAAAAGCCGGAAAAATCGGCCACATCGGCGTAACCGCCCACAGTGTGGAAACACTTGAGAAACTCGTTACAGAATATCCCGATCGCTTTGAGACCTTTATGTTCCCTTACAACATCGTGGAGCTCCAGGGCAGCGAGGTCCTGAAGGAAGCGCGGTCCAAAGGAATCGGTACCATCTGCATGAAACCCCTCGCCGGCGGCAATCTGGATGATTACGAGCTCGCTCTGCGGTTTATTGCACAATCCGATGCAATTGACATCTCCATCGTGGGCATGGGCAGCGCTGAAGAAGTACAGCGCAATGCTGCCGCTGCAGAAAAGCTTACACCGCTTTCCGCTGAAGATATCGCAAAATGTGAAGAAATCCGCAAAGAGCTTGGCAGCCGATTCTGCCGCCGATGCGGCTACTGCGCCCCCTGTACAGTCGGCATCAACATCAACATGTGTTTCCTGATGAATAACTATCTCCATAAATACAATTTAGTGGAGTGGGCCAAAGAGCGATATGAGGCTCTCCCCCTTCACGCCGGAGATTGCATTGGGTGCCGCGTGTGCGAATCCAGATGCCCCTACAACCTTCCCATCAGCGAAATGATGCGTGATATTGCACGTGATTTTGGGAAATAAAACAAACTTCCTCTCACATATACCTGATTGGAGATAAGCTATGCATAGCCATATTGTTGTAAAAGGCGCTCGCGTCAACAACTTAAAAAATATTGATGTTTCCATTCCGCGCGACAAACTGGTTGTTCTGACCGGTTTGTCCGGTTCAGGCAAGTCTTCCCTCGCATTTGATACCATTTATGCCGAGGGTCAGCGCCGTTACGTGGAGTCCCTTTCCTCGTATGCCCGCATGTTTCTGGGCCAGATGGAAAAACCCGACGTGGATTACATCGATGGATTATCCCCCGCCATCTCCATCGATCAGAAAACCACTTCCAAGAATCCACGTTCCACGGTCGGAACGGTCACCGAAATCTATGACTATCTGCGTCTTCTGTGGGCTCGTGTGGGTACTCCTCACTGCCCGATCTGCGGCAAGGAAATTCAGCAACAGACCATTGATCAGATCATCGATCAGGTGCTTGCCCTCCCCGAAGCCACAAGAATTCAGGTCATGGCCCCGGTTATCCGCGGAAAAAAGGGTGAACACACCAAAATTTTTGAGGATGCCAGAAAATCCGGCTATGTGCGTGTACGAGTCGACGGTTCCCTCTATGAATTGACCGAAGAAATCAAGCTGGATAAAAACAAGAAACACAACATCGAAGTGGTAGTCGACCGTCTCGTTATTCGCGAAGAGATCAATCGCCGCCTGACTGACAGCGTAGAAACCGCTTCTGCTTTGGCAGGTGGTCTTGTTGTCATCAACATTGTTGCAGAAGATCGTGACATCCTGTTTTCTCAAAACTACGCCTGTGAAGACTGCGGCATTTCCATTGAGGATCTGACTCCCCGGATGTTTTCATTCAACAATCCCTTTGGCGCCTGCCCGACCTGTACCGGTCTTGGCAGTCAACTGAAGGTGGACCCCGCCTTGATCATCCCCAACAGGAACCTTTCCATTCTCGAGGGTGCAATTACCGCATCCGGTTGGAATAACATCAAAGGCGACGGAATTTCCCGCATGTATTTCGACGCCCTATCCAAGAAATATCATTTTAAATTGAACGTCCCCGTAAAGGATCTGTCGGATGAAATCATGGACATCATTCTTTACGGAACCAAGGGCGAAAAACTGAAGCTGACTTACGAGCGTGCGGATGGCCAAGGCACCTTAATGCAGCCCTTCGAAGGAATTGCAAACAACCTCGAACGCCGATATCGTGAAACGCAGAGTGACGGCTCCCGTCGCGAACTGGAAGAATGCATGAGCGAATGCCCCTGCCCCGATTGCGGCGGCAGAAGACTGCGCCGGGAATCCCTTGCTGTCACAGTGGGCGGGTTAAACATCGACGAATTCTGCCACAAATCCGTCAGCGATGCACTCACATTCATTGAAAATCTTGAATTGTCTCCACAAAAGATGATGATCGCTGCCCAGATTTTGAAAGAAATCAAATCGCGTCTCGGATTCCTTCGCAGTGTCGGTCTGCAATATCTTACTCTTTCCCGTGCTGCCGCCTCCCTGTCCGGCGGTGAAAGCCAGCGCATCCGTCTGGCAACACAAATCGGTTCTTCTCTGATGGGAGTACTCTATATTCTGGATGAGCCCTCCATCGGTCTGCATCAGCGAGACAATGACAAACTGCTTGCGACCCTCAAAGAACTGCGCGATCTCGGAAACACCCTGGTCGTCGTGGAGCATGACGAAGACACTATGCGTGCCGCAGACTATATTGTTGATATCGGTCCCGGTGCAGGTATTCACGGCGGCAAGGTGGTTGTCTCGGGTACCGCCGATGAGGTTATGGCATGCCCGTCCTCCATTACGGGCGACTACCTCTCCGGACGCAAAAAAATTCCCGTTCCGGCAAAACGAAGAACCGGAAACGGAAAACATCTGGTTATCCGCGGCGCAGCCGAAAACAATCTGCGCAATGTGGATGTGGTCTTCCCTCTTGGAACTTTCACCTGCGTCACCGGTGTGTCAGGTTCCGGTAAGTCCAGTCTGGTCAACGAAATCCTTTACAAGAAGCTGGCAGCCGACCTGAACCACGCCAAGTGCCGGTGCGGGAAACTGAATTGCATGGAGGGTGAGGAATATTTGGACAAGGTCATTGCCATTGACCAGTCCCCTATCGGCCGAACCCCTCGGTCCAACCCCGCAACTTACACCGGCCTGTTTAATGATATCCGTGATCTCTTTGCCTCCACGCAGGACGCAAAGGCCCGCGGTTATGGCCCCGGTCGATTTTCCTTCAATGTACGCGGCGGACGCTGCGAAGCATGTCAAGGTGATGGTCTGCTGAAAATCGAAATGCATTTCCTGCCCGATATCTATGTCCCGTGTGAGGTCTGTAAAGGCAAGCGCTACAATCGCGAAACGCTGGAAGTAAAGTACAAAGGAAAAAACATCTACGAAGTGCTGAACATGAGTGTTGACGAGGCACTCCCCTTCTTCGAAAACATTCCTAAGATCTACAACAAACTTTGCACACTTCGCGATGTCGGATTAAGTTATATCAAACTCGGACAGCCTTCTACTGAACTATCCGGTGGTGAAGCGCAGCGCGTCAAACTTGCCACCGAACTTTCCAAACGCTCCACCGGCCAGACTATCTATATTCTCGATGAACCCACCACCGGTCTTCACACCGCCGATGTCCATCAGCTTGTTAATGTTCTTCAGCAGTTTGTGGACTCGGGCAATACCGTTGTTGTCATCGAACACAATCTCGATGTCATCAAAACTGCAGACCACATCATCGACCTTGGTCCGGAAGGCGGGGACGGTGGCGGTCTTGTGGTTGCAACCGGTACTCCGGAACAAATCGCTGCCTGCCCCGCCAGCCATACCGGCTATTATCTGAAGAAAATCCTGTAAAATGGACACGGCACTCGGACCAATCCGAGTGCCGTGTATTATTTTCATTGTCCTTGCTCCTCAAGGCATGCAAGAAGCGTCTTGATATGAGCCAAGAATCCATCCACATCCTTCTCTTTTGTAGCAAAGGATGTGACAAGTCGAATCACTGTACAGTCGTTCTCTCCCTTGCACCACACCTCGTGTTTGCAGAGCAGCTCCATTGCCGGCATCAACTTATTGGGAATAATGGGAAAAATCTGATTCGTCGGACTGTCAACAAAGAATTCAAACCCCAATTCAGTCAGACCGTTCTTCAGCTTCGCAGCCATGCAGTTGGCCCAGCATGCGTTTTCCCAATACAGGCCATCTTTAAACAACGCTTCAAACTGTACACCAAGCAGGAATCCCTTGGCCAGAACAGATCCCTTCTGCTTCATCACGCGGAAGAAATGAGGATGCAGTTCGGGATTGACCAGAACCATTGCCTCTCCCATCAAGGCGCCGTTTTTTGTTCCGCCAATGTAAAATGCATCACAGTATCTGGAGATGTCGGCAAGTTCCAGGTCTGCTCCGGGTGCAGTCAGGCCGGTGCCGAGACGTGCGCCGTCCATAAACAGATACAAACCATTCTTCTTGCAGCATTCAGACAGTGCTTCCAATTCGGCCTTATAATAAATCGTACCAACCTCGGTCGCATTGGAGATGTACACCAGTTTGGGCAGCACCATAAAATCATCCTTGCACAGATCGACCCAGTACTGGATGTCTTCCGGCCGAATCTTCCCGTCGGGGCTCTTACAAGGCAGAATCTTATGGCCGGCGGCCTCCATGGCGCCGCCTTCGTGGACATTCAGGTGTCCGGTATCCGGAGAAATTACCGCTTCATGGGCTCTAAGTGCGGCAGCAATGGTGGTATAGTTCGCACTGGTACCTCCAATAAAGAAATGAACGGCAGCATCAGGGCAGGAAAACTTTTCACGGATCATGTTGGCAGCGTTTTCACAATAAGGATCCAGTCCGTAGCCAACATTCCCCTCCAGATTAATGGCCGATATCGCGTCAAGCACCTTCTGGTGGGCGCCTTCTGAATAATCGTTTTTAAAATTAAACATATTTACACACACCTTGTTGCAAAAAAGGGCGGCTGTCTGCCGCCCTTTTCAGTTTTTACTTTTTAAAGCCGTCCTTCAGGCTGACTGCGCGGTTGAACACCAGATGCTCAGCAGAAGAATCCTTGTTATCAACACAGAAGTAGCCCTGACGCAGGAACTGGAAGGCTGCGGGAGCCTTCGCCTCAGCCAGGCCGGCCTCAACCTTGGAATGCTCCAAAATCTCCAGAGAGTTGGGATTCAGGCAGTCAAGGAAGTTCTTGTCACCGGCATCGGGAGACTCATCGGCAAACAGATTGTCATACAGACGAATCTCAGCATCCACTGCAGTCTCTGCGTCAACCCAGTGAATGGTTGCGCCCTTTACCTTGCGGCCATCGGCAGGGTCGCCGCCGCGACTATCAGGATCGTATTCACACAGAATCTCGGTCACATTACCCTGCTCATCCTTCACGCAGCCGGTACACTTGACCAGATAGGCACCTTTCAGGCGACACTCAGGTCCTTCGGGATACAGGCGCTTGTACTTGGGAATGGGCTCCTCCATGAAGTCCTCAGCTTCCACATACAGATGTCGGGAGAAGGTGACCTCGCGAGTGCCGTCCTCAGGACGGTTGGGGTTATTCTCGATGGTCAGAGTTTCGCTCTGTCCCTCAGGATAGTTGGTCACGGTCAGCTTCACGGGACGCAGAACAGCCATCACACGCTGTGCGCTCTCGTTCAGGTCCTCACGCAGGCAGTGCTCCAGGAAGGAATACTCCACGGTGGAGGTATTCTTAGCAACACCGATTCGATCGGTAAAGCTGCGAATGGAAGCGGGAGTATAGCCACGGCGACGCAGACCGCAGAGGGTGGGCATACGGGGATCGTCCCAGCCGGAAACACGGCCTTCTTCCACCAACTGGCGCAGTTTGCGCTTGGACATCACGGTGTAGTTGATATTCAGACGGGCAAACTCAATCTGACGGGGCTTGGAAGGAACATCGGTATTCTCGATGACCCAGTTGTACAGAGGACGGTGATCCTCATACTCCAGAGAACACAGAGAGTGAGTAATATGCTCCAGTGCATCCTGAATGGGGTGTGCAAAGTCATACATGGGGAAAATGCACCACTTGTTGCCCTGGCGGTGATGCTCAATGTAGCGGATGCGGTAGATGACAGGGTCACGCATATTGAAGTTGCCGCTGGCCAGATCGATCTTGGCGCGCAGGGTCTTGGACCCCTCGGGGAACTCACCGTTGCGCATGCGTTCAAACAAATCCAAAGACTCCTCAATGGGGCGGTCACGCCAAGGCGAAGTAGCAGGTGTACCCACATCGCCGCGGTGGGCTTTGAACTCCTCGGGAGTCAGTTCGCATACATAGGCCAAACCCTTCTTGATCAGGCCGACAGCCAGTTCGTAGGTTTTCTCAAAATAATCGGAACCGTAAAACATGCGGTCATCCCAGTCAAAGCCAAGCCAACGAATGTCCTCCTGAATCGCTTCAACAAACTCATTGTCTTCCTTTGCAGGATTGGTGTCGTCAAAACGCAGGTTGCACAGGCCATTATACTTCTCTGCAGTACCAAAGTCGATACAAAGGGCCTTACAGTGGCCGATGTGCAGATAGCCGTTGGGCTCGGGTGGAAAACGGGTATGAACCTTCATACCCTCGCAGCGCCCGCCGGGTGCAAGATCCTCATCGATAAAGTCGTGAATAAAATTCTGACTCATAATTTCTTCTGCCATGGGAAACACCCCTAATCTAATAGTAATCGAACAGAATTATTATATACGAAATTGCCGAAAATGCAACACTATGCTTGACAAAATCCGCTCCAAATGATTAAAATAGAATTGCGATATGACTGACGGAAGTGGAAAAACCACATGGAGTATCGCCTTGATTGCCGACCGTCTGGGCGCACTACCAATTCCAAGTAGTGCGCCCTTTTTGTTTGGGCGCACAAAACA
>RHMF01003526.1_pt1 | contig 10773 bp, 8 predicted proteins | sample 5365151 | NCBI WGS metagenome assembly RHMF01 (sample SAMN10266501, study PRJNA497801) | feces metagenome | isolation source: feces | host: Bos taurus | place: China: Prairie of Fairy Mountain | collected 2017-08-14 | reverse complement strand
GGTTACTTCGAGGCTGTGGCTCAGGAGAATACCTTGGACCTTACATTCACTTGCCGTTACAAGAATAGCGACAAGGATATCATTATGACCAATAAGATTGAGAAGGTTAAGGCTGCACAGTGGCGTAAGATTAATGTCGTTATCCAGCACGCTTCGGATGGTACTGCTACTATCGGCATCGTTTGCGACACTTGGACATATGACGAGGAGGTAACTTTCGACACCAGCGTGATGCTTATGGAGGAGGTTTTGGTTGACGATACCGATCTTCCCGAGATTGTTTGGGAGGGTCACGACTTGGCAGAGACCTTCGAGCTAACGGACGAGATGTTCGATGCAGATGGCAACTTTACCTCATCTATCAACATCGACATTACCGCTAAGTCGGCTATTCAGTCTATCGTTGTAAAGGCTTCGTCGGACAATGCCGATTTCACCACCGCTTACTCTGAGATTATGCCTTTGGAGGCAGATATCTGCTCTGGCGATGTGTCGAACGCTATCCTTAAGATGATGGGTTATCCCACCGATGCTAAGGGCGCTACCTCTACTCGCATCAAGTTTGCTTCGCAGGCAGATATGCTTAAGTCGTACGAGGGTACTCACTCGTTCGAGATTACCGTTACTGACGCCAATGGTGGCAAGAGTGTTGCTACACTCTCTATCCAGTATGGTCAGAATGTTGCACCTCGCATCGTATGGGTAGGTTACAACATCGACGAGCGCCAGACCTATGCTACTGGTATGACTTGTGATTTGAATGTTACCGCACCTCTTGGAATTGCAGATTTCAAGGTTAAGATTATCTCTGCTACACTTACTCCCGAGGAGTTGGCAGGTGTAGGTCTTGCAGGTGAGTTTAGCCTCGTGAACGACAGCCAGTATTTTGCGTCGTTGAAGAACCTCGGCTTCCCCGTAGGTGATGAGGTTGTAGGTAAGACCGAGTTGCAGTTGAGTATCACCAACTTCCTCAGCGTACTTAATATGCTTGGTGCTGGTGAGCACGACTTCGAGATGTCGGTTACCGACGCCGAGGGCAACACTACGACCAAGACCGTAATGATGCGCTTTGAATAATTAATGATAGTATGTGTAACGGAAAGATTTTTGAGACTATGAAGAAGATACTATCACTTTTGAGCCTGTTGCTTGTTATGGCAGCTTGCTCTACAGATAAGAACTTTGATGATGTATATATGGCAACCAACGAGGGTGCTGCTCGCTTAAGCATCGCCCAGCAGTCGGAGGCACTTGCCGACCAGTCGGTTGTCGTTAAGATTTATCAGGTTGTCGATGGCGAGGAGAACCTCGTGCGTCGCTACACCTCAATGGCAGATGTTCCCTCTACTATCAACTTCCTCGCTGGCGACTATGTTGCCAAGGTTGTTGTAGGTGATAAGCGTGTTGCTACCTTCGACGGCAAGTACTACTCTGGCGAGCAGAGCTTTACTGTTGAGGCTGGCATCGTAACCCCAGTTGCGGTTGATTGTAAGCTCGTTTCGACTATCGTTGCTGTAAACTACGATGCTACGGTTGCCGAGAAGCTCGATGCAGGCTTTGCTACTACCGTTGCTGTGTCGGATACCTACGACCAGAGCGCCGTAAATACTGGCGATATCCACTCGTTGAAGTACACCGAGTCGAAGGAGGGTTACTTCATCTTGCCCGAGGAGCAGACATCGCTCGTTTGGCACTTCGAGGGTAACCACCCCGAGGAGGGCGCTATCGTTAAGGAGGCCGTTATCGAGAATGTGAAGGCTGCTGCAAAGTATACCATCACCCTCAAGTATTCGGCAGATGCTCCTGGTGGTCTTGTTATCGAGGCTACGGTGGATGAGACCCTTGAGGAGAAGGACGATACCCTTATCTTCAGCCCCGACCCTACACTCCTTGGCGTAGGCTTCGATGTTGCTGAGGAGCAGTCGTCAATAGCCGAGAGCCTTACATATAAGGTATCGTCGTTGGCAGCTATCGAGACCTTCACCCTTACGGCTGATGGCGTGGAGTATAACCTCCTTTCTGATACCGTTACGGGCATTAGCGTTGAGAAGGTTGATGATTTGAACTACAATATCACCATCGCCGATGACTTCTTCTCACTCGTTTCGGGTGGTCAGAATGCCCTTACCTTCTTTATCGAGGATGTCGATGGCGGTAAGTTGGAGAAGGATGTAATCTACAATGTTCAGGGTGTATTGCCCCTTACAACTTCGGATTACGACCTCTGGTTTGGTAATGTATCGTTTAAGGCTATGGTGCTCAACACCTCTGCTTCGTCGGTGAAGGTTGCCTACTCAGCCGATGGTTCTACCTGGACTGAGGTGGCTGCCGTAGCGGGTGCCGATGGTACATATACTGCTGCTGGTAGCAACTTTGCTGCCGACAAGAACTATCGCTACAAGCTTGTTGTAGATAGCGCTGATGCTGGTAAGACCCTCTCACACGAGACCGCTGCGGGTGCTCAGATTCCCAACGGCGATATGGAGTCTTGGTCGACATCTAACAATATTGTCTTCCCCTATGCTGCTGGTGCTTCGCCCTTCTGGCTCACTGGTAACGAGGGTGGTGCTATGGCAGGTGCTACACTTACCAAGTCATCTACCGATGTGCGTCCTGGCACTACAGGTCAGTACTCGGCATACCTTCAGTCGCAGTTCGCAAGCGTTATGGGTATCGGTAAGTTCGCTGCAGGTAACCTCTTCGTAGGTACATTCTCGATGAGCGGTATGAACGGTACTGTAAGCTTTGGTCGTGACTTTAACTTTACGGCTAAGCCCAAGAGTCTCTCGTTCTGGATGAAGCACAACGAGGGTACTATCAACCAGAATGAAGGTACTCCTGCCGAGGCAACAGGTACCGATAAGGCATCTATGTATGTGCTTATCACCAACTGGGATGCCCCCTATGCAGTGAATACCGCAGATACCTCTACCTTCTTCACTATGGCCGACCTTGCTACTATGGAGGGTGTTATCGGCTATGGCTACCTTGAGAAGCGTGAGTCAGCTACCGAGTGGGCAGAGTATACCTTGGATATCACCTACCGCGAGGATATGAAGAGTGTCAAGCCCAAGAAGCTTGTTGTATCGTTCACTCCTTCGGGCTTTGGTGACTACTTCACTGGCTCTACCGACTCGTGGATGTATGTCGACGACATTGTACTAAACTACTAGTTTTCGCAATTGAGATAGTGGTGGCTTGTGCTCGCCACTATCTCACTATTTTGATTTAATGAAGAGATTTTGCCTTCTACTGCTTGCCTCTTTTGCCGTTGTGGTTGCCACTGCGCAGGAGATGGTGAGTGCAGAGAGTGCTTCGACCGATTCAGCGGTTGTTGCACCCGTGAGCCTTAGTCCCAATGAGGCTCGCCAGCAGCGTGGATTCTCGTCCGACGACTGCTTTGTGGCGAAGGGTCAGTGGATATTTGGCGGTACCGCCTCGTACTCTACCCATCGCAACAAGGATTATACCTTTACGCTTATCAACGATATCGACTCGGAGGGCTACACCGTGGGTGTTAGTCCTATGATTGCCTATGCGCCTTGGAAGAATATGGCTGTGGGTATCCGCTTTGGCTACAATCGTTCGCTTTTGGCGCTCGACAATGCCTCGATATCGGTTGGCGATACGGCTATGGGTATCGACTACTTCCACCAGATCAAGCATACCTACACAGGTACGCTCTTCTGGCGACCCTACATCCCACTGGGTCACAGCAAGCGCTTTGCCTTCTTTGTTGAGGCACAGCTCAACCTGTCGGGTGGTCAGTCGAAGGCCGTAGCCGAGGATGGCGTTATCGACGGTATGCAGAACTATCGCGGTACCTACTCCAAGAGTTTCGGTGCCTCGTTGGCCATACAGCCCGGTATCGTAGCCTTCGTTACGAACAACACCGCCATAGAGCTCTCTATCGGTGTTTTCGGCATCGGCGTCGATAGCGTAAAGCAGATCAAAAACCAGATCGAGACGGGCAAGACGGTCTCTTCGGATGCAAATTTCAAGCTGAACCTCCTCTCGGTAGGTTTCGGCGTATCGTTCTACCTCTAAACCACGAAGCACTATGAAGCGAATTTTTCTACTCTTGGCGGCTGCGCTGGTATCGGTAGCAACACTCTCGGCTCAGGAGACTGATACGGAGGCACAGGGCAAGTTCCTGCCTATGCGTCAGCGTCTTAACCGTAATATCGACCACAATAAGTTTGTCTATAAGGGCGAGGTTATGCTCGGTCTCACAGCGTCGTATGGCACACTCAAAGCCGAGGATTCGGATTTGATGTTGTTGCTTGACGGCATCAATGTGGGATTGAAGAGTGCCTCGGTAAACCCCTTCTTTGCCTATGCCTATCGTGACAACCGTGCCGTAGGTCTCCGCCTTGGCTACGACCTCGTAGATGGTAGGTTGGGCAATATCGATGTCGACCTCGGTCTTATCGCCGACGGCATCGAGAATATGTCGTTGCAGAACCTTGCGTTGCGTAACGAGAGCTTCTCGTGGTCGCTCTTCCACCGCAACTTTATGGGTCTTGACCGCCGTGGCATCTTGGGTGTAATCCTCGAGACGGAGCTTAAGTTCAAGTCGGGTACATCGCGTATCACCTCGGGCGAGGGCGATGCGGCAACAAGTTCGTTGAGCCGTAACTTCTCGGCAAAGCTCAATGTAAACCCCGGTCTTGGTGTATATGTCTTCCCGCAGGTATGCCTCACCGTTACGGTGGGCATCGGTGGTATCTCGTACAACAATATCCGCCAGCTCGATGCAGCGGGCGATGTTGTCGGTCGTCGTGATAAGTCGAGTATGAAGTTCAAGCTCAACATCGCCGATATTCAGATTGGTCTTGTTGCACATTTGTGGAATAGTAAGAAGTAGGAGCTATGATGAAGATTTTTAGATATTTGGCTGTCGCCGTTGTAGCATTTGTGGCTGCTGGCTGTATCGACAACGATATTCCCTATCCCATCGTCAAGCTCGATATTCTTACGCTTAGTGCCGAGGGCGAGAAGGCGCCTGCTACGATTAACACTTCTGCCTGCACCGTCGACTTTGAGTTAGAGGAGATTATCGACATCCGCAAGGTCTCGATTAAGGATGTTACCTTTACCGAGGGTGCCGAGTCGGATGTTGCGTTCCCTGGCAAGTTCGATATGCGTAATGCGCTATATGTCAACCTCTCGATGTATCAGACCTTCGAGTGGACAATCCGTGCAAAGCAGGATATCGAGCGCTATTTCCGTGTCGAGGGTCAGATTGGCGAGTCGGAGATTGATGCCGTGAGCCATATCGCCACGGCATATGTCCCTATGGACTACGATATGAACGATGTGCGCATCACGGCTGCAAAGTTCGGCCCTAAGGATATTTCGACCTACTATCCCGATCCCCTCTCGTTTACCTCGTTCGATGGCACGGTACACCACACTATGGTCACCTACCACGGCGATATCGAGGAGATGTGGACTCTGAAGATTATCCAGAAGGATATCGATGTTGAGTTCTCGGCTGTCGATGCGTGGGCTAAGCGTATATGGCTCAATGCCAACGGTCGTAGTGGCGATAAGAAGGGCTTCCGCTACCGCACCGCAGGTAGCGAGGAGTGGTTGGAGGTCGAGAATGTAGTGTTCGAGGGCGGTAGCTTCTCGGCATGTATCGAGGGTCTTGAGCCTCAAACAGAGTACGAGGTTATGGCATATGTCGATGAGAGCGTAACGCCTATTACCAAGGTTACCACCGACTCTATCTTTGCTCTGCCCAATGGCGACTTCGAGCAGTGGTCTACCATCGACAATATCGTATGCCCCTATATCGACACACCGTTCTGGGGCTCGGGTAACGATGGTGCAGCTATGGCAAGCACCACGCTTACAGAGCCTACCGAGGATGTACGCCCTGGTAGCGAGGGTAGGTATGCTGCATCGTTGCAGTCGAAGAAGGCTGCGTTGATGGGTATCGGTAAGTTCGCTGCGGGTAACATCTTCCTTGGCGAGTTTGGCGGTCTTGTAGGTCTCGACGGCTTGGTTAACTTCGGTCGCCCCTCTACAGCACGCCCTGTGGCTCTCCACGGCTGGGTGAAGTATAACTGTGGTGTTATCGACGAGCTTGGTCGTGTGCCTGCTGCTCGCCCCAACCTTCAGAAGGGCGATATGGACGAGGGTCAGATTATGATTGCCGTAGGTTGCTGGACAGCAGAGGAGTATGGCGGTAGCGCCGACTGCCCCGTGGTGGTAAACACCAAGGATGAGAGCACCTATTTCGATAAGAGTGGCAAGGATGTTATCGGCGTTGGCGAGATGATTCTCACCGAGTCTACCGATGGCTGGATTGAGTTTACCTTGCCTCTCGACTATCGTTCAACAAGTGAGGTTCCCACGCATATGATTATCGTATGCACGGGTTCACGCTTTGGCGACTACTTCACCGGCTCAACACAGAGCTTGATGTTAGTCGATGACCTCACCCTACAATATTAATTTGCCGTGAAAAGCCGCAATCTGCGGCCTATCCCAATAGTAATCCCCCAAGGGCTGTACCTTTTAGTACTATCCCTTGGGGGATTCTCTTGCGATAGACCACATCTCACCCCTTTTGACGACAAATTGGGTATGCTTGTTGGTAAGGTGGGGTAATTTGACCAGAGAGACCAGAGAGGTCAGAAAGACCAGAAAGAGGTCGGGTATAACAAAGACCATTATCCGTATCGTCTCTTCGGTCTTTTAGGTCTCTTCGGTCATTAAAAAAATCTATCTCTTTGCTCTTTGCTCTTTGCTCTCTCATCTCCTCCTCCCCAGCTCCACATACTCCGAATATACCAACTGCGTATGTGGGTTCGACGACCATATCTCCTGCCGTATGGCGCGTGTGCCGAAGCGGAAAAACCACCATTTGCGCGGTACACGATGCACCACCTGGTGCAGGGTGTCTACCGTATGAATATCGTAGCTTAGCCTGTCGCCCGCGATACTGCCCGCTATGTGGCTCCATCTGTCGCCACCCTCGAAGAGGTGCACCGTATCGTGCAAAATAACCGTATCACGCAACACTACGCTATCGGCATAGCGCTGCTCCATTGCGCTCTTGGCGTAGCTCTCGGCACGCCTAAGGCTGATGCCTAATGCTCGGATACGCTCCGTGTCGGCTTGGTGTTGCTTGCGAAACTCGCTGAGCTTCAGCTCCAAGACCTGTACCGATGCTGCCGACTCACCCGCCCGTGTGCGGTAGAGTCTAACATCTTCGGTGAGTGCTTCGCAGTTGCCACGAAGGCGCTCATTTTCAGCTATAAGTCGTCGCAGAGCAAAGCCAGATAGTAGGGTGGCACACACCAAGATAAAGAGTAAAATTCGAATGATTCGTTGCATAGCTTTAGTAGTTTAAGGTAATTTATTTAGGGTAATTTATTTAGTGCTTTTACACACCGCAAAGATGCAACGCCGAAAGGGGTGAAATTTCTAAATAAATTAGAAACGGCAAAAAATGTTAGAGAAAAAGGGTGGCGGTTGGGGAAAAATTACTACCTTTGTATAATGCAAAGACCTTAAGACAGATAAACAATTACTAAATATTAAAAAATTAACCTAACTATGGCTATTAACTATTCAGGTAAAACTCGTATCGAGAGCGACCTTCTCGGTGAGATGGAGGTGCCCGTAGAGGCTCTCTATGGCGTGCAGACATTGCGCGGTATCGTAAACTTCCCCATCAGCCGTTTCCACCTCAACGACTACCCCTTGTTCATCAACGGTTTGGCTATGACCAAGCTTGGTGCTGCTGAGGCTAACCACCAGCTCGGCCTTTTGACCGACGAGCAGTTCAAGGGTATCTCACAGGCTTGCCTCGAGATTATGCAGGGTCAGCACCACGACCACTTCCCCTGCGATATGATTCAGGGCGGTGCAGGTACTACCACCAATATGAACGCTAACGAGGTTATCGCTAACCGTGCTTTGCAGATTATGGGTCACCAGCCTGGTGAGTATCAGTATTGCTCACCCAACGACCATGTAAACTGCTCACAGTCTACCAACGACGCATATCCTTGTGGTATCCACCTCGGTCTCTACGCTACACACCAGGTATTCATGGGCCACTACAACGAGCTTATCGCATCGTTCGAGAAGAAGGCTAAGGAGTTCGCTCACATCCTTAAGATGGGTCGTACTCAGTTGGAGGATGCTGTGCCTATGACCCTTGGTCAGACCTTCGGCGCCTTCGCACAGATTTTGAAGGAGGAGCGTAAGAACCTTGAGTTTGCTGCCGAGGAGTTCCTCACAGTGAATATGGGTGCTACCGCTATCGGTACTGGTATCTGCTCTGAGCCCGAGTACTCGGAGAAGTGTATCGCTGCTCTCCGCCAGATTACTGGTTGGGATATCAAGCTCGCTGAGGACCTCGTAGCTGCTACATCTGACACCACTTGCATGGTGGGCTACTCATCGGCTCTTCGTCGCGTAGCTGTTAAGCTCAACAAGATCTGTAACGACCTCCGTCTCCTCGGCTCTGGCCCTCGTTGCGGTCTCCACGAGTTCGACCTCCCCGCACGCCAGCCCGGCTCATCAATTATGCCCGGTAAGGTTAATCCCGTTATCCCTGAGGTTATGAACCAGATCTGCTACAAGGTTATCGGTAACGATGCTTGTGTTGCAATGTGCGCTCAGGAGGCTCAGATGGAGCTCAACGCTATGGAACCCACAATGGCACAGTGCTGCTTCGAGTCAGCAGAGATTATGATGAACGGCTTCGACACCTTGCGCATCAACTGTGTTGATGGCATCGTTGCTAACGAGGCACAGTGCCTCAAGTATGTTCAGGATAGCTTCGGCATCGTAACAGCTCTCAACCCCATCATCGGCTACAAGAACTCTACAAAGATTGCTAAGAAGGCTATGGCTACTGGTGGTCGCGTTTACGACATCGTTCTCGAGGAGGGCATCCTCACCAAGGAGGAGCTTGATACTATTCTCTTGCCTGAGAATATGATTAAGCCTGTGAAGCTCGATATCAAACCCCGCCGATAATTTGTTGTGATAGTGGGCCTCCTTCGGCCCATCCCAAAAAGTCCCGACAATGAGCAGTACCACCAAGTACAGCCCATCGTCGGGATTTTTGCGATAGACCAAATTAGACCCACTCTGACAACAAATTAGGTCGTGGGGTAGGGAAAGCGATATTATATGTTCCCCTTATACCCCTTGTTCCCCTTTGACCCCTTTTGCCCCTATAAGTAGCCTGTGCTACAGGTCTGCGCCTTTTAGTGCGCAAAGACTTTGCCCAGTTGCTTCTCCTGCTTTTCGAAGGCGAGGCGTGATGGGGTGGGGTAGCTGAGCTTGTCCAATGAGGCGACGGCATTCTCGATATCGCGCAGAAGCATATCCGCCATATCTCGCGACATACCTTGGCGCACCACGATACGCATAACCACCATATCCTCGATGTTCTTGGGCATCGTGTAAGCAGGCACCATCCAGCCACTCTGCTGCAACTCATTTTGCAAGTCGAAGAGTGTCCACTTGGCGCTCTCGGTGTACTTCTTGCTTAACGACCAGACAAACAGCGGGTTAACGACCTCTTTCGAGTAGTTCTCAAAGCACTCCATCTTGCCGATGCGCTCGTGGCAGTAGCGCGCTATCTCCATTGAGTTGCGCTGAATATTGGTGTAGCCCTCACGACCGAGGCGGATAAAGTTGTAGTATTGACCCAAAATCTGCGCTGCGGGGCGCGAGAAGTTTAATCCCACCTGCGTAACCTCCGCACCGAGGTAGTTTACCGAGAAACTCATCTCCTCGGGAAGATAACTCTTATCGCGCCAGATAACCCAGCCCAAGCCGGGGTATACCAAGCCGAACTTATGGCCTGAGGTAGATATCGAGGCTACCCACTTTAGGCGGAAATCCCACTTCTTCTCTGGATAGATAAAGGGCAAGATAAAGCCTCCCGATGCTGCATCGACATGGATAGGAATCTCCCAGCCGTGCATCTTGTTGAAGGCATCCAACTCTTTGTCTAACGCCTCGATATCGTCGTTAAGACCTGTCCAGGTGACGCCCGCAATAGGCACGATGCAGATGGTGTTCTCGTCGCAGTGCTTAAGCGCCTCGGCAATGTCGAGGGTGCGGTGCTCGTTGCTGAGAGGTATCTGGCGTAGCTCAATCTGCCACAGCTGGCAGAACTTCTCCCACACAACCTGCATTCCCGTGCTCATCACAAGGTTGGGCTTGTCGTATGGCTTGCCCGCCTCCTTACGCCTTTTGCGCCAGCGCAACCACGCCGCAACACCACCGAGCATACACGCCTCCGACGAGCCGATGCCCAAGGCACCCGTCTTCGACTCGCTCTCTTCGGGGCTGTGCCAGAGGTTGGCGAGGATGTTGATGCAGCGCGCCGTCATCACCGCCACACGCGGATACTCCGTCTGGTCGATATAGTTCATCGATATTGCCTCGTTCATCAGGCGTGTGGCGTAGTCGTCCATATATGTCGTGACGAAGGTGGCGAGGTTGAGCCTCGGCTGTGTCTCGGCGTATGTCTCATCCTTGACCATACGGTAGGCAATCTCGGGGGCTGTCATCTTCTCGGGAATTGTCGTTGCAGGTGCTGGGCGCACCATCTCCTCGGAGCCATAAACAGGCTGCTCCGAAGAGTTTGTCGTTGCTTTGTTCATATCGTTTAAAGGTTTAAAATTCGCAACGACAATTCCATAAATTATGCCAAGACCAGAACTAAAGAGCAAAGAGCAAAGAGGAATAGTTGTTAGTTATTAGTTGTTAGTTATTAGAGAACTTCCT
>RHMF01002364.1_pt1 | contig 10774 bp, 7 predicted proteins | sample 5365151 | NCBI WGS metagenome assembly RHMF01 (sample SAMN10266501, study PRJNA497801) | feces metagenome | isolation source: feces | host: Bos taurus | place: China: Prairie of Fairy Mountain | collected 2017-08-14 | reverse complement strand
TTCTTCTACTATTACTATCCCGCCCACATGGCGGTAATAGGCCTGCTGGCCCGTTGCTTCCAATAACCGTGAGGTCGGCAACTTCCCTTGGGAGGGCGCAATGGTGCCGTAGCCGTGGGGACCGTAGCCGTGGGGACAGGTACCTGAGTCATAGGAGCCGTTATACCCAAGTACCTGTCCCAGCGACTATCCACTGACAACCACTGAAGGGGCTCGCAGCAATGCGGGCCCTTTTAGAGAATATCCCCACGATCTCTTTATTGCATTATTTCCGTAATTAGCGGAACAATCTGTTTGCGTGACAGAGCCTCTTTGGTGTAGGTTACACCTTCGCGGATTGAGGGACCGAAGAGGGTCTCGGCCACAGCTTGCGCCCCTTCGCCATAATAGATGAAGTAGAAGCCGTCCTTCACGGTAGGGTTGTCGAGATCGCTCTTGTCGGGATTAGGCACATTGATATCGATCTTGGCAAATAGCATGTCGAGCCCGTTGTCGCTCAGCACCATGGGCAGCACGGACAGCATGCGGTTTACGAAGTCCTCTGCCTCTTCGACCTTGCATTTCAGCGACCCGATGCCGATGGATTTACCTCCAATATCGTATCCCTTATAGTCGGACACAAAAATCGCACTGTCACTCATGCCGTCGTAGTTACTGCCGGCCTCGCTCATCTGGCGGCTAATCTCGGCCACCTCGTCCTCCAACTTCAGTTGGGTGACAAGTTCCGCCCACGACACGGAATCCTCGTGCTGGGTTGCGGCCTTGGTTAGGTTTCGGGTGTCGGAAAGCAGTCCAGCCAGCAGTATCTTGGCCGTTTCGTCGTCAATGGGAATGTTCAGTTCTTTATAGCACTCGTAGATAATGGTACAGGTGGAGCCAATCATCTTGCGGCGTACGTATGGGATGCTGCTGTCCTTGATGTCGCCCTCCACGTGGTGGTCTATCTTCTGCAGTATCCTGGCCTGCTTGGCACCGTCCACACACTGGGCATAGTCGCTGTGGTCGGTCAGTATCAGCCGCGTGTCGGCAGCCACAAAGGTCTTCAACTCCGGCACATCGAACCCGAGCCGCTGGGCGATGTACTCTGTCTCACGATTGATGGGACTTGAGACCTTTGCCTTGCAGTTATAACCTAACGCTCTCATCAGTCTGGCATAACTCAGCGCTGAGCATACAGCATCCACATCAGGCACTTTGTGGCCATAAACGAATGTCGTGTCCTGCCCCCAGTCCAGCGACTGCAACACGGCTCGGTATGCAGAACCCGGTTCGTACGTCGGGCCTATGGAGGGATTGTCACCGTTGGAGCACGATGTAAACACTGTTGAGCTGCACATCAGTGCTACTGCCATCAACCATTGGAAAAATCTTTTCATAATAATTGTTTTTTACTTAGTTCTTCGCCGAGTCCTCCAACTTACCGTCGCCACCTTTCTCAGGGTTCTTGTTGAGCTGGGTCTTGAAATAGTCGGCTATTCTTTGTTGCATTACTTGGCTACTCATAGACAGCGATTTTCTTTCGAGTGCAAAAATAAGGAATAATTTTGAGATTTGCAAGTTTATCTCAAAAAAAATGCAAAGATTACGGGGAGGTCATTGATTGTTTGGGGAAATCGTAGCCGTGGGGACAGGTACCTGAGTCATAGGAGCCGTTATACCCAAGTACCTGTCCCAGCGACTAGCAAACTTTGCCAAGTTTTTTTTGAGATAGGCTGTGAGTCAGGGCGCAGGCTGTGAGTCAGGGCGCAGAGGTACCTGCCCCTTCTGCGCCCCATGAAGAATGAATGTAATTTTAGCAAATAGACATGCACACATTTGGGCAAAGTCCCAAATGCGTGCATTATTCGCTTTACGGGTAATGGCAAAGATTATTCTACCTTTGTCAATTCGACGGTTTCGGTGTAGGTGCTGCCATCGGAGTCCTGGTTCAGAGCCTTCCACTTCATCACGCCGTTCTGGATGGACTCAATCTCCCACCACTGGCGCTGCTCTCCCATGCCATCGCTGGCGTTCTTCCAGCGGGCGCAGAACAGGTAGCCGTCGGCGAAGTATTCGTTAAAGAGATCGACCATTGTCTCCCAGTCTCCATCGCCAACCTTACGGGAATACACGTAGGTGCCGTCGTCCTTGATTTCCCAGCGGACATTCAGCCCTTCGGAGGTCTTACCCTCCCAGGTGCCAATGACGTCCAGACGGTAGTCAATGTCGGTCTTCACCAATCTGGCGTTCTTATCGATGACGGTGCCATGCATCTGGCCGTCACGGATGGTTGTATGCCTATACTTGCAAACTATATCTGTGGCAGTGATGGAACTGATGACGAACTCCTCGAGCAACGTAATATCCGGCTCGCTCTCGGGATGGCCGGTAAGGGTTACCTTGTTGCCTGAAATCTTGACATCGTACTCGCGATGGGCACTCCATTTGAGTTGTTTCTCCGTGTAATCGGGCCTCGACGAACTGTAGAAAGCCTTGGTGGCCGAAACGAAGGTGGTAACCGAATTGTCGAAGGTCGGTGCGGGCTGTCCGTCGACTTCGACCTCGACCCACTTGCCAAGCAGCTTCTCGGCGAGACCGTCGATGACGGCTGGGGCCTGCTTACCGTAAAAATCGAGGAAGGGCTTCACGCTGTCATCGTTCAGATTGTCATCAGTAATGTAGAACGTGGGAACCATCTCACCCTGCTGGGCATTGGTGAGGATGGCTTCGACTGCCTTGCGGGTCATACCGAACGTGTTCTGCGCCATCACACCCTTGAAGAATGCGCTGCCTGCAATCAGCTCGTCGAGGAACTCACCATAGGCATCGAAGGTATAGACGCGCTTGCCGGCAGCCTTGAGCATGGGGATGGCATCGACGAGGTCGTTGCCATTGAAGAACACGAAGTTGTCGTATTCATCCAGTACGGCCTGCACTTCGTCGTTGCACTTGTCGGCAACACCGAAGATGACGGCATTGGGCTTCAGCGCCTTGAAGGCCTCGGCGCGCTCCATGCCCGGACTGTTGGTCATAGCGAAAACGGCAACCTTGTCGACCATCACCTTCTCGGCCATCGCACGGCCGGCAGCAGTGTTGTCAGTGCCGAAGTAGGGCGATGAGGCCAACGCGGCGGCCTTTGCGGGCGAGTCGAGGATGATGACAGGTATGCCGCGCTCCTGAGCCAGTGCGGCCACCTCGGCCTCGGCACTCTCGCCGTTCTGTCCGTAGCTGGGCGTAAAGATGATGCCCTTCAGCTTCTTGTTGTCAAGTTTGCGCAATTCTTCTACGGCAGCCAATTGCTCTTCGTAGGCATTTTCTGCCGACGTGGCGTAGTAGTAGGCCTCGAGATCCTTTTCCTTACAAATATCACGGAACGCTTTCTCTATCTGGCGCCAGTAGTCAATCTGGCCGTTCTTCACTATCATGGCGATGCCCGATGCGCCGGTCTCACCGTCCACGGGGTTGTCTACTTTTGTACACGATGTGAACACCGCAGCAGTGCCGCAGATAAGGATGGCGGCCATTGCCCATTGAAAGAATCTGTTCATAATAATTGTTTTTAATCGTTCGCTGACTGAGCCTGGGGTAGCCGTGGGGACAGGTACCTGAGTCATAGGAGCCGTTATACCCAAGTACCTGTCCCAGCGACTAGTTTTTTTCATATTTCTTGTTCATCCCATGAGGGAACAATTACTTCTCCATAGGTCAGATTTACGGGCCTGCCGTTCACGCTGAGACTGATGAAACAGGTGTTTTCGTCGTCCTCCAAACGGCCTTCCTTCATATCTGAATAAATGCTCTTGCTGGAATCGAAATCAACTACGTACATACCGTCGAAGCTACCATCCTCAAGTATTGTGGGGCAGAATATGAATTCCATTAAATCCCCATCATAAACTAAACTGTAGGCCCAGGGATTGACAGCAGCCCCTGTGGCATCGACCATTTTGAACGAGAGGGGGTAGTCGCCTGTGTTCTCGAACGTGATGGAGGCTGCTTCGCCCCTATAAATGAACTGAATGGTGACTATCGCCCCCTTCTCAAAGGCATCCTTCACCAAGACATCAGCCACGGGGGCTGAGGGATTGTCATTTGCGTCGTTAGCAGTACACGACGTAAATACACTGGCGCCGCAGATAAAGGTGGCGGCGAGCACCCAATTCATAATCTTTCTCATAACCATTTGTTTAAAATCATGATGCAAAGGTACAAAAAGTTTTCGGAAAGACGTACACATTTGCAAAGTTTTAACAAAGAGCTGTCCTCCGTTAGAAGAAAATCGCCAATAATTTTGGTATATCGCACGAATCTTCGTACCTTTACACTGATAAAGGGCGCAGAGGTGCCTGACCCTTCTGCGCCCTTGCGCTGCTTGTATTTTCAAAGTAACCTGGCCTTACCAAAAGCCGATGTCGTCGCTTAAGTCATTGCCCTCTGCCTCGGAGGGAACGTCAATTTTCTTCATCTCGAATGTGGCGGTGTAGGTGGTGCCGTCTTCCTTCTGACGCAGGGCCTTCCACTTCATCACACCGTCCTCGATGGATTCTATTTCCCACCACTCGCGAAGCTCTTGGTCGGCGTTAATCCAGCGCATACAGAGCAGCTTGCTGGCTACGAAGTACTCGTTCAGCGTATTGGCACTGGGCACCCAGTTTTCACCGTCCTTTACATAATATACGTATGTGCCGTCGGCCTTGTACTCCCAGCGGTGCTGCAGACCGTCGCCGTAGGTATCCTGCTCGCTGGTGACCTGGCCCTCCCACATGCCGATGATGTCGGCGCTAAAGTCCTTGTCAACCTTCTCGAGTGTGCAGAACAATGCAGGTGAGGTCGTCATCTCGCCCTTGTCGTTGATTTCTGAATGAATGAGGATGCACTCTATTCTGTCTGCGCTAATTTCTGCAATGATAAGTTCATCAAAGAAATTTGTTTGCTCGTCCATCTGGCCATTGAGCGCGATGTGATTGTCGACGATAGCAACCGAAAGTTCTATCTTGTTATTCCAAATGGTAGGCAATTCAGGTATAAAGTTAAGCGATGCGCTCAAATATGCCTTGGAGAGCGATTCAAATTCATACACGAATTTGCCGTTTGTAGGTATGTCTTGGAAGTTCATTTTGGTGAGCATCCACTTGCCGATGATGTTCTGTTCTACCTCTGCCTCGGTGGGAACATCCACCTTCTTCATCTCGAAGGTGGCGGTATAGGTAGTGCCGTCTTCCTTCTGACGCAGGGCCTTCCACTTCATGACGCCATTCTCGATGGATTCAATCTCCCACCACTCGCGGTGCTCCTCCTGGCCTTCGCCGGCGTTCTTCCAGCGGGTGCAGAGCAAGTTGCCAGCCACGAAATAGTCGGCGTAGTCATCGTCGCTTAACTGCCACTGACCATCGACCTTGCGGAAGAAGTTGAAGGTGTCGTCCGTCATGTATTCCCAACGATGGTCTTCAACGTCACCGTATTCCGACTGCTCGCTGGTCATACGGCCTTCCCACATACCGAAGATCTCGGCGCTGTAGTCGACGTTGACTTTGACGAAGCGGAGGGTCATTTCGGAGGAGAATGTCACTTCACCGTTCTTTGTCATGGTCAGCTTGCGTTTTGTAGTGAACTCGTTGTCATTGATGTTGGTAATTTCGTTTTCGTCCAGAATCGTCGTGACCTTGTCGGGATGGCTGGTGATGGTGACAATGTTGCCATTGATGGCAACTTCCGACTCCAGATTGTCAACCCATGATGAAGGCATTCCTGGCTTTGCAGAAATCGATAAACTGACGAAGACCTTGGTGGCAGAGGTGAAGTTGAACACCTGTTTCTGGTTGGTTGTCTCGGGTTGGCCGTTTCTTTCGGCAATCATCCACCTGCCGATAATCTTCTCGGCCACGTTGAGGTCAGGCTCAACGGGCAAAACAGAGTTGTCTTCGTTTGACGAACACGACATGAACACGCTTGCGCCGCAGATCAAGGTGGCGGCAAGCACCCAATTCATAATCTTTCTCATAATCGTTTAATTAAAGTTTATACTATTTAATAGTTATCGTTGTGATCGTTTATTACAATTTGGCTTCAAACTTTGCATCCTGTGTGATGCTGGTGGCGGCGATGCGGCCAGATACCAGGATCTCAGTGAGGGCATTGCCGCCCAGACGGTTGCCGCCGTGGATGCCGCCCGTCACCTCACCCGCGGCAAAGAGGCCGGGGATGGGCTTACCGTTGGCGTCGAGCACACGGCGCTGTTCATCCACCACCAGTCCGCCCATGGTATGATGGGTGGCAGGTGCCAACGTTCGGATGGTGAGCAGGGTTGAGTCGAGCGAATAGGTCGATTTGTCGTAGGTGCCGTCTTTCAGTCGTCTGACCTTGCCGATGGTGTTGGTGGCATAGCGCTTGCTGACGTCGGCAGGTTGCCGGCCGTCCATCACAGCCATGTCGTAGTCGCGGATGGCCTTCAGGATGGCGTCGGCACTCACATTGATTCTCAACGTCTTCAGCAGTTCCGGCAGTTGCGCCGGTGTCCGTGCATATTGCTTACCAGGCACGTCCACACCTCGCTTCTCGTTAGGCTCAGTGGTTTCCTCTCCGCCGATATAGAGGTAGACACCCCGTTTGCCGTAGAGGCTGATGCCGTTCTCGAAGGCCTTTGCCGAAAGGACGTCACGCTCCAGCGACTCGTCGACGAATCGCCGTCCGTTCTTGGGACTGATGAAGACGGCATCCGACACGCTGCCGAAGGCGAGATTGCCATAGTCGGTATACGACAGCGGCATGAGCTGTGTCCAGCCCATACCCGTCAGTGAAGCCCCCGCCTTTTCTGCCATGTCGAGGCCATCACCCTGCAGCGAACTGCGGTTGGTCGAGGCCATGCGGCTGGTGAGGTATTCTTTGTTCCAGTAACGGTTTGTCTCGATCACCTTGCTGATATTGGCAGCATAGCCGCCCGTAGCGATGATCACCCCCTTGCGGGCATGGGCCATCACAGGCGTGCCGTCGGCCATCATAGCCTTCACACCCTTCACACGACCGCCCTCCATGATGAGCTCTTTTGCAGCGGTCGATTTCAGGATGCGGTTTTCCTTGTTGGCTTTGATGAACGTGGTGTAAGGTGCCATGATGTAAGCACCCCAGTTGCCGTCGTAATGCTCAGGCGTACCGTCACCGTCAGTATCAATGTCAGCCCCAAGCATCTTATTGCCTCTAAACCACAGGGCACCCACGATGATGATCTGCCGTTCGAGGAACGTGACGCCCATCGAGGCCAGCCAGGGCTTCAGTTCCTGCCCCTGCTCCACCATCTGGCTCACCATGCGCAGGTCGCTATATACCCACTCCTGCTTGTCGGCACTCTGGCGCAGACCGCCGTAGTAGGTCTGGAAGATGTGCAGGTTTTTGGTCGAGAACAGCGTCAGTTCGGTCTCAGGCACACCGCGTGCCAGTTTGGGCCGTGCCCACGCCAAGTAGGCTGTAATCTCCTTCTTCAGCGCTTGAAGCACGGGCAGGTATTCAGTGTGTACGCCGTGGGGCGCCAGCTCCTCGATATTGCCCGGCTCATAAGGGTGTGTTTTGTAGTAAGCGGCATCGAAGGCCTTCTCGTCCCATGCGAGGATGGTTTCGAGGTCTTTGATACAGCCGGGACCCGACTTCGCTTTCTCATAGGTTTTGCCGTCGTAACCCACACCCGTCTTGGCATCGGGCTTAGCCGGCTCCCACACCAGGTATGGCATCACACTCTGGAAGATACCGCCCGATACCAAGGTGTTGCCGCCAATTTCCGCATTCTTCTCTATCACCAGCACCGTGTTGCCCTGCTGCGCAGCCTCGGCAGCCGCAGCCAGTCCTGCTCCGCCTGCTCCCACAATCACCACGTCCCAGGTGCCTTCCACAGGTTTCTGCTCCGCCTTGGGCAAAGTGGCTTTCTTGAACTGCTCACCATCCGACACCTTCGCCATATTGGCAGCCTCCGTCACACCTTTCATTAGCGCACGGCTTGTTACCGTAGCACCTGTTATGGCATCCACGCCAGTACCGTTGACCTTGATGATCTGGGGTATCAGCTCGTCGAACACGATGTCGCCGATATGGGGCGTCTCGTGCTGCTCCAGCACCTTGATATCCGTGACACACGAGTCGCTGAACGTCACACTCAGACGGATGTCGCCGTTATTACCCTGCGTGGTCACCTCATAGGTCCCTGCCTGAAACGTCAGTGGCGCCTCTTGTTTGCAACCGCAAATCAGGATGGCAGCGAGTATAAAAGATAGGAACTTTTTCATTTTTATTCTGTTACTTTCTTCATCTCGAAGGTAGAGGCGACCATGGTCGCCTCTCTTTAGCGGGCACCTCCTGTGTAGCCATCGTCGCTTTCGATTTCGGAGTCAAATACATTGCCTCTCACAGAAGTAACTTTACCGCTGGTAAGCAGGAAGCAGTGCTTATGCTTGAGTTCTACCACGAACATGGCAGGTTTCTGATAATTTCGTTTCATATTGCTAAATGTTTATTTTATCACGACTTTTTTACCATTATTTATATATAAACCCTTCTTCGTGGGCTTGCCGTTGAGCTTGCGGCCGCTCAGGTCGTACCACGCATCATCAGAATTCGTGAAATTCGTGTAATTCGTAGTCGTTATTCCCGTCTGCTCCCCGTTGCCGTCAAAGTTCAATACGAAGGCACGGACATTGCTGCCGGTCTGGTCGCCTGACGGTCAGCTGGAAGTAGGCACGGAAGGCGTTGATGCTCATCGCGCCGCTGGGCCAGTAGAGCTTATTGCCGCTACCGAGATAGAGCTTCGTGTTGTCGCCATCCTCGCCGATGGTAACGGGATCGAACGTACCCTTGAAGGTGACGCTGCCGTCGCTGCCTGTTCCAGTAGGCGTGATGTCGGTGGGCGTCGTGGCGGTGATGGTCACGTTGGTGAACGTAGGAATCTCGATGCTGGAGTATTCATATTTCATGATGCCAGGTATCACCTTGCCGTCCTTAATCTTCCAGCCATCACCGAGGGCATCTACCAAGTCATCATTGCTCATTGTGCCGATTGCCGTACCCTGTCCAGAGGCACCAGGTAGATTCTCGGAATAATAGCAGTTGTTGACGGTGACGTTGTAGCCTCGGCTGAAGGTGGCGTTATTGCTGCTGCTAACCAGGATACTCTGTGGACGGCACACGCAATTGTTGAGCGTCGTCATAACGTAGCTCCAGCCCACAAGACCACCGCAGGAATGAGTATTTGCTCCAATGATACTGCCGTCGAATAGGCAGTTGTTGAGCGTGGTATAGCTATTGTTCTCCTCGGTGTAGGCTACTAAACCGCCATGGGTGCCGTCGCCATCAACCGAACTGTTGATTACGACACTGCTCCAACAATTGTTGATTGCGTTAGTGCCTCGGGCATACGCCACAAGACCGGAAGAGAACTTACTACTTGTAGTTATGGTGCCAGTAGTATGCAGATTGCTGATAGTGGCATCCTCGACATAGCGGAACGGTGCAATGTATTCTCCGGAACCATATGTAAATGTCAGCGTGTGTCCATTGCCGTTAAACGTACCTTTAAAGGGTAGTGTTTTGCTCAATCCCACCATTGTCGAAACAGTAATGTCAGCTGCCAACCCCACGATTTTTCCGCTGTAAGTATTACCGTTGTTCACATTCTGTGCAAAGGTGTTCCAATCGCCCTGCGACCTTATAACAAAGTCTGCGGCTCCTTCATCCCACTTGATGATATAAGGTGTGCCGGCTGCGAGCGTGGTCACAGGCTCGCTGAAGTTCAGGGTCAGAATGTCGTCGCTCAGGCTGGCACTACTAAGTGTGCGAGCCTCTGCACCTGCAAGCGGAGAGCCTTCCAGAGTTACCTCGAATGGCAGACACAGCGTGTTCCACGCGCCATCTCTGTAGAGCGTACGGTCTTTCAGGGTCACACCGCAGAATTGGTTATCGAAAGCAGAAAGCTTGGTGCTGTTGTCGTCAGCATCTGCAAAGGGAACATAGTTATAGGGGCTCTGTTCTACGGCACCAACTGAACTGCCGACAACTACCGAGGTACAGGTGCCATTATAGCCTGCGCCGATGCTGTTGAGGGCTTTCGCGCCCTTCGTGGCGGTCACATAGTTCACATTGCTCGATATGCTGATGAGGCCGCATGAAGAGTAATCGCCATCATTGTTACCGCCCCATCCGCTGCCGATGCCGGCTGCATCTTCACCGCCCGTGGCAATGATGGTGCCGCCGCCGATGATGATATGACTGCAGGAATTCCGATGGCTGCAGCCGATGCCGGCGCTATATTTGCCGCCCGTTGCCGTGATGTTGCCACCCTGAATGTTAATGACTCCACACGATGCACCATAATATCCGCTGCCGATGCCCGCGCCAAAGCCGTTGCTGCTGGCGTCGAGCGCGCCCGTGCCAGCGGTTTCGCCCTTGATGGTGAGCGTATAGCTGGAGGGCACATAGATGCCGGGGTATTCCTCGTAGAATCCCTTCACGGTGTTTGTCGTGCCGTCGGCAAGGATGATGGTGGCATGACCCTCGCAGGTGATGCCTGCCCACTTGTAATTCCCGTTGACCTTGTCGTTCACGCCGCTGATGTTCACGCCGCTGAGCGTCACCGTGGCACCATTGGCTATCGTGATCTTCACGGGATAACTGGCGGTATTGAGCGTGCCCGTTACAGTCACTCCGTCATAGACCTTCTGATCGCTTTGAACCGTTGCAAGGTCGAGTGTCTTATTGACGTAGCGGGCCTTGAAATATGAATCAGTAGCCTCAGTTTGTATATTTATATATTGGCCGG
>RHMF01002199.1_pt1 | contig 10774 bp, 6 predicted proteins | sample 5365151 | NCBI WGS metagenome assembly RHMF01 (sample SAMN10266501, study PRJNA497801) | feces metagenome | isolation source: feces | host: Bos taurus | place: China: Prairie of Fairy Mountain | collected 2017-08-14 | reverse complement strand
GTTGCTGTTAGTAATCTCGAAATCTTCATGTCTGTGCGGGTTCGTTTTATTCGAAATAGTCGGAGTAATCGTCTGGGTCTTCGTGCAGACTCTCGTTATGTCCACCACTTCCAACCAGAAAGGCCTGCTCGATATGAAGGTCGATCATGATGATCTGAGGGGATTCGTATTTCTTTTCAAAATCTTTCATAGTTCTGCAAATATAAGTTTTTTTTACAAATGATACTATTATTATTTCATTCTTAAAAAATACTTACCTTTGCAGAATCAATGAATCAACAGTTTATGGCATTTATCAACAAAGAGAAAAAGTATAAGTGGGAGTTCGACAATATCGGAGGCTCTTCACGTGTAAGAATCAAGTCAGGCGACGATATCGCTCATCTTGCAGAACTGGATCCTAAAATGTGGACTGTATTGTCATGTCCTGTCAGCGGTCTGGAAATTGATGACAAGAGTCTCGCTTATATTGACAGTGACTCTGATGGAAAAATTCGTGTAAATGACATTATTACGACATCAGAGTGGATAGTCGGTGTGCTTAAGAACCCTGATCTGCTTCTTGAAGGCAAAGATAGCATCGATATCGATTCTTTTGACCTCGAGAATGAAGCAGGTAAGAAACTTTATGGATCTGCTAAGCAGATTCTGACAAACCTTGGCAAAGAGGGGAGTGTTGTGTCATTGTATGATACTGCTGACATAGCTGCAATCTTTGCCAAGACCCGTTTCAATGGCGATGGTGTAATTACCGAAGCGTCTGCAGAAGATGCTGAAGAAAAGGCTGCAATAGCTGCAGCTGTATCTTCTATGGGAGGCGTGACAGACAGAAGCGGAGAACAGGGCGTCAATGCTGAAAAGATCGAAGCCTTCTATAAGGAATGTACTGATTATATCGCATGGCAGGAAGCGGTAGTTGAAGCTCCGTTCGGAGATAAGACTGATGCTGCTATTGATGCGTATAATGCACTTGATGCAAAGGTAAAGGACTTCTTCATGCGCTCGAAGCTTGCTGCATTCTCTCCGGACAGTACAAATGCTCTTGATGTACAGACATCGCGCATAGAAGCTATCAGTGCAGAGAATCTGACAGGAAAGACAGATGAAATCGCTGCATATCCTATAGCCAGAGTTACCGGCAAGGCGGAAATGGATCTTTCTGAACCAGTCAATCCGGCTTGGGCTGCTCAGTTTGAGGCTCTTAAGGCTGTCGCTTTTGCAGACAAAAAGGTACTTACAGAAGAAGATTGGGCTTCTATAGGTGCGCAGTTCGCTGCTTATACAGGTTGGAAAGCTGCCAAAGCAGGTGCAGCAGTTGAATCTCTTGGCCTTGATGCAGTAAAAGACTTCTTGGCTAAGGATAAGAAGGAAGCTCTGCTAGCTGTAGTCGCTCAGGATGCCTCTCTTGCTGAAGAAGCAGCAAATATCGAGATGGTGGATAAGTTCCTGCATGTTTTCAGGGATTTCTTTCGTTTGCTCCGCAATTTCGTTACTCTCAATGACTTCTATTCAAAAGACAAGGGTGTTTCTGCTATTTTCCAGTCAGGACGTCTTATCATTGATCAGAGGGAGTGCCGTTTCTGTATGAAGGTGGCTGATATGGCAAAGCACAATGCTACTGCAGCAGCCAGCGGTATGTTCCTTATTTATTGTGACTGTACCACCAAGACAAGCGCTGCAAAACTCAATATTGTTGCAGCAGTTACAGTCGGAGATATAGGTGACCTTGTAGTAGGCAAGAATGCTGTCTATTATGATAATACCGGTGTGGAATGGGACGCTGTCATTACCAAGGTCGTCGATAATCCTATCAGTGTCGGTCAGGCTTTCTGGTCTCCATATAGAAGAATGGCAAAGACTGTTGAGAATCTGATCAATAAGAACGCAGCAGATAAGGACGCAAAGATGATAGCAGATGCAAATGCCAAGATCAATGCAGCTCCGGCAGCTATTCCTGCTGCTCCTGCTGATGGAACTAAACCAGCTGCAGCTGCTCCACCTTTCGATATCGCCAAGTTTGCCGGAATCTTTGCTGCTATCGGTATGGCTTTAGGAATGATCGGAACAGCTTTGGTTACTCTGGCTAAAGGTCTAATTGCATTGAAATGGTGGCAGCTGATCATAGTGTTTGTCGGCATCATGCTTCTCATTTCCGGTCCGGCAATGGTAATGGCATGGATGAAGCTTCGCAGACGCAATATAGCTCCTCTTCTTAATGCCAACGGCTGGGCTGTCAATGCAGCCTCTAAGATCAGCATTCCTTTTGGAGAGACTTTGACCGATACTGCTAAGTTTCCGAAAATGAAACTCAAGGATCCTTATGCCAAGACAGGTCTTTCTCCATGGGCAAAATGGCTGATAGGAATTCTTTCTGTAGCAATTATTGTCGCTGTGCTCTGGATTTTCAATCTCCTTTCTTGGGCCGGATTTGAATCACCGCTTCCTAGATATCATCAGGATGCAGCTGTGGTGGAGGAAGTGACAGAGGTTGCAGATTCTCTTGCTGTTTCCGATACTGCTGCACTCGAAACCCCTGTGGCTGAATAAATTATAAAAAAGTTACATATTTATAAAAAACAGAAAAATGTTGATGTCATTTCATCACATTTTTCTGTTTTTTATATTGTTTTTACCAAAATAATTCTATCTTTCGGGGGTGTGATTGTATCATAAAGAAAAGAAAATTGCAAAACCCTGAAGACATGCTTGTTGAGTTAGACGGTGTGTCTTATCTGGTAATTGATGGAACGCTGTACCGTTATGCTGATTTAACTCTTGACAAGGGTTTCAAGATTGTTTTAGCTAAACCTGGAAGCGAATGTGTTCTTATGAACATCTTGAATTGTCTGTTAGGAACACAGATCGTTCTCTTGAGTACTGTTCTAATGAATATCCTGGAATTGCTGTTGATGACAGATCATCGAGATTTGACGTCTTCTTTCGTGATATGAATAGAGATGGCTTTCTGATTGAAACGCAGAATTGGTCTCAGAAATTCTTCAATAAGCGAGCTGTGTATTATTCTTCGTTTGATGATTTTCTTTCTTTAAAAGACTTATGGATTTATAGTATAAAGAATATGGCAAGTCAGAATGAATGTCCAGAGAAAGTTGTCAGGACTGATGTCGAGTCCTTGTTTAATATGGCTGAGCTGGCCAAAATGAGGCCTGATGAACGTATTGCTTATCAGATGAGCATGATGCATTGTGTCGACTATTTGAATTCAAGGCAGAAGGCTATCGAGGAGGATACAAAAGAGGGACATAAAGAGGGCCTTGAACAGGGTATTAACCATGCTATAGTACAGATGTCAAAATCAGGATTGCAGATCAAGGATATAGCTTCTCTCATGAATCTATCAGAGGAAAAGATCGCAGATATCTTGTCAGATAAATAGATATTGTTTCCGTTTTATTATAAATTATATGCCTGGCTTAATTTAAGCCAGGCATATAATTTAACAAAAAGAGGTCGGCAAATGCCGACCTCTTCGAGTATAATCAATCAGAATCTATTAGTTCTCATTGTTTGGACGGAATTCAACTGTGATAACAACAGACTCATCATTGCCATAGTTGTAGTTGTGAGTAAGTTTGTACTCTACATCTGCGTAAATAGACTGGTTAAGGAGACCATCATCAGCTTTAAGGGTAATCTTACCATTGTTGAATGTGTACTTAACTCCTGGATAAGTAACCTTATTTTCACCTTCCTTAGTATAAACTCTTATGAGGTCACAGTTCCACTCTGGGTGGTCAGCTGGCTGAGTGATGAACTTTGCACCATAAACCTCATTTGCATACTTGTCAACAAATACCTGACTTGGATAAGACTCGGTATTGATAAGGTTGCCTTTTTCCTCGATGCTTGTAAGAGAGAGTGCTCTATGAGTGTATGCGACAGCATCCTCACCTGGAACGCGCTCAACAAGAATCTCAACGTCTTCTACCTCTGGTGCAAGGTCGATTTCAGAGAATGTAAGTGGATCGATTGTGAAGAGTGTTACATCCTTAGTGTCAACAGGGAATCCGTTAGCAAGGAGTGTTGCAGTAACCTCGATCTCGTTACCCTCAAAGAGACCTGCGTGAGTCCAATCCTTGATTACAGCCTTGCCTTCCTCAAGAACGTTGATCTTACTTGTTTCATCAACAAATACATTTACAACGTCAGTTGTCTCTGGCTTAGGAGCATTCTCTGTCTTAATTTCGAATTTAACTGTAAGTACTCTTTCAACACCATACTCAACCTCCTCATTTACATAGAAGTACTTGCCGAGGTCAGCCTGGTCGATTGTGTACTTTCTACCATGCTCTACAGTCTCATCAGCGATGATGTCACCGTCAACCTCAACTTCCCAACGATCTTCATCAGCGTTGAAGTTAACGTAGTCAACAGTCGAGTACTCGAGTCCGTCAGTAGGAAGAACGATAGTACCATCGAAATTGAATGTATATTCAACGCCTACGATAGCATCCTTCTGGCTTACCATGATCTCCTGCTTAGCAGCATCCTTATCAATCTGTGACTGGTGGAGACCAATCTTGAGAGGCTCAAATGCATTGATTGGAGTATCAATGTTCTGAGGATCAAGAACGGTGTTGTCCTTATTGATCTTAGATGCAGAAACTGGAGAATCAGCGAGTCTAGCAGAGAAGAATTCCATAGCAGCCTCGTCATCATCAGCAAATCCGATGATGTCACGATACTTCTCGAACATCTGCTCAACAATTGTAGAGTATGCATATACCCAACCATTTACTCCTGCAGCAAGCTTGAACTCGAGGTCAGACTCAGAAGCAACGAGTGCATCTGTACGCTTACCGAGCTTGATAGCAGCCTTAACTGTGATAGAAAGGTCATCGAATTCGTTAACCCACTGAACAGTATATTCATTCCAATCGTTAGCACTTGTAGGCTCAGGGAATGCGTATTCGCCAGAAAGTGTGAAGTCGAGAGTCTCGTCTGCAATGCTCATCTGGATGTCATAACCAGTACCACCATAAGTCTTCTTAGGTGAGCCAGTCTGGAGGATAGAGTAGAGGCTATATCCCTCAAGTGACTTGTTATTAGTTACACATGCAGCAAGATCATACTCGTAACCTGTGTACTGGACAGGGAGTGAGTAAGGGGTCTCACCATGGAGGTTGTAAGCAAGCTCCATGGTCCAAGGAATCTCAACAACGCCGAGATTAACCTCAACAAGTCTGTTGCAGATCTCAACTGCAGATTCAGTTGAAACTTCGAGACCATTTACATTGTAAACGAACTTAATATCGAGAGTCTTATCCTCAAGAGCAAGATACTCAGCCTTTGTAAGAGCACGTGTAAGAGTAACAGTTGTATTACCCTCCTCAATTTCGCTTACGAAATCCTTCTCATGAATCTGGAACTTAACATCATCACCAAGAACAGCGAAATCCTGAGGCTTTCCATCTACACGGTATAGAGACTGAGGTTTGTCAGCATCTGGATATGTGAAGTACTGTCTTCTTTCAAGCTGAATGTCATAACCATTAGCGATGAGCTCAGCAGCAGAATAGTTCTTGCCTTCCCATACGAAGCTAAGAGCATGGTCCTTAAGTACTACTACTTCCTTTGGATCAAGATCGTAAGGGAGGAGGTTAACCTGCTCTGATTCTGGGCAAGCGAGGCCTGTAATATCCTTCTTTGCCTCTGTACCGTCAATGATGAGAGCGCGGATCATTTCAGCCTCACCAGGAACGAGATTAGTGTACTCTGAAGTCAGGTTGTTTACATCGTTGTCGTTGAGCACGATTGCTGCGCTATAGATGCCTTCCCTATCGTTTTCATAGAACTTAGGATCGAAATTCTTTGCATATACATATACAGAGATGACGTCCTTGTTTGCTGTAACATTTACAATCTCGAGGTCAGCAGCCGGAGCATCTGCCTTTGTGCGGATTGATACTGGCTGAACGAGATAGTCGAGACTAGTCTTCCAGTTAGTAGCAATGATCTGAGCTGCAGATTCAGCATCAGCAACTGTGTTAGCCTTAACTACATAGTCAAGCTTAGTAAGCTTCGATACGATTACATATGAAGGAGCTGCTTCTGCATCATAGTTAGCAGTCATGATTTCTGAACCTGCAATCTGAGCCCACTCGATAGTAGCCTTGTGGTCGCTGTAAACAGGAACATATACAAGACTCTGAACCTGACTCATGAGCTTCTCGATATTCTCAGAGTTCATGTTGATATAGAGAAGAGCTGAAGAAAGAGCGTTCTGTGTAGTCTGGATCTGGCCAGCGAGTTCCTCAGTGTTCTCCTTAAGTGCAGCATAGATTGCAGCTACGTCATCATCGTGTACATTGAGAGCCGCAGCAAGATTGTTCTGGAGCTCAGTAATCTGCTGCTGGAGCTGTACGTCCTCATTCTGGAGGTTGTCAATTACAGGCTCAAGTGAAACGAGAGTGCTTCTGAGCTCGTTGATCTTAGCCTCAAGAGCAGCCTTCATCTCAGGAAGATACTCTGAGAGAGAAAGGAGAGTGTTGTTGAGCTCGTTGATCTTAGCCTCGATCTCAGCAACCTTAGTCTCGTAAGCAGCTTTGTGAGCAGCGAGAGCTGCATCAGTAGCGTTGATTCTCTCTGTAAGAGATGTATAAATCTGGCCAACGTTAGCCTGAAGCTCATTGTACTGCTTCCAAAGCTCGTTGTTCTCATTCTGGAGGCTAGCGATTACTGGCTCAAGTGAAAGAAGAGTATTGCGGAGCTCCTGGATCTTAGCCTCAAGAGCCTCGTCAGCAGCCTCACGATTCTCTGTCTCGAGAGCGAGGAGGTTGTTGATTGAAGTAATGACCTCACGGAGACCATCGATCTCCATGTAAAGGTCTGTATCTGTAGCATCGAGCTCACCGAACTTCTTCTTAAGATACTCAGAGAGTGAATCCAAAGTGTTGCGGATCTCAGTGAACTTAGCATCTACCTCAGCCTCATAAGTCTCGAGATAAGTAGAGAGAGCAGCGAGTGAACCATGGAGCTCAGTGAGCTTAAGGTCAGTTGTTGCCTCATACTCAGTAAGGTGCTCTGAGAGAGATACGAGAGTGTTGTAGTTCTCCTCAGCCTTAGCGTCAACAGCGTTGATCTTTGCCTCGAGCTCAGCCTTCATCTTTGGAAGGTACTCTGAGAGAGAAAGAAGAGTGTTGTTGATCTCATTTACCTTAGCCTCAAGACCTCCGAGGTACTCTGAGAGAGATACGAGAGTGTTCTGAAGCTCGTTAGCCTTAGCGTCAACACCTGCGATCTTCTCGTTAAGCTCTGCCTTTGCATCAGCGATCTGAGTCTTTACAGTCTCAATCTCACCCTCAAGGTCTGTCTTAACTGTGTTAAGTTCCTTCTCGAGGTCCTCGATAGCCTTGACAGCCTCGTTGAGAGCTGTCTTGTCAGCTTTCTTGTCATCAAGAGCAGAAAGCTGTGTGCTTACTGTAGCCACAGCATCCTCGATTGCCTTGTTGGCAGCGTCGATTCTGCCTGAGAGAGCGGTAACGTCCTTAGTGAGCTGATCCTTCACCTCTTTATTAAGTCCGTCAACATACTCTTTAGTAGCATACTGAGTTGCAAGCTTAGCTTCGAGAGCTGCAATTGCCTCAGCAAGATCCTCAGCAGTAGCAGTGGTTTCCTGCTTGAGGCCATCAAGTCTGTCATTCACATTCTGGATGTCTGTATCATAGTCAGTACATCCAACTACAGCAACTGCTACTCCACAGAGAAGCAACTTGCCAAGTTTAGTGAAAAATGATTTCATAAATAATACTGTTAATTAAATTTAATGAATAAAAAATATTGAGTTTGTTTTGTTTACAACCTTACTCAAGAGTGCATGTCACCACGCGGTTCTTGTTGTTCTCAGCGAAAGGCTGGACAGTGTCGCCCTTGAATGCTGTAGCGATGCGCTCAGCAGGGACACCGAGCTTCACGAGTCTTTCCTTAACGACCTTTGCACGGTTCTCAGAAAGCTTCATGTTGCCAGCTGGAGTACCTGTCTCCTTGTCAGCGTAACCTACGAGGTAAACGTTGAAGTCAGGGTTAGCCTTCATCCACTCAGCGAGCTTCTCGAGCTTAGCGCCCTCAGCCTTGCGGATATATGTAGAGTTGATTGTGAAGAACACATTGTCAGAGTTCTCTGCAGCCTTTGCAGCACGCTCAGCGGCAGCCTTCTCAGCGGCAGCCTTCTCAGCAGCAGCCTTCTCAGCGGCAGCCTTCTCAGCAGCAGCCTTTGCAGCAGCCTCAGCAGCAGCCTTCTCAGCAGCGGCCTTCTCAGCGGCAGCGATGGCAGCAGCCTCAGCAGCGGCAGCCTCGGCAGCAGCTACAGCGGCAGCATAAACAGCTGACGGACGAGTGTTGTCTCCGAGACGGAATGTGATGCCTGCGAGGAGGTTGAACTGCCAGTCAGAGCGAAGTCCTGCTTTGTCTTCCTTAGAGTTGAAGTAGTCAGAGTAGAAGTTGCTGTTTGCCTCGAGACCGAGAGCGATCTTCTCAGATACCCAGAAGTCCGCGCCTGCACCGAAGCGTCCCACTACAAATGGCTTTGAATCCCAGTAGAAAGGGAGCATCGAAGCGAATGCGGCATTCTCCTTGAGTGCAGCAGCCTCCTTGTTGTTGAATCCGTATGCTCCGCCGATACCTGCAAAGAGGTAAGGGCTGCATACCCTGTCATGCTTGAATCCTCCGATGAGGTTCGCGAGATCAAGGACATAGTCAGCGTTGATCTGTCCGTACTGGAACTTGTAGATGTTCTGTTCAGACGCATTCACGCTTCCCTTGCCCTGCCAGCCGCTCAAGCCGAAGCGTACTCCCATCGCATGGTGGAAGTTGTAGCTTGCAGAAAGCTGAGCCGCAGGAGAGATGAGCTTGAAGAAGTCAGCCTCACCACGTGTGTTGGCCACACCACCCTGAAGCTTAAGACTCCAGTGAGGACGGAACTCGAGGCTCTCGTCGCTCTTGCTCTGCTGCGCAGACGCAACGCTGAGCAGCGCCACGGCAATCATAGTCAGTCGTTTCATCATAAAGTAGTATAGTAGTTAAACAATTACATGCTTATCACGCCCCGTGATAAAACGACTATGCTATCTGTCAGTCCAATAGAACCCTTGAAAATTTAAGTCGGTCTTCCTTAGAATATCTCGCCAGATAGTTCTGGGTCATTGACAGGCTGGAATGGCCAAGACATTCGGAAATGAATAAGATGTCCGCTCCATTGTCTTTCAGGATGGTCGCGAACGAATGGCGGGCTGAGTATGTAGAAAAAGGAGGGATCCTCAGATCTGCTGCAATCTTCTTCATTGCATCGTTACATTTATGTATCGCTTTACGTGTCAGCATGGATACCTGCATCGGATCTTCATTCCCCTTGGCGTGTTTGAAAATGTACTGATTTCCATCGCCGGTAGCTTTATTCCCTCTTTTCTGTATTATTTCAGACATTTGAGGCGATATTGATACATGAATGAATTTTGATCTTCCCGATGTACCGGATGTCTTGGACCTGATGAACCGTATCTCTCCGTTAACGATGTCCTTGTATTTCAGAAAAAGCATATCTCTGAAATTGATTCCGTTACATAAGTATGAAAACATCCATAAGTCCCTCCAATATTCAACATCTTCTTCACCAGTCCATGCCTTTACTCTTGCGATCTGCTCCTTTGTCATCGCCATTTCGCGTCTCGTGCCGGACGGGATCCTATATCCGTTTCTGTTGAACGGGAATTGGCTTTCGCGGATTGCACCAGCCTTCAATGCATCATTCAGTACGCTTCTCAATGTCTTCATGTATATGTTGACCGTTGTCATGCCCTTGCCTTCTTTCCGCCAATGCTCCTCGCATCTCTGCAGCCATCTCGCATTTATTGCATTGAAATAAATGTTTCCTCCACCATAACTTTCAATTGCCCGTAACGTATTTCTATATCGGTAGTATGAGTTGACCTTTCCACGCTTCATCAGATCTTCCATTTTCTTGCGAAGCAAGCCATTCAATGTCAACATGATGCGCCCAAGGCGCGCATCAAGAGCATCAAAGCAGAATTCTCCCTTGTCGGCCAGACTTTCGACAGCCGTGCGTATCATATTGAAACTCTTTTCGATGCTGATGCATTTGTCAGACAGTCTTTTTGCATTCCACATCGTCGCCCATTCTTCCAATGATACATCTTTGCCGGTAGGATAATATCTTTGCGTCCTCCGGTAAACGACTTCGATCTTGACCGGATACATTCCGTTGTTCTTTCTGCGTCTTCTGTCCACTACAGTCAAGACGGAGATACGTTCTCTTCTGAATCTGTACATAATTCGTCTTTTTATTAAGGATTTGCATACAATTCACATACAAACCGAAAAAATGCATTTTATGTATGGAAAATGTAAAAAAAGACTTATATTTGTATTCAGGAAACAAGATTCAGTCAGATCAGACTGACCTCTGAGATGCATTTTTATATGCGGAACCGCGGTTTGTATGTGAATTGTATGCAAGCGCCCCGGACCGGCAGACTTTATCTTCCTAAATTATTAGGTGTTATATACTTTGTTCTTTTTAATGGTAAAGTCTAGAAAGTCGCGTTTCAGCTGTTTTTTTCAACGTTTTTTATTGCCAATTAAAAAATAATGATTACCTTTGTGCATTACTAGTGTTTTGTCCTATCGGTAACGGCAAGCTGTTTGCTAGTTATCACGGGGCGTGATAAGCATGTAATTGTTTAACTACTATACTACTTTATGATGAAACGACTGACTATGATTGCCGTGGCGCTGCTCA
>RHMF01001470.1_pt1 | contig 10780 bp, 9 predicted proteins | sample 5365151 | NCBI WGS metagenome assembly RHMF01 (sample SAMN10266501, study PRJNA497801) | feces metagenome | isolation source: feces | host: Bos taurus | place: China: Prairie of Fairy Mountain | collected 2017-08-14 | reverse complement strand
GCGGTGCGGACGGGACTCGAACCCGCGACCCCCGGCGTGACAGGCCGGTATTCTAACCAGCTGAACTACCGCACCAATTGTTCAGACTTATGCGTTTTTCTCGAACGCGGATGCAAAGGTACGCAAAAAATCGGAACCTCCAAATTTTTTGCGCACTTTTTTGCAATTTTTTTATCATTTGACCTCAATTTCCCTCTTTCCGTCCTCTACTGGAACCTTCTCCATTTTAGGGATTGTGACCTTCAGGACTCCGTTATTTACGTGAGCCTCAATCTTTTCCTTGTCAGCATTGTCGGGGAGGAGGAGGGTCTGGCTGAATTTTGAGTAAGAAAACTCTTTTCTGAGATATCTGCACTCTTTTTTGTCCTTTTCCTTGTCTTTGCAGCAGCAGTCTGTCTTCTCCATCTCGATCACGAGGTTCCCGTCCTTGTTGAGATGAACCTTGAAATCATCCTTGCATGCTCCCGGAGCGGCGAGCTCCATGATATATTCCTTGTCATTTTCCATGACGTTCATTGCGGGTGTCATGTTCCCCATCTTTTCCAGCGACCTGTTTTCAAAGAAATCATTGAAGAAATCAGTGATTCCCAGCTGGCTGTTGAATCTTCTTGCCGGTAACATATATCGTTCTCCTATCTGTTAAATTGTTTATATATAGTCTCACTTGCCGAGACACACCTCAAATGTCAATATCTGTACCATTTCTGATGCATGAATGGTGTAAAATTCGTATATTTGTAGGCTTGCCTGAAATGCGGCATGCTCGATCAGATGAAAGAAGAAGGAAACATCATAGTAAGGAGAGCCAAGGTGAATAACCTTAAGGATATTACGGTAGAGATTCCGCGCGGAAAATTTGTCGTCATAACGGGCATATCAGGTTCCGGAAAGTCTTCATTGGCATTCGATACGCTGTTTGCAGAAGGCCAGAGACGTTTTGCGGAAAGTCTTTCATCATATGCACGTCAGTTCCTCGGAAGGATGTCAAAGCCAGATGTGGAGCTGATCAAGGGCATTCCGCCGGCAATCGCGATCGAGCAGAAGGTGAACACACGAAATCCTCGTTCCACTATCGCTACCAGTACCGAGATCTTTGATTATCTGCGCATGATCTTCGCCAGAATCGGTCGTACATATTCTCCAGTGACCGGTGAGGAAGTGAAATGCCATACGGTAAATGATGTGATGGCCTGTCTTTTTGAAGGCGACGCTTCTGCTGCATATATCCTTGCGGATCTTGATTGGGAGAGACGTGCGGACAAGGTCGAGCTCATGCTTCAGCTCAAGGAAGAGGGATATTCGCGTTTCTTTACTGACAGGGTCATGAGGATTGAAGAGGTCATGCAGAAGGCCGATACCGGGGAATATCCGTCGGAACTTTATCTCCTGGTAGACCGTGTAAGGCTTCCGCACATGAAGGATTATCTTCCTGTTGATATGGACCAGACGGACTGGGAGGATCTTCAGACACGTCTTCATTCGTCGGTCGAGACTGCATTTGACAAGGGACGCGGAACCATGTATGTCAGGAAGGAACTCACGGATGGAGGTGCTTCTCTGACCCAGTTCATCAACAGGTTCGAGGCGGACGGAATCGAGTTCGCCAAGCCGGACGAATACCTTTTCAGCTTCAACAGCCCACTGGGTGCCTGTCCTGTCTGCGGAGGTCTTGGGCAGATTATCGGAATCAGCGAAGATCTTGTGGTCCCGGACAAGAGCAAGACCATATATGACGGTGCCATCGCATGCTGGAGGGGAGATAAGATGGGATGGTTCAAGGACCAGCTGGTCAGAAATTCATCAAGATACGGCATCCCGATATTCGAACCATACTGCAACCTCAGCCAGGAGGTCAAGGACCTCATATGGAAAGGCCATACGGCAGAAACGGAGGAGGATTCCATCATAGGACTCAACGAGTTCTTCAGATGGGTCGAGGCCAACAGATATAAGATACAGTACAAATACATGCTCAGCAGATATTCCGGCAGGACCGTATGCCATGAATGTGGCGGAAGCCGTCTGCGCAAGGAGGCATTGTATGTCAAGGTGGGAGGTAAGACCATTCATGAACTTCTGTGTATGAATGTGTCCCAGCTGCTAGTTTTTCTGGAGAATGTGCAGCTGTCAGAATATGACAGGAAGATCGCAGACAAGGCGATACAGGAGATAATGTCCAGACTGCGTTATATCCAGGATGTCGGCTTGGGTTATCTGACATTGAACCGTACATCAAACACATTGTCGGGAGGTGAAAGCCAGAGAATCAATCTCGTGACCGCTCTGGGAAGTTCTCTTGTCGGCTCGCTGTATATCCTCGACGAACCTAGCATCGGACTTCATCCTCGTGATACAGAAAGGCTTATAGCTGTGCTCAAGCGTCTTCGCGACATCGGAAACACGGTCGTCGTGGTTGAACATGACGAGGAGATAATGAGGGCGGCAGACCTTCTGATAGACATAGGCCCTAGGGCAGGTGTGGACGGTGGCGAGATCGTTTTCCAGGGAAAACTTGGCGAAGAGACCGGCAAGGACGCCCTTGATCGCTCCCTTACTCTTCAGTACCTTGGGGGAGAAAGGGCAAGATATGCCCGCAAGACCCGTAAATGGACTTACTCCATTACCGTGGAAGGTGCCATGGAGCACAATCTCAAGGACATAAATGTCAAGTTCCCGCTTGGAGTCCTTACGGTTGTGACAGGAGTCAGCGGAAGCGGCAAGTCATCTCTTGTGGGTGATATACTTTATCCTGCCATATATCGCGAACTGAATCATACCGGATCCGCTCCGGGCACATTCAGAGGCCTTTCAGGCAATCTGGACCGTATCACCCAGGTCGAATATGTCGACCAGAACCCTATAGGAAAGAGCTCCCGCTCCAATGCGGTCACATACCTTAAGGTATATGATGAGATAAGGAAATTGCTGTCGGACCAGCAGTATGCAAAGATGAACGGATATACTCCGTCACATTTCTCATTCAATATGGACGGAGGACGCTGTCCGGAGTGCCAGGGCGAGGGTTTCGTGAAGATCGGTATGCAGTTCATGGCAGATGTGTCTATGGTCTGCGAAGCCTGTGGAGGCAAACGTTTCAAACCGGACATTCTGGAAGTGAGATATAAGGGGATGAATATAGACGACATCCTCAACATGAGCGTGGAAGAGGCTATCGCATTCTTCGCATCGCAGGATGATCCTACGGCAAAGAGGATTGCCGAAAGGCTTCAGCCTCTTGTGGATGTCGGTCTGTCATATATCAAGCTTGGACAGAGCAGCAGCACGCTCTCCGGAGGCGAGAGCCAGAGAATCAAGCTTGCATACTTCCTTTCAATGAATGACACCGGCTCGAAGGTAAAGAATCAGAAGATCCTGTTCATTTTCGATGAACCTACCACTGGTCTGCATTTCTATGATGTGGAAAAACTTCTGAAATCTTTCGATGCCTTGCTTGCGAAAGGCCACTCGATCGTTGTCGTCGAGCACAATCTTGATGTGATCCGTGCGGCGGACTGGGTGATAGATCTTGGTCCGGAAGCTGGTGATGGCGGCGGTAATCTTGTGTTTGCAGGTACGCCAGAACAGCTTCTTGCATGTGAAGGATCATATACTGCACAATATTTAAGGTAGGTTCACTTCAATGATAAAGAGGGCGGCGTCATTTATGGGGTCGCCCGCTTCCATATATATAAGCCCACGGCCTGGACCAGTAAGGGTCAGGACGGCTCCACGCCCGTCTTCGTCGATTTCATAATCATATATTCCTTCAGCCTTGTCATCCTCCATGTATGATATCCCTACGTCGAAAGGTGCATTCCAAGGAGAATACTCGCACCATATATGAATCCTGTCACCTATATCCCCTCGAATGTAGTTTGACGGGTATCCCATGATGCTTGGAGGCCCGAATTCCGTCAGATCACTCTTGTCCACTCTCCATCCGTCATCGGAAAGACCGTCATTTTCCGGTGTGACGGTGATATGGTAATGGCAGTTTCTCTCCACATCAAGGCTCTTTCTGTCTTCACCAAGATAAAACCTGTAGATGAGGCCCTTGGATTGGCTGTACATCTGATCAGATATGTAGTCCATCTCCATTTCAATGTATGAACATTTCTCCCTCATCGGGTCATCCTTGTCAAAGACCTTGTCTGAATCTGATGTGACGGAATGCGGGATTTCTCCCTGCATGTTTTCCAGCATATAAAGGGATATTTCCTTGCTCATCCCTTTGCTCGCATTTATGTTGAGACCGGCCGCCTCCAATGCTCCTCTGGTAAATCCGGCCGGGAAACAGTCGTCTCCGTCCCGTACGCGGCTTTGCGTAAATACATTCGCCATTCGGGGGCAGTTGCCTATCCTTACCGACCTGACATGCATCTCCACATCTTTATCAAGTCTGCTGCGGTCGATCCTCAGGCTGATCTTTGCCATCAGCCTTTTTAGATTCAACGTAACTTCCGGCTCGTCTGTGATCCGGACCTTTTCCATGGAATACATCGGGATGCCCTCACGGTATTCGTCGGGATATGCCATATGGAAAGTGATCTCCTCCAGTTCGTCGATATGGTCTGCATAAACCTGATACCCGAAATTCGCACAGGCGCAGAAGGTGTATTCCTTGTCCATGATGAGTCTGGCGGTACATTCCCTTTTCCCTCGAGGAAGCCAGAAACAGTCTTCTGCGGCTCCTGTCTCATCAAATATCATCAGACTGATGTCACTTATCATCTCCTCATCCGGGTCGATCGCGCGGGTCATCATCCTTCCTGCGTCAAATCTGACACATACATCCCGGATATCTTCTTCTGTGTCAATGGCGCACGAACACAGCAGCAACGAACAGAATGTCAGAATATGACCTGATAATCTTCCTTTTCTTCCCATGGCTCTGAATTGAAAGTTATTTCCATATTGTCAGCATTGACCGGGATGTCCGGATCTGTAGACCCCTTCCTGGTTATCCTTACATCAAATGTATACCTCCTGTTTCTGGATATTCCTCTATCTTCATCTTTCCGGTTGATGTTTATTGGCCAGTAATATGTGCTTCCGGATATCTTCCCCTCAATCACGAGTCTGGAGTATGGAGTGCCCGGGCTTTCTTCAGGAACATTAGAAGGGTAGCACCATAACCTGATATCCGGCCTGACAGGGGACTTCCCGACCGTGCCAGCAAGCTCCTGATAGACAAGCCCCGGATCAGCGAACAGTTCCAGGTCTTCCTCGCACAATCTTCCGACATTGATCAGGCGGGTAGGACTTATGTCCCCGTCGCTGAGCATTCCGCATTCCGCGTTGATATTCGTAAGATATACCTTTATGTCCGTCAGCTTTTCTCCTGAATATGGCTTACCTGTGAAGTCGCAGCACAGGGATCTCAAACAGATCTCGCTTACTGCCGGTCTCATGAGGATGTCTGTGTAGTAAGGCCTGCCTTTCGTGGCACTTACCGTCGCTTCACCGCTCATGAAAGGTGATGTGCGGCTTTCCAGTTCAAGACTTACTGTTATCTTCTTCAGGGCATCCTGCGACCGTATCCATGGCCATTCATCCCGTTCGAGCTGACTGTTGGCGCAAATGTTTATTATCCTGTCCCCGGAGCTGGATGACACGTCTCCTTCCCAATTCTCCGGCCTCTCGACTCTTTGATAGCAGTCCAGAGACTTGATCACTTCATCCTTGAAGACAAATATGTCCAGCGAGTTCATCTGGCTGTCGGAATAGCTTCTGGTTATCCTCAAGGCTATCCTTTCATCGGTTGACGTGGCGGAAGAAAGGTTTCCTTCCGCCGAACAGCCGCATGAGAGTGCCGGGAGCAGGGTTAACAAGGTTTTGCCCAGAACGGACTGAGAACTGATTAAACGTGATGATTTGAGATAATTGAGTGAATTGTGTGAGTTGTGTGTGAAGATGCTCTCCCGGCAGTTTTCTATCAATCTTGTCATGTCAGAATATGTAATTCAGGTTTATACTTATCATTTCCCATAGCTCCGTCTTTCTCATGTTCAGGATTCCTGTTTCAGCTTTCAATGTGACGGCCATTCCTTTACAGATGTCCATCATATACCCCGCACCGATGGTACAGTCAAGACCTTTCCTGTCTCCATATGAGCATCCCAATGTGATGAATCCTTTTTTGAAGGTCTCCCAGGGCCAATGGCTGATTTCCATGCTGGCAGAATCCGCTTTTCTTGCCGGCCATGTCCATTTGGTTTCCGACAGGATATCCTCATGAGTCTTTTCATCCTCGGAAATCTCTTTCCTGATTCCCGGCAATCCTATCAAGGCCTCTCCTCCGACTGACCAGTGTCTGCTTATTGAATGCCCGAAGCCGATACTGACACATCCGTTCATGACAGGATGGTTCAGCCCGATTCCGATAGTATATGATCTTTCCTTTATGGAGTCTTGCGCATGGCAGCAGTTAAAGGCCATCAGGCATATGAAAAGTGTCGCCGTCCTTCTCATCTTTTTTCTGCAAATCTATGCGGGAGGAAGCGTTTCATCATCAGATTTTCAAAAAGAAAAACGATTTTTTTCTTTTTTTGAAAGACTTTCAATTTTTTTGAAAGACACTTAAATTTTTTTAAAACGTTTTTTCATATATTTACAACTCATTTACATACAGATTTATGATGATTGTACGTTTTTTCAGAGGCATTTTTGCCAGAAGACAGAAATTTGTACCTGTCTTTACACAGCAGGCAGCATATCTGCTGCAGGCGGCAGAAGCCTTGTGCTCGATGACGGAAACCATGGAACCTTCCCGCTGGCGTCAGCTGGAAAAGGAAGTGAAAGCTTGTGAAGTCCAGGGCGATGCCCTTCTTACCGAATTCCACGAACAGCTTTACGAGAACATCATGACCAACCTGCGTCGTGGCGACATGCAGACGATCGCTATGGGTATAGACGAGTTCCTTGATCATGTCAATGACTCGGCGAAGTCGATCCTGCTCTATATGCCGGAGAGGATAGATATCCATATAAAGGATCTTGCGCAGTATATCCATGCGGAAGCGGATTCGCTGAAGGCTATGATGGGCTATATGACTGACATCAGGAAGAATTATGCCCAGATCTCTCTTCAGTGTGAGCGTATTACCGAGCTGGAGCATGCCGCTGATGACGCCTTTGCCGAATATATCGGATATATTTTTACTAATGAAAAGAATGCTATCGAGCTGATGAAATACAAGAATATCGCCGAGGCGTTCGAGGCTGCGACAGATGCAGCAAAGACACTTTCCGACAGCGTCAGGAAGATTATCCTGAGATATGTAGACTGATGCATTGCTGATGTTGTTTCTTTTTAGTATCTTGCCTTGATTCCAAACTGATAGGATATGGACATAGTCATAACGTATGTGGACGGGAGAGATCCCGTGTGGCAGAGAGATTACGAAAAATATACGGATGTGCCGGTGATGGCGAAGCGTTTCAGGGACTGGGGGACTCTCAAGTATCTGTTGCGTGGCGTAGACACCTTCATGCCTTTTATCCGTAATGTGTTTCTTGTGGTTTCTCATCCGAGCCAGGTCCCTGATTGGATCGATACCGCCAATGTTAAGGTGGTGCTCCATAAGGATATAATCCCTGCAGAGTTTTGTCCGACCTTCAACAGCACGGCTATCGAAATGTTTCTGCATAAGATAGAGGGGCTTGACGAGCAATATCTCTATTTCAACGATGACATGTTCCCTGTAGCTCCGTGCGAGGAGACAGATTTCTATCGCGAGGGCAGGGCAGTGCTCGGAATGAAAAGATATATCCTGGCAGCCGGTCTGTACAAGAAGCATTGCAGGAATTCCGACCGTCTGGCGAGAAAGGCCTTGGGGATGCCTTCTTCGATGTTTTTCGTCAGGCCGCAGCATATATGTTCACCGATGCTTAAGAGCGAATGTGAAGCTGCCTATTCAAAAGTGAAGGATGATGTCCTGAAATCAGTTTCAAGATTGAGGGAACCTTATAACGTCAATCAGTATTTCTTCCTTGATTATATGTATCATAATGGAAAGCTGATTCCGGAAAAGATATCCAACAAGCATCTTTCGACTGCTGTTGCTTCTGCATCAAAGATATGTGCGTTCATCAAGAAGCCGGACAGATTGTTCTGCTGCATAAATGATGTGCAGATGAGTGAGGAAAAGTTCAATCAGATGAAGGATGCCATTCTGCAGGCATTTGAAGACAGACTCCCTGCCAAATCCCGTTTCGAGAAGTGATGAAGATAGATGCAGTCATAACATGGGTCGACGGTGACGATCCGGCCCATAAGGCGAAGAGAATGAGATATGCGTCCTCGGAGGTGCTGGGGGCTGCTGACAAGGCTGCTGACACGAGATTCTCGGATCTTGGCGAAATCTTCTGGTGCGTGGCTTCATTGAACCGTTTTGCTCCATGGCTGAACAGGATATATATCGTCACCGATGCGCAGGATCCGGGGCTAGATGAATTCATCAGTTCCCATTTCCCGACCCATATCCCGATGGAAGTCGTTGACCATAAGGTCATCTTCCGTGGATATGAGCAGTATCTTCCTGTCTTCAATTCCATTTCCATAGAGACAATGACCTGGAGGATTCCGGGGTTGAGCGACTGTTTCATTGAGTTCAATGATGATCTCATGCTGCTCAAGCCTGTTTCTCCGGAGGATTTCTTTACACCTGACGGACGCCCTGTCTGCTACGGAAGCTGGTCTTCTATATTCCTGGACCGTTTTACAAGACTGTTCAAGCGCAAGACTGGAGGACAGAGGATGGTGACCACAAAAGGCTCCCATATGAACGGTGCGGCAAGGACAGGAGCCATGTTCAGATATCTGCGCCCTGCGCATTGTCAGAAGGCCTTGAGAAGGGACTTCTACGAGACTTATTTTGCAGAGCATCCGGAGGATCTTCTGGCAAACATCTCATACCGTTTCAGGGACGCGGAGCAGTTTACACCGCAGGTGACCCAATATATGACTCTTTATCAGGAGGGAAAGTGCGATGTCCGCCCTGCCGGTAAGGAGCTGTTTTTCTTTCAGCCAAAGGAAAAGGATGGCTATTTCGAGAAAAAGATGCGCAGGCTGGAAGAATTCGAGGGACATTTCGCATGTTTCAATTCAATTGATCTGGCAAGTGAATCCCAGCGGAAACAGCTGATCAGTTGGGTGGAGTGGAAGTTAGATGTCCGATTACATAGATAGAATCCATATTTATTAGTGTTCATGATATGAATGAATTTCCGGTAGATCTGGTCATAACCTGGGTAGACGGCCAGGATGCAAGACATAAGGCGAAGCGCAGCAGATTCTCCAATGGTGGTTCGGAACTAACATTTGATGATATCGGAGGAGATACCCGTTTCAATTCAGTCGGAGAGATCTATTATTGCGTTGCTTCATATATCAAGTACGCCCCTTTTATACGTAGAATATATATTGTTACCGATGCACAGGATCCTAAGGTCGAGGACTTTCTTCTTCGATATTTCACGAAAGAACAGATCCCGCCTATAATACTTCTTGATCACAAGGTTATCTTTAAAGGTTATGAGAATTTCCTGCCTGTATTCAATTCTCTTGCTATTGAGACGATGCTGTGGAGGATCCCTGACCTGAGTGAGCATTTCATCTATTCAAATGATGATGTGCTTCTGGTAAAGCCTACGAAGCTGGAAGATTTCTTTACGGAAGGAAAGGCGAATGCATATGGATACTGGCATCTGGCGTGGACAGCCCGTTTCCTCCGTAAGATACGATTCCATAAGAAATTCAGCTTCCGCGATTCGATGCTCAATTCAGCCATCCTGCGCAATTCCTCGAAATTCTACAGGATAGCCCATACTCCTCATGCCATGAGAAAAAGCATCCTGCAGCAGTATTATACGAGACATCCGGAACATCTGATCACCAACATCTCACATCGCTTCAGACATCCGTCCCAATATAATCCGCAGGTACTTTCATACCTGTTAGGCATAGAGGCCGGGAAAGTTGAAACGATAGATTCGAAGGGCAAGTATAAGTACCTGGGACCGAGGCCCGACAGAGCGCCCGATTATATCGAGAAGATGATCGATGGATTCTGTCATGACGATAATTCGAAGTTCCTATGCGTGAATTCTCTCGATCAGAATACAGCCGAAGAAAGAAAAATCATAGAGAACTATATTATGCAGTGTCTGAATCTGAATTCTTCAAGACTTTGATTCATATAAAGACATAATGAAGCCCGACCGATCGGCCGGGCTTCATTATGTCTGGTCGGATTATGCTCCGAAGTTGTCGTAAAGGATGTTCTCTGGTGGAACTCCGAGTGAGTCGAGGAGGTTTACAACCGCGCCGACCATCATAGGAGGACCGCACATGAGGTAGAGTGCATCCTCTGGATTCTCATGCTGCTTGAGGTAAGTCTCGAACATCACGTTGTGCACGAAACCTGCTACATAAGGTACGCCGGCTGCATCAGCCTCAGGATCTGGTCTGTCAAGTGCAAGGTTGAACTTGAAGTTAGGGAACTCCTTCTCGATAGCGTGATAGTCATCAAGGTAGAATGCCTCCTTGAGTGCACGTGCTCCATAGAAGAAGTTAACCTTGCGGTTAGTCTTCTCAGTATGGAAGAGATGCATGATGTGGCTACGCATAGGTGCCATACCTGCACCACCACCCACGAAGATGAGCTCCTGATCAGCTGGAAGATCCTTTGGAAGGAAGAACTCACCGTAAGGGCCTGACATTGTGATCTTGTCACCTGGCTTGAGAGAGTAGATGTATGACGAGCAGATACCTGGGTTA
>RHMF01001469.1_pt1 | contig 10786 bp, 13 predicted proteins | sample 5365151 | NCBI WGS metagenome assembly RHMF01 (sample SAMN10266501, study PRJNA497801) | feces metagenome | isolation source: feces | host: Bos taurus | place: China: Prairie of Fairy Mountain | collected 2017-08-14 | reverse complement strand
CTGGCACACGAGGGCATTGAAATGGGCACCTTCATGGCAAGCCAGAGCTTCCAGACTGCTCTGTACAGCGGTTACGGCAATGGTATGTTCCCCTTCTCCAGCGCTCCCACCAACGGCGTTGGCGTCAAGGGCGTTGGCACCGTCAAGAACCTGATGCCTTACGGCCAAACTCCCTTCAACCTGAACACTCTGGTTCTGTCTCAGGAAGAAAGCGATACCTACAACGACACTTGGACTGACATCGACAAGTACATCGCCGAGAGCACCGCTAAGTTCATCACTGGCGAGGCTGATATCGCTACCGGTTGGGATCAGTTCATTAAGGACCTGGAGAAGATGGGTCTGAATGACATCATCGCCATCTACCAGGCAGCTTACGACCGCGCTAAGTAATTTAAACCCTGTTTGCGTTTGAATTTCCCGCGCATGAATAACTAAATTCCGCGGAGGTGTCCAAACGATATGCTTGGCACCTCCGCATTTTTCTCATAACCCCTTTCGATTATGGCAGCATGTAACACGGAGGTAATGTATGAAAGTATTTGTGGCAATTCCCACCACAGGACTGGCGTGGAACAAATTTATGGCACCCCAAGCCCGTGCATATCTGGAAGCACGGTTTGATGTGGTGTACAACCCTTTGGACCGCCACCTGAAGGCGGAAGAAATTGCGCCCTTGGCCGGTGATGCGGAAATACTGATGACCGGCTGGGGAAATCCGTATATGGATGCAAAGTCCCTGGAAAACACCTCTATCCGTTTTATTGCCCATACCGGTGGTAGCGTGGCCGACTATGTTTCGCCTGAAATCTATGATTTGGGCATCCCGGTCATCAGCGGCAACGATATGTATGCTGAATCCGTGGCTGAGGGTGTTGTGGGCTATATGATGCTGGCGCTGCGCAAAATGCCCGACTATATTGAAGACACCCGAAAAGGAAACTGGCGTTCCGATACGCTCCCCCCCACCGAAGGTCTGCTTGGCCAATCCGTTGGTCTGGTCGGTATGGGCGCCATCACCAAGAACCTCATTCGGATGCTCCAGCCCTTCGGTGTCCAACTGAAGCTGTATTCCGGTTATCCCATCGATCCGGAGTATCTGGAGCAAAACAATGCCACCCAGGCATCTCTGGAAGAAATTTTCTCCACCTGTAAAATCGTCAGTATCCATTCTGCCTTGAACGAGAGAACCAGGGGCATGATCACCAAGGCCCATTTCGACTTGTTGCAGGATGGTGCCGTGTTTATCAATTCCGCAAGAGGCGCAATCGTTCGAGAAGATGAGATGATCGAGGCGCTGCAAGAAAAACGCTTCCGTGCTGTGCTGGATGTGTATTGCAAAGAACCTCTGGAGCTGGACAGCCCCCTGCGCAGCCTGGAGAATGTGTACTGTATGCCCCACGTGGGAGGGCCTACCGGCGACAGAAGCCCCTTTATTACCATGCGTTTGGTGGATGACATTGTACGCTTTACCGAGGGTAAGCCCCTGCAATACCGCATTAGCCGTGAGTATGCGCAACGAATGACCAAACAAAGATCATAACATACGATTGGACATGAAGAACAGCGAAATTAGAATCGGAATCATCGGCTCACAGAGTATGCACGCCTGGGCATTTGCGAAGGCGTGTAACGAGCCCTGTCAAAATGGAAATTACCGTTTTCCCAATGCGAACGTAACCGCTGTTTACGGCGTAGATGACACACCGGAACATCTCCAAGCCACCATGGAAAAGGGACGCATCCCCCGGGCGGCATCGTCATTGGAAGAACTTATGGAACACTGCAACGCCTTTATGATCCTGCAGCGCAGAGGTGAAGAACATATGGCATTTGCAGAAAAACTAATAGAAAAAGGATATCCGGTCTTTATCGACAAGCCTGTCTGCTGCACGCATGCGGATATCCAGAAACTGGCGCAGCTGGCGACGTGCTATAACGCAGTGATTTGCGGCGGTTCCGGATTTAAATACAACCGGCAGATCACTGCGCTGAAAGCGCAAATCGCTTCCGGCACGCTGGGACAAATCACAAGCGCCTGCATTACCTACAGCGCAGACATCAATAGCCCCTATGGTGGCATTTTCTTCTACCTGCCCCATGCGGTGGAAATCATGCTGGAGCTGTTTGGTTCTGATTGGCACAGTTTGCATGTAGAGGTGCAAGCGCACGATCAATTCCAGGTGTATTTCACCTATCCGGATAGCCAGATCTGCCTAAACCTCAACAACTCAAAAATTTGCCGCGTGGAGATCAGTGCAGACCGCTCGGTTTCGGAAGAAATCGATGCCAGCGATATCTTCGTGGAAAATATGAGGCATTTTATCACCTGTACCCAAAATCAAAAAATCACCAAGGACACCGCCGCACTTACCGAGCATGTGCGAGTAATCCTTGCTGTGAAAGATGCAATTGAATCTAAAACAGAAGTCTACCGGGCCCAGACATCACAAGCCACGGTTCAACTGGTGTAAAAGGAGAATTTTCATGAGTACTATCAACTGGAGCGAAGAAATCCTAAACGAAATGCTGAGCACTCCCTCTCAAGCATTGATCGAAGACATCGCCAAGATCCAGGGCGATATTATGATTCTGGGCGCAGGCGGTAAGATGGGCCCGGATATGTGCGTCTTGGCCGCCCGTGCCGCCAAGGCTGCCGGCACCACCAAGAAAATTTATGCCGTGTCCCGTTTCTCCGATGCCGATGCTGCCAAGCGTCTGACCGACGAAGGTGTTACCATCATTGCCGCCGACCTGACCGCCGACGGCGTTCTGGAGCAGCTGCCCGATTGTGAAAATATCATCTTTATGGCCGGCAGAAAGTTCGGCACCAACGGTAATGAGTACTTGACCTGGGGTATGAATGCCGGTCTTCCCACCTTGGTGGCAAGACGTTTCAGAAATGCCAAGATCGTGGCTTTCTCCAGCGGCAATCTCTATCCCAAGGTTGCCACCGGCAGCGGCGGTGCGACGGAAGATACTGCGCCGGATCCGGTGGGTGAATACCCCATGTCGTGCCTTGCAAGAGAGCGTGCATTTGAATACGCCGCCAAGACTTACGGCACCAGTGTGTGCATTATGCGTCTGAACTATGCCATCGACCTGCGCTATGGAGTGTTGCACGATATCGCACAGACCATTTTGGCCGGTAAACCGGTGGATCTGTCCGCCATGCCCAGCTTCAACTGCATCTGGCAGAAGGATGCCAACGAAGCTGCCATCCGTCTGCTGCTGCACACCAGCCCCGATATGAACATCGTCAATGTGACTGGCCCGGAAACTGCTGGTGTCAAACGCACTGCCCAGCTTCTGGCCAAGGGTCTGAACAAGCAGGTAGAATTTGTGGGCCAGGAAGCCGCCACCGCCTATTTGAATAACGCAGGCAAGATGTTTGCGCTTTTTGGCTATCCCACTGTGTGCCTGGATACCTTGATCGATTGGCAGTGCCAGTGGCTGAGTTCCGGCGGCCGCAGCCTGGGCAAGCCCACCCATTTTGAGGAAAGGAACGGTAAGTACTAATGACTCATCAGAAACGTGCATTGGATATTCTGTACGGCGGTGCCGTCATTCCTGCCATTCCTCTGGCGCTGACCGAGGATCGAAAGCTGGATGAACAGTATCAGCGCCGTATGGTCCGTTATTATCTGGAGGCCGGTTCCGGCGGTGTCGCCGCAGCAGTACACAGCACCCAGTTTGAAATTCGAGATCCCCAGTTCAATCTGTTTGAGCCTGTTCTGGCGCTTGTCTCCGACGAGATCAGCAAATACGAAGCAGAGACCGGAAAGACCATCATTCGCATCGCAGGCGCCTGCGGAGAAGCTGAGCAAGCCTGTAAAGAAGCAGAAGTCGCTAAGCAGTTAGGCTTCGATGCCGTTTTGCTGAGCCCCGGTGGCCTGGGCCATCTGACCGAGCAGCAACTGCTGGAGCGCACGGAAGCCGTGGCCAAGGTGATGCCCGTCATCGGCTTCTATCTGCAGGAGGCTGTGGGCGGTCGCAAGCTGTCTAGAGACTACTGGAGAAAGCTGGCAGATATCCCCAATGTGGTGGCCATCAAGTGTGCCTGCTTCGATCGTTACCGTACTGAGGACTTGGTCAAGGGTGTGATGGAATCTTCCCGTTGCGACGAAGTGGCCCTCTACACCGGCAACGATGATCATATTGTGATGGATCTGCTGACCCCCTTCGTCCACAACGGAAAGAAGAAGTTCTTCGTAGGCGGTCTGCTGGGCCAGTGGTCCGTGTGGACCAACCGGGCAGTGGAAATTTTCAATGCCTGTAAAGAATGTCAGCATACCGGCCAGATTGATGCCCAGTTGCTGACCGTTGCTGAGCATCTGACCGAAGCCAACGGCGCTGTGTTTGATGTTGCCCACAAATTCCACGGCTGCATTCCCGGCATGCACTATGTGCTGATGAAGCAAGGCCTGATGCGGGGATTGTGGTGCCTGAATCCCAACGAAGTGCTTTCCGAAGGACAGGCCGAGGAAATCGACCGTCTTTGGAGTGCGTATCCCGAAATTGCCGACGACGAATTTGTAAAAGAATATATGGAGCGTATTGCTCAATAACAGGAGTATCGAACAGTTCTAAAAGCAAATCGCCGAGCGAACTCCTGCGGAGTTCGCTCGGCGAACGCTGTTATATATAGCCTGCTCAAATGTCTTTTCTCACGATTCGTGGAAATATGCGTTTTCCGAGAAAACCCTCCAGTGGTTACTGTCGCATCAGAAGACGGAGTAAATCGGTTAAGGCTTGACGTGCCCGTCGCCCGCCGTATATAATGAAGCCAAACAACAAACATTGGGAGACACTATGAAAGATATATTTAACTTGAATTCACGCTTGATGCAAGGACTTGCCATGGTGACCAATCTTGTAGCGCTGAACATATTGTGGCTCCTTTGCTGTATTCCAATTTTTACAGCCGGTGCTGCTACCACAGCGCTTTATCATACGATTTTTCAATATCACACCCAGCAGGACGATGAGATTTTCCGCCCGTTCCTCAAGGCATTTCGGTCCAACTTCAAGCAAGCTACCTTGCTTTGGCTTGTGGTTTTGCTTGTGGTTGGTCTCGTGGTGTTTGATTTGGTGTATCTGCTTTCTTGGAGGCAGGGCACCGCTTTGCTGTTCTTGCTGATCGTCTGTGTTGTTTTTGTATTGGGTATACCGCTTCACCTGTTCCCTTTGATCGCGCGATTTGAAATGAATGCAAAAGCCTTGCTGCGTACCTCTGCTTCCCTGTCGATTCTCCATTTTCCCACCACGCTTCTGGTACTGATTTTAAATAGTGCGCCCTTTGCGATCTTTGCATACGATCCCACGCTGTTTTTGCAATTCGGTGTGCTGTGGATTGGCATATGGTTTTCATTGGTAGCGTATATCAACGGCAAAATTCTGCTCAAGATCTGGCAGAAACATCTCCCCCCAGAGAGTCATCAGGAATCTGCAGAATAATTTCAGCGTCTGCGATCATCCATTTTCTCCGCTCTTTATCCGAAAGCCTTGCTTTTTACATCCAAATATGGTAATCTAATTTCCCATCCGCACCAAGAAGGAGGAAATGCCATGAATAAATCCGAGCTCATCGCCGCCGCAGCGGAACGCACCGGCGTATCCAAAAAAGATGCCGAGCAGGTCGTAAATGCCGCGCTGGACATCATCGCCGAAAAGCTGCGCCAGGGCGAAAAAGTACAGCTGTCCGGCTTCGGCATTTTCGAAACCAAAGAGCGCCAGGCTCGCATCGGCCGCAACATGCATACACTGGAGGCCATCGAGATCCCCGCATCCCGGGTGCCTAATTTCAAGGCCAGCCAAAATCTGAAGAAAATCGTGGAGTAAATCATATGCGTCTGGACAAATATTTGAAAGTTTCCCGCCTCATCAAGCGCCGCACCATCGCCAACGAAGCCTGCGACAACGGCCGCATCAGCGTCAACGGCCGCATTGTCAAGGCCAGCTACGAAGTAAAGATTGGTGACAAGATCGAGATCACCATGGGTCCGCGGACCGTGGCCGTGGAAGTGCTGCAGATCGCCGAAACCGTCCGCAAAGACGACGCCAGTGCCATGTATAAGGAAGTCTAACAAAAAAGTGGGAAGCGTTGCTTCCCACTTTTTTACGTCTCTTCCTTCGGCAGCACCGCATCGTAGCACAGTGCATAGGTCACCCGCACATCATTTCCCTTCCACCAGTATAGGACGATCTGCGCCACATAGCACAGCACCAAAAATACATAGTAGCTCACGGTCTCCGACCAGGGCAGCGTCACGCCGAACAAGGGCAACAACACATCGCCATAGGCAATGACACTAACCAGCGTTTCCAGCGCGAAGAACCACCAAAAGCTCAGATCCATCTTCAGAAAATGCATCGCATTGCCCCGCATCAGCCAGCGGCTCTTGCGGATGCTCATCATGGCGCCCAGGCGAGGCTCATCCATCAGTGCATACTCTGCCAACCGCAGACGATACCAGTAGGGCACCACCAATACCAGCGCCACCACCGCCGTTACTGCCAGCATGGGCAGCGTGCATGCGTCAATGGCTGCCATGATCGCCTCTTCCGAACCATTTTCGTAGGCCGCCACCAAAGGCTCCGCCCAGGGCATCATGCTGAAAATGGTCGAGCCGATGTACATACAAAGCAAACCCATGCCCATATACATAAAGGTCAATGCCAGCCGCAGCCGCAGCACCGGACCGAATCTACGGAAACCTTCCAGCAAACTTTCGGGGCCCGCTTCCTGCCAGCGGCCAATCCTCAGCGCCACAAACACATAGCCGATCTGCCAAAAAACCACCGCCACCACCTGGGCCACCATCAGCACCAGCTGCACCGTTTCCAAAATCGCCCGATTGCCCACACCGCTTAGTCCTCCGGTGCCGCCGATCTGCAGCTGCAGCACATGGTCCACCAGCGACAGAATCAGCGACAGCGCCGCAGATACCGCCGTATGGATCAAGATCAGTTTTCTGGGATCATAACTGGCCGCGTTCAATGCATCTTTCGCAGCCTTTTTCAGTCCCCGACGATCACGAATATCCATGAAATTCCTCCAAAACGTTCTTTCTTATATCCTAAACCACCCACAAGAAAATAGCAAATGAATTTTTTGTGACTATGGAAATTTCTGCTCCCATGTGTTATACTGAGGTAAATTACAATTACCCCGAGGTGAAGCGTATGAATCTGGGTCAACGGATCAAGCAGGCACGGCTGGAAGCGGGCCTATCTCAGCGGCAGCTGTGCGGCCAGGAGATCACCCGCAACATGCTCTCCCAAATCGAAAACGGCGCTGCAAAGCCTTCCATGAATACCCTGCGGTATCTGGCTGCCCAGCTGGGCAAACCCGTTGGTTACTTCCTGGAAGAGACCGTAGCTTCCCCCAATCAAACCAAAATGGATGCCGCCCGCAGCGCATTTTTGCAGAACAATCACCGCGGCGCACTGGAATCAATCGCGGATTTTCAAAGTCCAGACCCCATTTTTGATGCCGAAAAACACTATTTAGAGGCACTGTGCTGCATCCTCCTGGCCGAAGAAACCGGCGATTTGACCCTCTTGCAGCAGGCTGCCGAGGCTGGCAGCAAGACACCTTACTACACAAAAGAATTGGAATGCCGTCGGCTCCTGTGTCTGGCGCAGAGCGACCCTTCCATCGCAGAAGCGCTTCCTCCCATCGATCCGCAGCTGCTGCTTTTGGCAAGAGCAGCCTTGCTGCAGGGCGACCATGCGCGCTGCGAAAAGCTGCTGGATGCGGCCCAGGATCAGAGCGCTCCTGCCTGGCTGCAGCTGCGTGGCGATGCCGCCTTCGCCGCCGGCGATTTTTCCGCAGCCATCGCCTGCTATACCCAAATCGAAGCCATGCCGGAAATCTACCCCAAACTGGAGCAATGTTACTTCCTATTGGGGGACTACAAAATGGCCTATCACTACGCTTGTCTGCAACGACAAAAATCGGGCACGGTTTTTTAAGCCGTGCCCTTTTCTTATGCATCCGTATTTCCGTTCCAGAGGTCCGCTTTTCCCCGCCAGATCTGACGAATACCGCCAATCTCCTGGGTGCGCCGCTGGTAGATCCAGGTGCAGCTTTGGAAAGATTCCCTGCCGCCGGGCCAGGTGTGCATGATGGAGAAATTCTCCACATTGAAGCTCTGCGGCGTCTGCCCTTCGGGGATGAACTCCTCGATCTGGAAGATCCAGGGTGCTTCCGCCCACTCTGTAATGTATTCGTCCGTCGATCGCCAGCTGGTGAAGACCCGGACATACTTCATGGTGGTCTCATTGATCACCACGCTGGGCATTTCCGCGCCATAGATCGCCGTCACATTGACGCAAAACAGACCCGTCCGCTCATCGAAGGTGCATTGAGAGATCCTGCACTTCTCCGCGTTCCACAGTAGCGTGTCCGCCACTTCCATGGCGCTGCTCTCGCACTGTGCAGCACCCAGCGAAGCCGGCGACAGCACCCGCACCACCACCGCAAAATTACCGAAGGGAAATTCCGCTTCCTGCAGATTTACCGTGCACACTGGGATCTCAATATCCTGCAGACATTCCGATGTAAAGCCCCGCTCCGCAACGAAGCCGCTGTCGTTCAGCAGTTCCACGATCTGGTCCAGATTCACTTGTCCCATTGATCCGCATCTCCCTTCTCCACGCAAAGTCCCCAGCAGTAAGCTTTTTCCGAGCCCACCATGACCGGCTCTGCCCGCCGCACTTCAAAGACCCGCTGCTGAAAGACGATCCGATCTCCAATTTCCGCCATAGGCGTCGCCGGTCCGATGTAAACATGCAGGCCCTTGCGGACCTGACCCAGGGGAGAAAACTCCCACTGGGTGTTGTCCTGACTTTTGGACCGGCTCTCCTGCAAGAAGGCCCGGATCTGCCAACTGCCGTCTTCCCGTGCCAGCACCATGTCATTTCCATATTGGCGGATCATTTTCTGCATCGTGCGCAGCATGATTTTACACCCCCATGAATGTGTACTTGGTCTTCAGATACGGCGTCATCAGCATTTCCGCCTGCGAGCGCAAGCAGTCCGCTCCACGGTTTTTTCGCCTTTGCGCACCGTCAGATCCCCGGCCGTCAGCTGTTCCACACCGGTCCAGTCGCCGATGTCCGCCAGCGCCGCCACTGCCATCATACTGGCTGCCGTCACAAAGTCCGCCTGACATTCCTCCACGCTGACCTCTTCCCGAAGTCGCGCTTCCAAAGTCGATACCGCCGCCTGGCACACGGTTTCCAGCAATTGCGCATCCTTATTCGCCAATTCCTGGGCCATAAACCTGGCCTGGGCCATTACTTCTTCCGTCAAACTCATGCCATCTGCAGCGCAGCAGCTGCCTCATTGCAGATCTTGCCAAAGCCGGTGATGGTGGAAATCGTAGCACGCTCCAGCTGGCGATCGATCAGCTTATCGTATTCCACCAGCACATCGCCGGCACGGACCTGTTCCAGAGCAAAGCGGTTGTCGATGCCCAGGATCATATTATCGGCCACAGCGGAAGTCCGCAGCAGCTTTGCGCCCAGGGGGGTCTCAAATTTACCGGTACCCTGGAAATTCAGACCGCTGGCAGGATTCTGCAGTTCCGGAATCCGCAGCAACTCGGACATTTTGGCATTGGAGCAGAGCATGGTGTTCATGGTATAAGGCTCAAACTGGCACCACAGATCCACCAGCATTTCATAAGTCAGCACCGTACCTTCCTCAATGGAGCCGTCACCGGGAGTAAACTTGCGGATCGCATTGTCATTGCCGTCGCCGTAGACCAGCACATCCACCGCATCCGCCACCAGCTGCTTCTGAATGTGGGCGCCGATCTGACGCAGCATCACGCCAAACATATCCAGCTTCTGGAATCGCAGCGCCTCGTAAGATGCCACCAGCATACGGCCACGCTTTCTCATGCTGACCAGCTTGCTGCGTGCTTTGATGACGGTCTCAGGAATGGCCTCGCCCTCTTCCACATCCTCCAGCGCTTTGTCATCGTCGGTGGCTGCGGAATAGACAGAGCGATAATCCATCGAATCGATCACGGTAGTGGTTGCCACCAGAGAAGGCAGAATGTCATTTTCCTCCATACCCTGGCGTACCGTCCGGGCAATGTACTCCGGAAACAGCACCGCAGAATCCATGGCGCTGAAGAACTTCTCCACAGGAGAAGAACCGGCACCCTTGACCCGGATGCCGAAGCGCTTCAGCTGACGCTGGAACGCATCCGTGCCCTCCAGTGCCGTGCCGCGATAGTTTTCGCTGGGGTCCAAAGACTCCAGCACCTGGGTAAAGCTCATGCCGCTCTGGCGATACATACCCTTTTCCAATCTCAGATTGTCGTAACCCATTTTTCATTTCCTCCTAAAATTAATAATGTATGGTTTCCGGTCTCCCGGTAATACCCCATCAAATCAAAAATCCGCTGTCCACGGCCTCCCGCTCCCCATCGCAGCCGCCCAGCTGCCGCATCATGGGAAAACTCTCTTCCATTCGCTTTTCCAGCGCCGATTTCAGCTTCAGCAGCTCTTCTGCCCCCACTTTTTCCGTGATGGACCGCAGCACCGGCTCCGCCACGCCCAGTTCCAGCACCAGACACAGCCGTACCACTTCGTCCTGCAGCTGTTTTTCATAAACCTTGCCCAGCTGCGCCATTTTGCACAGCTGCCGATACTCCGCCTGTGCACCGAATTCCTCCGCCAGGTCTTTCAAGCACCGCTGTGCCATCATGCCCTTCATCACGCCGGCTTCCCGCTGGGCTGGCACCGCCACAAAAGAAAATTCATAAGC
>RHMF01003777.1_pt1 | contig 10789 bp, 8 predicted proteins | sample 5365151 | NCBI WGS metagenome assembly RHMF01 (sample SAMN10266501, study PRJNA497801) | feces metagenome | isolation source: feces | host: Bos taurus | place: China: Prairie of Fairy Mountain | collected 2017-08-14 | reverse complement strand
GTCCTTATACACGTCGTTGGCAAAGATGGACAGGGGGCGCAGGGAGATGCCGTAGCCGGTCTCGATGACCTCCAGGTTGTTGTAGTGCAGGGAGTTGGCCAGCACAGTAGCCACCAAGGTACGGCTGCCGGATGCGGCGCCCATCCACAGGATATCGTGGTTACCCCACTGCACATCCACAGAGTGATAATCCAACAAAGAGTCCATGATGATATCGGCGCGCGGACCGCGATCGAAGATATCACCCACCAGATGCAGGTGATCCACAGCCAGGTGCTTGATCAGGCTGGCAATGGCAACGATGAAGCTGGAGGCCTGCTCAATGTCGATAATGGTATTGATGATGTTCTCGTAGTAGTCTAGCTTATCCACATCATCGGGATCGTAGTGGATCAGCTCGTCGATGATCTCGGCATAGTCCTGGGGCATGGCCTTGCGCACCTTAGCACGGGTATACTTGGCGCTGACCAGGCGGCATACCTCCACCAGGCGGTGCAGGGTGATGCGGTACCATTCGTTCAGATCCTCCTGCTGCTCCACCAGCTCCTCCAGCTTCTCCTCGGGGTAGTAGATCAGAGTGGCCAGCTGGTCACGCTCTGCCTTGGAGACACTGGTGCCATACAGCCGGTCGATCTTCTCACGCACCACGCCGGAACAGGAGTTCAGGATGTGCAGAAAGGCTTCATACTCGCCGTGAACGTCGGAAATAAAATGCTCCGTGCCCTTAGGCAGGTTCATAATAGACTGGAGATGGATGATTTCAGTACTGGCAGCCTGCACGGTGGGGTACTGGCGGGCCAGCATTTTCAAATATCGCAGTTCATCTGCTGTATAATTCTTCTTGGCTTTCATTCCAAATGATCCTCCTTATTCGCGGGATACCTTTGACTATTATCCCACTCTTTCACCCATCTTTCAAGGTTTTTTCGTCACTTTATATAAATTCTACGTTTTCACCCCTCTCCTATCCCCGCAGTATCACTGATTATTTTCTACATCTTGTTTCTGGTAAATTAAGGAAAAATCGGTTGCGCCCCGAAAACAGCTGTGCTATAGTTAGAAAAATATCTGCCGCCCCATCCTTCCCCGTTTTTTTGCAGTATTCGACCAAAATTATTAAGGAGGTGTCCCAAATGAAGGCTTTCCAGGGCAAAGCTGTGCATCCCGGTATGGCTGTGGGACCCATCCATCTATACCGCCGCAGCGAAAACACTTCGGCAAAAAGTTCTCAGCTGTCCCCCAAAGAAGAGCTGGAGCGCTACTACCAGGCCAGTGCCCAGGCCATCCTGCAACTGCGTCAACTGCAGCAGGCCTCTTCCAGCCGTTTGGGCAAGGATCTGGCCGCCATCTTCCTGGTGCAAGAGGCCATTCTGGAGGATCCCGACTTTTTGGCTCCGGTACGCCGACGCATCCTCCAGGGCGCCAGTGCCGAACACGCCGTCACTGCCGCGGGCGAACAGTGCGCCAAGCTGCTGCTGGCCACCAAGGACAATTATCTCTGCGCCCGTGTGGATGATATCCGGGATCTGACCCGCCGGGTGTGCGGCATCCTCTCGGGTCAGATGACCGCCCCCAAACCTCTGCCCGGCATCCTCATCGCCGAGGAGCTCTCTCCCAGCGAAGCTGTGGGATTGGATACCCGTTCCCTGCTGGGCATCGTCAGCTCCAAGGGTTCTTCCAACAGCCACACCGCCATTCTGGCCCGGGCTATGGATATCCCCTCCCTCACCGGCGTGACGATCGACCCGGAGTGGGACGGCCACATGGCGGTTCTGGACGGAGACTCCGGAACCCTCTGGCTGGATCCCGATGAAACGGTGCTTGTTCACGCCCGCGAAGTTCAGCAACAGCGCTATGAGCAGCACCAGAAACTTCTGGATCAGGCCAAAGTCCCCTGTGTCACCCGCGACGGATATAAAGTCCGCCTGTGCGCCAACATCAGCTCCCCTCAGGAGGCCACCCGGGTGCGGGAGCTGGGCTGCGAGGGCATCGGTCTGTTCCGAAGCGAATACCTGTTCCTCGGCCGAAACACCTGTCCCTCGGAGGAAGAGCAGTTTATCTCCTACCAGCAGACCGTCCTGGCCATGGAGGGCCGCCCCGTCATCATCCGCACTCTGGACGTGGGCGCCGACAAGGACGCCCCCTGCCTGACCCGCTCCAAAGAGGAAAATCCCGCCCTGGGCTGCCGGGGCATCCGCTATTCCCTGGCTCACCCCGATCTGTTTTGCCAGCAGCTGCGGGCCATTCTTCGCGCCGCCGCCTACGGACAGCTGAGCGTGATGTTCCCTATGGTCACATCAGTGCAGGAGATCCAGCAGGCCAAAGCTCTTATGTCCCAGTGCCGTAAGGAGCTGGACAAGCAGGGCATCCCCTACGGCCCGGTACAAGTCGGCACTATGATCGAGACTCCCGCCGCCGTTATCATGGCCGACGAGCTGGGCAAGGAAGTAGACTTCTTCTCCCTAGGCACCAACGACCTGACCCAGTACACCCTGGCTGCCGACCGTCTCAACCCCGATGTGGAGTCGGTCTACGCCCCCGGTCAGCCCGCACTGCTGCGCCTGATCCGACACACGGTGGATGCCGGTCACCGCTGCGGCTGTTGGGTGGGTCTGTGCGGCGAGCTGGCTGCCGAACCCAAGCTGACCCGCATCCTGCTGCAGATGGGTCTGGACGAGCTGTCTGTCTCTCCCTCTGCCCTGCTCCCCCTGCGGGAAAAAATTGCCAATCTCACCCTGGAGCTTCCGGTAGAGCTGCCTGTCACCTGAAATACATAACGCGAAAGCGGACTGCCCAAGACAGTCCGCTTTCTCTTTCGATCATACAACTCTTCACCGCCATTGCCTTTCCCTTCGATCTGTGATATCTTTTTAAGTGATAACAACCGCCCTGCAGCCTACACCGCAGGAAGATACATATTGATCTCATTTCGATCCATTTGGGGAGGAATCACCACATGTTAAAGGAAAAAGCTGCATATTATTACGGCACTCTGGGCAAAAGCTGCGGCGAGGGTATCCTGCTGGCTGCCAACGACGTGTATGACCTGGGCCTGACCGAAGCCGAGGCCGCCCTGTTCGCCGGCTTCCGCACCGGCATGGGCTGCGGCAGCACCTGCGGCGGTCTGTCCGGAGCCATCGGCGTGCTGGGCCGCATGTACGGCCAGCGGGAAGACTTCAACGCCCTGTGCGCTGAATTCGTCACCAAGTTCCGGGACAAGCTGGCCTGCGGCACCATCGACTGCGCCCCTCTGGCCGCCAAGTATAAGACCGAAGCCACCCGCTGCGTGGCCGCTGTGGAACTGACTGCCCTGGCCCTGGCTGAGTTTATCGATCATCTTGAATGCGAGAACACACCCAACCAGCAGGGCTGCACCCTCTCCCCCGACGACATCAAGCGGGTGAAGGGAATGGGGTTCCTGCAGCACGTGGGCACCAATAAGTTCAACGCCCGCGTCATCACCCGAAACGGCCGCATCACCGAGCAGGAGGCCCAGAACATCGCCGAGGCCGCCAAGCTCTACGGCGACGGCCACATGATGATGACCACCCGCCTGACCATCGAAGTCTCCGGCATCGACTACGACAACATCGACGCCTTCCAGGCCCACCTGGCCAAGGCCGGTCTGGAAACCGGCGGCACCGGCAGCAAGGTTCGCCCCATCGTCTCCTGCAAGGGCACCACCTGCCAGTACGGCCTGACCGACACCTATGCCATCAGCCGTGAGATCCACGACCGTTTCTACAAGGGCTACCGCTCCGTCAATCTGCCCCACAAGTTCAAGATCGCTGTGGGCGGCTGCCCCAACAACTGCGTCAAGCCCAACCTGAACGACCTGGGCATCATCGGTGCCCGGGTACTCCATTACGACATGGACAAGTGCCGCGGCTGCGCCAAGTGCCAGCTGGAGGCCTCCTGCCCCATCCACGCCGCTGCCATGCAGGACGGCAAACTGGTCATTGACCAGGAGGCCTGCAACAGCTGCGGTCGCTGCGTGGGCAAGTGCCCCTTCCATTGCAACGACGAGGGCGAGTACGGCTGGAAGGTCTATGTGGGCGGCCGCTGGGGCAAGAAGGTCACCCACGGCCAGCTGTTGGGCAAGATCATCACCGACAAGGAGGAACTGATGTCCATCGTAGAGAAGTCCATCCTCCTCTTCCGCGACCAGGGCAAGAGCGGCGAGCGCTTCGCTGACACCATCGAGCGCATCGGCTTTGACCGCGCAGAGCAGCTTCTGCTGGGTGACGAGCTTCTCCAGCGCAAGGCTGAGATCCTCGGCGTGGACATGGTGGGCGGCGCCACCTGCTGATCCAATAAAAGGAGCCGCCGCAGAACGTAAAAGTTCTGTGATCCGCCCCCGTCAAGGTAGACCGGGGAAATAAGCAAAAAATGATTCTGTAATCTCACCGTTGCCGTATATCGGTAGCGGTGAGATTTTTTATGCAGCAAACTTTGCTCTGTACTTTTGGATCCGTTTGTTTTCCGGGATGGGATAGCGAGCAGGCTTATCTGAATTCAATGCCGCAGTTCGAACTTCTAACGGAGTTTGGTTATCAAAACGCTCTTGAAAACGCTCGTGGTTATAAAAGTAGATGTATTTTTCAATGGCAAACCGCAGTGCCTTTTCATCCTTAAAGGATTGCAGATAATACATTTCGGATTTAATGATTCCCCAAAATCCTTCTGTTGGGCCGTTGTCAATGCAGTGCGCAACACGGGACATGGATTGCTCCATACCTTGCCTGAAAACCTTGGTCTGGAAGTATGGACTGGTATATTGGAAGCCCCGATCAGAGTGGAATATTGGTTTGGCATCAGGATTGCTGGCAATTGCCTTGTCAAAGGTCTGGAAAACCAATTTATTGTTATTACGTCGACTCAGTACAAAAGAGATAACAGAGCGATCATACAAGTCTAAGATCACACTGAGATAAAGCTTGTGGCACACTGGACCCTCATACCATTTGAATTCCGTTACATCTGTCACCCACTTCTCGTTTGGTTTGGATGCGTTAAAATCTCGTTTCAAAATATTTTCTGCGGTTCGTTCCGGGATAGACTTCTTGTACTTCTTTGGCCGTTTTCGGATAACAGAGTGGATACCAATGGTCTGCATAATCCGGTGAATCCGGTTCTTGCTGAAACAAGTGCCGTTAAGCCGGTTTATCCAGATAGTCATCCGACGGTAGCCAAGGATGTGATTGTATTGCTCGTCATACTCTCGAATAAGTTGAGCCAGTAGAAGATTTTCTCGTTCTGCTTGAGGAACGCTCCGGCGCATCCACTTGTAGTAGGCCGCTTTTGAGATTTCCAATGCACGGCACATCCAACGGATACTCCAACCTTTTTCAGCATAGAAATACTGAATGGCTAAATATTTAGATTCAAAACGAACCTTACCCAACCTCACATCCCTTCGAATTCCTTCACTTTTTTTAGCAATTCTACCACCATATTCTGTTCTTCCAACTGGCGCTTCAGGCGGAGGTTTTCTCTGCGAAGACGTTCCAACTCATCCACTTCGTCATCTGTCTTATGGTGGCCGCGTCTGTCGGTAAGGCCCTCTTCTCCTTCGGCCAGATACTTCTTAACCCAGGTGTAAACTTGACTGTAGGATACGCCATAGAGTGCAGCTGTCCCCTTGTAATCCTTACCATGACCAATGCAGTACTCCGTAATCTCTTTACGTTCTTCCTGCGTTGTCTTTCTTCTTGCGTCTGCCATATAGACCTCCCGTTTTGGCTCGTAATCCTTGAGTTCTTTATTGGCATTATAACGCTGAAGCCATCTCTGAAGCACCCGTTTTGCCGAAATATTGTATTTTGCTACGATATCGTCTATACTGCCTTCTCCACACAAAACTGCTTCGACGCATTTTGTTTTAAAGTCTGACGAATAGCTCGAATTACCGTGCTTGATTTGAAAGGCGTTCTCTCCGTGCTCACGGTACTTTCTAACCCAATCATCCACAGATTTAGAACTTACTCCATATCCTTTTCCCAAGGTTCTTAATGATCCTTTCCCTGCTAAATATGCTTTTGCAACAGTTATCTTCAATTCTAGTGAGAATTTTGTTTTGGACATAAAAATATCCTCCCAAAGTAGATTGGATATTTCCATGGTCTACTTTGGGAGGATCATATCACTGCGGCGGCTCCTTTTTACCTTATATGCGATTTTTCTTTAACAGCCGGATGTCATCCCCGAAAAAGTGAAGCACATGGTACTCACCCGCAAGACGGGAGGCGATCTGAGGGGAATAGCGCCGCGCTGCCTCCTCCATACTCAGGTTGGAGGAGATGACAGTGTGCTTGCCCGCCACCAGGCGGGTGTTGATCAGCTCATAGAGGGCGGACTGGACAAACTGGGTGGTCAGTTCGCTGCCCAGGTCGTCCAAAATCAGCAGGTCACAGCTTAAGTAGCGGCGGGTATCGTCCTTGGCCTCCTGGGCATCCAGGGCATCCCTCTGGAACTTACGCGCCTCAAACTGGGCAAAAATATTTCCGGCGGTATCATACACCACAGAAAAACCGTTCTCCGACACGGTGCGGGCAATACAGGCCGACAGGAAGGTCTTACCCAGTCCGGGCTGACCGGAGAGGAACAGGTTTTTAAAGTAGAACCGGCCAAACTTCTGAGCATAGTTCAGACAGACCTCATACACCAGCTCCATATTCTCCCGGGGAGAGGCACCCTTTCCGGGCCAGAGGGTCTGACTGTAATAATCCAGACGGAAGCTGTCAAAGGACTGCTCTCCCAGATTCAGCAGCTTGGAAAGCTCCTTGATCTGCTCCTGGGCGCACAGCTGCTTCAGGCACCGGCACATAGCTGCACCCCGCCATCCGGTATCCCCGCACAAGGAGCAGGCAGGAGTGTCGTCCAGCGCGTCGGGAGCCATCCCCATCTGCTCCAAAAGCTGGGCGCGCTGATTCTGAAGAGCCAGATTGCGCTCCCGAATATCCTGCACTGTGGCAGAAGTATCCTCCCCCCGGCGCAGGGTGGCACCGATCAACTCGGCCATGGTACCTCTCATGGCCCGGTCCAGCTGGGACAGCCGGGGCTGACGGGCATATGCCTCCCGGCGGCGCAGCTGCTTCTGCTCGGCCTGCAGACGGCGGTTTTCCTCCAGCGTGGCCCGGCGCAGGACGTTCTGGTCGTATCCCACGGCTTACTCCTCCTTCTTCATCTGCTCCAGCATGCGGCGCATGCGCTCCATGTCCGCCCGGGCGCTCTGCTCCTCCTGGGGGGGCGTGGGGGGAATGGCACCTCCCGCGCGGATGGGCCTGGGGTCCCGGTCTCCGGTCTGGACGGCAGCGGCCGTGTGCAGCCCCTTCTCGTGCCAGCGGCGCAAAATACCGTTCATATAACCCCAATCCATGGACTGTTTCTTCATAATGGTCTTCTCATAGGCCATACGGATAGTCTCATCATCAAAGCCCATCTCATCCCACGCGGCGATATAGCTCTTCTCCCGCTCCACCAGAGGACGAGCGGGGATATCCAGCAGGCGCAGGATCTCTTTCTCTCTACCACGCAGAGAGGTCATTTTCTGGATGTGGGCCTCGGCGGCCTCCATGGTGTCGATTCCTCGGCGTGCCCAGATGAAGCCCTCCTTCCTGATTTGGGACAGGAAGGGGCGGCGTCCGGGACCGTATTTACGCTCCATCTCCTCCACGCACCAGGCCACCAGCATCAAAACAACTTCAGGAGGCAGAGCCAGATGGTCGTAGAGGGTATAGAGGACCTTCAGGTCGTTGGTGGTCAGCTTTTTCCCCAGACGCCGCTCCACCTCGTCACACAGGGTAGAGAAGGAAGAACCCCCCTGCAGGGCGGCAGTCACATCCTCCATGGCGTACTCGGGCGGGGGCTCCGGCGTGGGGTCTGGGACCACAGGTGCGGTCTGTGCCCGGGCCAAACCGTTGGCCACCAGCTGATCCATGGCTGTTTGCAGTCGCAGGGCGGGCCATTTCAGTCCCTGATGGTCAGCATGCCCCAACAAATATAGGTACAGCAGGGCGGCATCACCGCTGTCCAATCGGATCAGTCGGTCGGCCGCCTGGGCGGACATCGATAAAATGCTGCCGGGCAGCAGGTCTGCGGACATTGTGACGCCTCCTTTCAAAATTTCAGCAACTATCATTTTACTCCAAAATCCGCCCGGCGTAAATAGGCAATCCCTCCCGCCGCAAAGACAAAAAACTGACTGCCGCGGAATGGTCATTCCGCGGCAGTCAGTTTTTATGCGAAGCTTGCAATCCAGGGGGCGATGAGGGAACACAGGATGGGGTTTACAATGTCCAGCACAATGAGGGCAAAGGGAGGGAAGATGACCCAAGCCACGTTGGAGGGGCCATACTCAGCGATGACGGCCCGCTCGTTAGCCATAGTGTTGGGCCCAGAGCCCAGCCCCATACCGATGTGCCCGGCGGCCATGACTGCCGCGTCATAATTGCGCCCACAGGTATTGTAGGTGACAAAGTAGGCCCACAGAATCATCAGCACCACCTGGGCGCCCAGGATGATGACAAAGGGCCCGAACACAGAGGCCAGCTTGGTCACGTCAATGGTCATCATGGTCATGGCCAAAAACAGGTCCAGACAGATGGATCCGAAGGTCTCCACCTCTTCCTCCCGGAAGTTATAGTTTGTATAGTCCAGGATATTGCGGATGATCACGCCGCCCAACATGCAGCCGATGAAATAAGGAAACTCGATATAGGGCACCTTTCCCGCCGCAATGGAGATGTAGGATCCCAGGCCGGCAGAGATGATGATCAAGGCCACACTGCCCATCAGGCTCTTGGCATTGAGGGGGGTAACCACAGCACCTTTCAAGGCACTTGCATCCACCTCGTCCTTGTTGCCGGACAGATTGTGCTTCTTGATCAGAGCGCGAGCCACCGGCCCGCCCACCAAACTGGCAAAAATCATGCCGAAGGTGGCGCCCATAACGCTGATGACCACGGCGTTTTCCGCACCCAGCTCTTCATACATGGGTGCGATGGCGCCGGAGGTACCCACGCCGCCCATAAGAGACAGGGAACCCAACCCGATGCCGTGGAGGGGATGCAGCCCCAGAGGGACCGCCAGCAAAATCCCCACCACATTCTGTGCAAAAATCAGGCCGATAATGGTTACCGCGATGCCCAGACACAGCTTCGCTCCGCCTTTTTTAATGAGCTTCCAGGATGCGGTCAGGCCAACCCCCGTAAAGAAGATGTCCATGAACCACTCTTTCAGCACTCCTATACTCCAGTTCACCACCAGGATACCGCTGCTGCGCAGCAGCCCCAGAACAAGACTGATGATCAAACCGCAAACAATGACTCCCGGGATACAGTAGGTCTGGAAGAATTTCACCCGTTTTACGATGGCTCTGCCCACCATGACCACCGCCGCCGCGATGGCACAGCTCTGCATAACGTCAAAGGATACCTCCAACATACGCACACCTCACACAATTCAGCGTAGTAGTTTTTTCCGTCCCTCTCCAAGGACGCTCACTCTCCCACTGCTTCGTCTGCCCATTATATGCCACTGGGAATGTCGAGTTTTACAAAACAAAGGCGCTCGTGATCTGCTTCAGAATATTTCCCCATATTTTCTCAAAAAACAAGAAAACAGCCGGAAACCTCACAGTTTCCGGCTGTTTTAATCCAGAAGTTCTTCGCCGATCCATATATCCAATGATGATTCACTGAATCCCCAGGACTTGTTCCGGGACTTTGCGCAGCATCATCAGCAGCTCCCCCTCCGTAAGCCCCTGATGAAGCATCTCGGCAATAAAGTGCACCATTTCTTCCACGGGATGTTCCCGGTTCCCCTGCCCACGGTCGGTACACATAAAACAGTGCTCCGCACCGATCAGACGAATATGCCGGGCCATCTGCTCACCGGTGCAGTTTCCTTCCCCGATGTTGTACCAGCATTTTTCAATGTAAACACCAAGCTGAGCCAATTCTTTCTGGGTCCCGGGATCCACCATCGTCCGGTCAAACTCCGGGTGGGTCAGCACCATGCGCACCCCTCTAGCCGTCCCTTCTCGGCACAGCGCTACACTTTCTTCCCGGCTCAGGTGACCTGTGGCAAGGGCAGCGTCGTACTTTTTCACCACATCCATGATTTCCAGAACGGAACTTTTCAGCTTCCCCTGCTCGTCCATGACCGCGATCCCTTCCCGCGCGAAGAAATCTCCGGGCATATCCCCTGCATAGAGAGAGTTTCTGGAGTCTCTGGTGGGCATCCACACCATCCGACCCCCACGTTTCAGCGCATTTTCTACCGCATAGGGATTCAGCCCTCCCGTGGGCCAATTCAGCACGATACCGCCATAGGCCTTGGCTGAGGAGCCCCCGTGGGTATTGACCAGTTGGGCCCGCGCGGCGGTGGACTCATAGTGCGACTTCAGCATGATTCCCGCCATTCCAGCATCCCCAGCCTCTTTTAACAGACCGAAGTCGTCCAGCAGCCGGTCAAAAGGGGATGGTGCGGTGTGTATATGAAGATCATAGGCCCCACGCAGCAATTCCCTGGCCTTGACCAACGTATTTTGTTCCCATCGAGGCATTGTTCTCCCCCCCGGCAATGTTTCTTTTTATCATTTGCTCATTGTAAATGGAACTCAGTACAATCTGCAACTGTCATTATGTTCATTGTATCATGCCCAGAAATTTCCTTCAACACCCTGTCCGGCTGCCGCCAGCACAAACAAAGACCGCTGAAAACAATGGTTTTCAGCGGTCTTTGGCACGCCAGAAGGGAATCGAACCCCCAGCCTCGCCCTTAGGAG